>Ga0307930_1002898_pt1 | contig 12844 bp, 12 predicted proteins | sample OrgLakmetageno46_FD_203161 | JGI IMG/M metagenome (GOLD analysis project Ga0307930, IMG submission 203161) | Saline water microbial communities from Organic Lake, Antarctica - #46 | ecosystem: Environmental > Aquatic > Non-marine Saline and Alkaline > Saline | place: Antarctica: Organic Lake... | reverse complement strand
GCGGCGTTATCATGATCTCCCACGACCTGCACCTGGTGATGGCCGCCACCGACAAGGTCATCTGCCTGAACCAGCACGTGTGTTGCAGCGGTTTTCCGGAAGACATCTCCCACGACCCGGCCTTTATTGAAACCTTCGGCACCGCCGTTGCCGAGTCACTGGCGGTGTACCATCACCACCACAATCACCGCCATGACCTGCACGGTAACGTGATTGGCGGCGGCGCCGCTATCGATGGCATGCTTACCGACGCCGAAGCAGCGCCAACCTGCTCAGGGCACCACCATGATTGACAGTATTCTGGATGATTTTTTCTGGCGTGCGCTGATTGGTGGCCTGGGTGTGGCGCTGGTCGCAGGGCCCCTGGGCTGTTTTGTGGTTTGGCGGCGGCTGGCCTATTTTGGCGACACCCTGGCCCATTCGGCGCTGCTGGGCATTGCCCTGAGCTTTTTGATTCAAGTACCGATTAATGTGGGGGTAATTATCACCTGCGTGGTGCTGGCTCTGGCGCTGGTACTGTTTTCCCGCAGTAAAACATTAGCCACCGATACTTTGCTGGGCATACTGGCCCACAGCGCGCTGGCCATTGGCCTGGTTACCCTCAGTTTTATGCCGTCTGTGAGGATGGATCTGACCGGGCTGCTGTTTGGCGATCTGCTGGCCATGAGCCGCGATGATCTGTGGTGGATTTACGGTGGCGCAGCTACCATTCTGTGTCTGCTTGCACTGCTGTGGCGCGGCCTGTTGATGAGCACCGTTCACGAAGAACTGGCGCGGGTGGAAGGGGTGCCGGTAGAACGCCTGCGGCTGGCGCTGATTCTGATGTTTGCTATTGTGATTGCGGTAGCCATGAAAATTGTCGGCGTGCTGTTGATTACGGCGCTGCTGATTATTCCCGCCGCCACCGCAAGGCGCCTGGCACGCACACCCGAACAGATGGTGGCCATGGCGATAGTGTTCGGCTTTATTGCAGTAACCGGCGGACTGGCGTTGTCATGGGAACTGGACACACCGGCGGGTCCGTCGGTGGTGGTTATCGCATTCAGCTGTTTCTTGCTGGTGTACGCGGTTGGCGGTAAACAGCGGGCATAACCTGTTCAATCGAAAGCCAGTATACTGCTTTATATTGCAACGTCAGGACGACAGGGAGTATCTACGAACAATAGCTGCGAAGAAGAGGCTACAGCGGCTGCATCACTGAATCCCACTGTTGCTTTTCCACCAGCTCCATAAACTCATCACCCAGACGCTCACTTTCGGCAATCGCCCGACGCCAGGCTTTTTCGCGGCCGGCGTCATCGCCCAGATACTTCTCAAAATCACGACGGTCCGGCAGTTTGCCATTGGGCAAACCCGCCAGATAGTCTGCTGAGGGTGCCAGCAGCAGCACGTCCTGCACATTCGATGCATTAGACTTGCGCCAGGGTAAAGACTTATCAAACCAGCCAGGAATTATCCGGTCAGTAAAGTGCGGATACAGCACAACGCCGGGCTGCTGGTACGGCAAGTCCATGTGATAATCCAACAAGCCGCCGTCGCGATAAAGTCCTGCTGGCGCTCCGGGTATGTTCGCCACTCCCGACATCACCATCGGAATTGAAGCCGATGCCAACAACGCCGGAAGCAGATTGTCTTGACTCAGGGCAATGGTGTGGCTGGCGAAATCGCGCAGCTCCTCTAAAGGCGCAGGTGTGCGGCTATCCTGCACAATGCCCCGCTCCATAACCCGCCCCAGATGACGGCGCCCCAGCATATTGCTGCCAATGGCCTGTAGCAGCCCCAAGGTCAGGCGACCGCGGCTATCGTGCTGCAATAATCCCAAACTGCGCACCACCATTACGCTGAGCCGATATTGCGGGTGGTTCAAAATATGCTGTTCACGCCCGCCCAATAACTGCTGCAGAAACTCGAGACTTTTACGCGTGACTTCGGCGGCGCTGACCCCTTTTGTAAAACGCTGTTGAGTGTACAGCTCCGCCAGCAACTCCAACTGAGCAACCGGGTTATCAGAAGAAGCCACCGCTGCAAAGCGCCAGCTGCCGATAGACGAACCCACCAGCGCTCTGGGTTGCGGCGTGCTCGGCAGCCAATGACCAAACAGGGTTTTATCAAGACCGCTCAGGCCCAGGGCTTTGGGCCCGCCGGCAGCGCCCGGAATCACGTGAACATCCCCGGCACTCAGCGGATTATCCCGCAACCGCCTCATGGCTCGATTACCGGCTCGAATGGTTAAAGCCGGCGTGCGACTATGAATAGCAGTCATGATTTTTCCTTAATAGAGGCTGCGGTCGAGAAAACCGTACAAAGTCATCATTATTGGGCTTGTTTGCCGCATCTTCGGCGAACGCGATAACGATTAATCAACAGGGCAGCGTTTTTTCACGGCCAGCCGTGGTAAATTTGGCGTACTGATTCATAAAAACAACCAGTGTGCCAAGCCGCAACATCGGGCTGACGAAGGGAGCTCTAGGTGGCCATACCTTTTTTTCTATCGGAAAAATTTACCAGCAACCCAACTTTGGTGGTGATGGGATTTCGCCGACAGCTGGTTTATCACCTGCATTTCTGGGCTTGCCTGGCCGTAGCGCCGCTGATTGTGGTGCAGTGGCTTCATCAGAATTATCTCTTGTCTGCCCTGCTCTTTTTGTTCTGCGCCAATGCGTTACTGGTGATTGGATTTTTGCGCTTCCGTCAACATTACTTCTTGCGGGGCTGGCTGTTTCCGTTGTTGGCAATGATCTGCGCGGTCTACTCTACCGCCATTAACGGCCATGCCGGGCTTTACTGGGCCTACCCTGCCATTTCTGCCGTATTTTTTCTAATGCCCCTGCGGGATGCCGCCATCAGCAACTTTGTGTTTTTGAACTTGATGGCAGTCACGGCCTTTTACGTATTTCCTCTGTCGGAATTCTGGCGCATCAGCACATCGCTCGGGCTAACCTGCCTGTTTGCAATGATTTTTGCTTGGCTGGTCGGGCGCTTGCAGCAAGAAATGACAGAACTGGCCACCACCGACCCACTCACCGGCTGCCGAAACCGGGCAACACTGGCTGAAAGCCTGACCAATCACATCAAGTTGTACGAACGCTACGAACGGCCATCGTCTGTTTTGCTGCTGGACCTGGACCACTTCAAAACCATCAACGACCAGTGGGGCCACCACACCGGTGACACGGTACTGACCGGCATAGTACGCCTGCTGAGCAACCGCCTGCGTGACATCGACTATATTTTTCGTATTGGCGGCGAAGAGTTCTTGGTGCTGCTGCCGGAAACCAGCCTGCCCGAAGCCAAGATACTGGCCCGTGAACTGGTAAAGAGCGTAGCCACCGAAACCTTCCATAACGAGATTCGGACCACCATCAGCGGTGGCCTGACGCAAGCCTGCGCCAACGAGACCTGGTCAGCCTGGCTCAAGCGCGCAGACCAGGCACTGTATAAAGCCAAATCCGACGGCCGCAACCGTGTTGTACAGTTGCCTTGCCGCTCGACACCAGCCGATGCCGGCCTTGAGGGCAACAGCTGAACCATTATCACGGCGCTTACCCATAGAGATCATGACCAATTTGTCTTAAGCTTCCGCCCTTGCCAGATTCAGAAAACCGGACCCCTATTTATGAGCAATTCCCTAACAGACGATCTTGCAGGCCACTATCGCGCCATTATTGATGGCCTGGGCGAAAACTGTGACCGCGAAGGCCTTCAAAATACGCCTCTACGCGCGGCTAAAGCCATGCAGTTTCTGACCCGCGGTTACCAACAGGATCTGAACGACCTGGTTAACAACGCCGTTTTCGAATCCGCCATGGACGAAATGGTGGTGATACAGGACATAGAACTGTACAGCATGTGTGAACATCACGTGTTGCCTTTTATCGGCAAGTGCCACATCGCCTACCTGCCCCAAGGCAAGGTACTGGGCTTGTCCAAGTTCGCCCGCATTGTGGATATGTATGCGCGGCGGCTGCAAATCCAGGAAAATCTGACCCGACAGATCGCAGAAGCGGTTGAAAGTGTGACCAACGCCAAAGGCGTGGCCGTTGTGATCGAAGCCCAGCACATGTGCATGATGATGCGCGGCGTCGAAAAACAAAACTCGAAAATGAAGACCTCGATGATGCTCGGCCAGTTCCGTAAATCACAGGCCACCCGCCTGGAATTCTTCAATCTGATCGGCACCAACCGCTGATCGGATTGACGTTGGCCAGACGGGACGCTAGGTAACTTGCAGAACTTGAACTATTCTTTTCTTTTTTAACAGGAGCGTCACACCATGATCGAGACGTCTGACTCGCAGATTTTTGACATTCTGCAGCAGGTCCGCACCATAGCGTTGGTGGGCGCCAGTGAAAAAACCAACCGGCCCTCCCACGAGGTCATGCATTACTTGCAACAGCAAGGCTACCGGGTAATACCCGTTAACCCCCGTCTGGCCGGCCAGCAGCTGCTGGGTGAAACCGTTTATGCGGACCTTGAATCACTGCCGGTCGCAGTAGACATGGCGGACTTGTTCCTGGCTCCGCAACGCACCGACACGGTGATCGACCAGGCCATCGCCATGAAAATTCCGGTGTTGTGGCTCCAGATTGGCGTTATTAATCATCAGGGCGCCGAGCGCGCACGACAGGCCGGGCTGAAAGTGGTGATGGACCGCTGTCCAAAAATGGAAATACCCCGGCTGATGCCCCGACCATAAGGCACTTGATGAAAAACATCGGTTCAACACAGCGCGTTGTGGCAAAAGGGCTTTTGCACCCAGCCCTGCCGGTGTTTATTTTTTCCCTGTTTTTATTGTTGGCTCTGGGTTTGCGATTTGGTCAAAGCCAGCAAGACAGTCGCCAGATTCAGGCGAATCTGGACACCGAAGCCGAAATAATGGCCAACAATCTGCAGCGTGAATTCAATATTCTGTTGCTGGGCCTGCGCCGCAGCGCTGATCGTCTGCACTTCAACGGAGGAATTACCGAAGGCCAGTGGCGCAGTGATGCCCGCAGCTATTTGCAAGACTTCAGGGTTTACCAGGCAATTGAGTGGATTGATCGTGATTTTTTCATTCGCTGGATTGAGCCGTCAAACGAATGGCCAGAACTGGTTGGTTACAATGTTGCGTTCAATAATGAGCGGGTTCAGGCACTGAATCGCGCAGTGCGTACCGGCAACTCTGATGTTTCCGGAATTATTTCCCTCTATCAGGGCGGCAAAGGGATTGTAGCCTATGCACCGGTGGGCACCGGCAACGATAACAACGGTTTTATCGGCGGGGTTTTCCAGGTAGATCTTCTGGTACAAACCCTGCTGAACAGCCGTACGCTGGAGCTGTTTCAGGTCAATATTTACGAACACGGCAAGCTTGAATCTCAGCTCAACCCGTTGTTGCCTATCAGTGACGAATTCAATAGCAAGATCACCCTGGATTTACCCACCATGGACTGGAGCCTGACGCTGCGCCCCAGCCACAAATGGGTGCAGGAACAACGCAGCCCCTGGCCCTGGCTCACGTTAGCCAGCCTGTTAATTATAGGGCTGGTTATCAGTGCGGCAACACTGCTCGCGCAGGAAATCCTACGCCGCAATCAGGCACTGCTGAAAACCCGCAGCCAACTGGACCAGGAGATCGCACAGCGCAGAGCTATCCAGCAGGACCTGGCTCGGTTGGAGTCCACTGACCCCCTCACCGGTCTGGCTAACCGCCGTTTTTTTATGGACGACCTGGCCTACACCCTGTCTATGGCCGGGCGCAAATCGCGGCAGGTAGCATTAATCATGCTTGGCCTGGACCGTTTTCAAATGCTTAACGACTCTTTAGGGCACCAGGTGGGCGATGAGATTCTTAGCCGGGTCGCAGAGCGTCTTAGCGGCCTGGTGGATGAACGTATCATGGTGGCCTATGCCGGTGGCGACGAGTTCCTGATCTGTCAGCAGCAGGTAACCGCCGTTGATGAGGTTATTCATCTCCTTGCAAGAGTACAGCAGATTTTTGCAGAACCTTTTAGCCTTCCAGACAACTCGCTTCAAATTACCGCCACCATGGGTGTTGCCGTCTACCCGCAAAGCGGGCCAGACGCCGAAGCCCTGCTGCGCAATACCGACATTGCTTTGTGTCGGGCCAAAAAGCAGGCTCGCAACAGCTATCAGTTCTATACCGAGGGCATGCAAGAGCGGGAAGTATTGCGCCTGGAACTGGAAAAAGATCTCAGCCTTGCCCTCAGCAATAATGAATTTGTACTTTATTATCAGCCTCAGCTAAACCTGCACAACAATCGCATCGATAACGTAGAAGCGCTGATTCGCTGGCAGCACCCACGCCGCGGATTGTTGGCGCCGGGTGAATTTATACCGCTGGCAGAGGAAAGCGGGCGCATCACCGATATTGGCCGCTGGGTGGTGACGGCCGCTTGCAACCAGCTCAGCCAATGGCGCGGCACACCTTACCAGAACCTGCAAATTGCGGTGAACCTGTCCGGGCGCGAACTGGACAACCCTGACCTGCTGGACTACATACAATCGGCGCTGGCGGCCAACGGTGTGGCGCCGCAACAGCTGGAAATCGAGCTGACCGAGGAGATATTCGTGCGTAATATCCACCACAACCTAGACCAGCTCAAACGCCTGCGGCAACTGGGTGTGCGCCTGGCAATTGACGATTTTGGCGTTGGCTACTCATCGTTGAGCTACCTCAAAGACTTCCCGATTGATCTGCTAAAAATTGACCGTTCGTTCATCACTCAGGTCACCGAACGCCAGGACGATGCCACCATTACTTCTGCCGTTATCAATCTGGCTCACAACCTGGGCATCCAGGTGGTCGCCGAAGGCGTAGAAACTACCAGCCAGCTCAGCTTTCTGCGCCAGCATGGTTGCGATGTCGCTCAGGGTTATCTGATCAGCCGTCCGATTCCCGCCGACCAGCTGGAGCAGTGGCTGAAGCCGCTGCACGCTGAAAACCCACTTTAACCGCGAGACTCCATGGCACATTATCTGAGCACCGAACAAGACGCACGCCTGCGCCGCTGGGAACGTTGGAACCGCAATTATTTTCTATTCGCCTTTACGGCGTTGATCATTATTCTGGTGTTCAGCAGCCAGCTTGGACTATCCAGCGATGATGACTGGAGCGGGCTGGGCATCGTTTTGGTGCTTCTTGTGGCGCCCATTGTCGCTTTGCAGTTAAAACTGACCTGCCCCTCCTGTGGAGAAAAAATGGGCTGGCAAGCCAAACTGATGGCCCCAGACCAGTGCAAGCACTGCGGCTGCTTTCTGCGCGCCAAAGGCTGACAGCGTATTTGTAGCATTTGACCTATGAGCGGCTAACAGGTTTTAAGCTACACTCATCGTAAAAGGCGATGAGGTGGTTCATGAAAGTAAAAGATATGGCCCGCGCCGCCGGGGTAACGCCCGACACAGTGCGTTTTTATACCCGCGAAAGGCTGCTGGCACCCAGCCGTAACCCGGCGAACAACTACCAACAGTTCTCCAGCGAAGATCTGCGCCGCCTGCGCTTTGCTCGTAAGGCTCGCCAGCTCGGTTTTTCTCTACCCGAGATCCGCGACATTCTAAATCAGGCCGACGACAAACATTCCCCCTGCCCTATGGTGCGCAGCGTGTTTGAACAGCGCCTGATTGATGTTGAACGCCAGATTGACGAGCTCCAGCAGCTGCAGCAGCGCATGCAAAAAGCTCTGGACGCCTGGCAAGGCATGCCTGATGGCACGCCGGACGGCCATACCATCTGCCGTTTGATTGAACACTGGGATCAGGCCGAACCTGGCCCAACGGAGGAGTCCTGAATCATGGACAGCACAACCGCTAACACCAAGAATCGGCTCAGCATTGCCGGTGCCACCTGCCAGGGCTGCGCCCGCAAAATCCGCGTGGCATTAGAACCTTTGGTCGACGACAGCGCCGCGGTGGATGTGAACATAGAACAAAAAACCGTCACCTTGCCCCCAGGCATTGACCCCACCGACGCCGCCCGCCGAATCACCGAAGCGGGCTTCCCTGCGCAGATTCTTTCTGCCGAACCCACCGTCGCCAAAAGCTGCTGTGCCAGCAACACAACGCCATCCTGTAGCAGCGGAAAAGGTGATGCTGATGAAGCAGAGGCCCCTGTGCAAAAGCTGGCCAGCGCCGCCAGCAATAGCAACGCCAACAATGACTGCAACGATGGCATTCAACTGGCGGTCACCGGCGCCACCTGCGCGTCTTGCGTCAGCACCATAGAAAAAGCCCTGAAATCGGTCAGCGGCGTTACCCATGCCCACATGAACCTGGCCGACAATACCGCCAGCGCCAGCGGTCAGGCCGACGCGCAAGCACTGATCAGCGCCATCGAAAGTGCCGGCTACGGCGCCAGCGTAATTGATGACCCAGACGCCGCAGACGAGCGCCGCCAGCAGCAAGATCGCAAACGCTACCGCTCCTTGCTGGTAAAAATGGCGGTCAGCCTGTCACTTGGCCTGGGCATGATGATCTGGGGCATGGGTTTTGGCTCGATGACCGTAGATCCCGGTAACCAGACCACCTGGATCAACCTGGGCATTCTGACCCTGGGCGTGATGATTGCCACCGGCAGCCATTTTTTTACCAGCGCCTGGAAGGCCTTTGTTCACCACAACGCCAATATGGACACCCTGGTGGCCCTGGGTACCGGCACCGCCTGGATTTATTCCATGGTAGTGGCGGTCTTCCCCGAAGCGCTGCCAGAGATGGCTCGCCACGTGTATTTTGAAGCCTCGGCGATGATCATCGGTCTGATCAATCTGGGCCAGGCCCTAGAGCTGCGGGCCAAAGGCAAAACCTCTGAAGCCGTGCGCCGGCTGCTGGACTTGCGCGCCAAAACCGCCCGCGTGATCCGCGACGGCCAGGAGCAGGACCTGCCTATAGAACAGGTGCGTAAAGGCGACCAGATCCGTGTTCGGCCCGGTGAACAGCTGCCGGTGGACGGGGTGGTGCGCGAAGGCAACACCCGCATTGATGAAAGCATGCTTACCGGCGAACCCATGCCGGTCAGTAAAGCCGAGGGCGACGAAGTGTCTGCCGGCACCTTGAACACCCGTGGAAGTATTGTGTACGAAGCCACCCGGGTAGGCAGCGACACTGCCCTGGCGCAGATTATTCGCCTGGTGAAAAAAGCTCAGGGCTCGAAGCCCTCGATAGGCCGCCTGGCGGATAAAATCTCTTCCGTGTTCGTGCCCAGCGTGATGCTGATTGCTATCGTAGCGGCGCTGGCCTGGTACAACTTGGGGCCAGACCCGGTGATTGCTCACATGATGGTGGCCGCCACCACCGTACTGATCATCGCCTGCCCCTGCGCCCTGGGCCTTGCCACGCCTATGTCGGTGATGGTTGGCGTCGGCAAAGCCGCCGAATACGGCGCGCTAATCCGCCAGGGTGAAGCTCTGCAAACAGCCGGCAAAATCAATCTGGTGATTCTGGATAAAACCGGCACTATCACAGCAGGCAAACCTGCGGTTACCCAAGTGCATGTCGTAGTAGAGGGTGACGAAAGCCACCTGCTGGCCCTGGCCGCCGGTCTTGAGCAGCATTCAGAGCACCCGCTGGCCTACGCCATTATGGAAAAAGTCCGGCAGGACACTATTCAACCGGCCGACATAACCGGCTTCGACAGCCTCAACGGCAAGGGCGTAGCCGGGGAATACAACGGCGACACCCTGCGCCTGGGCAACCGGCGCTGGCTGGAAGATGAAGGGCTGAATGTCACCCCGTTGGACCAGGCCGCCCAAAGTATTACCGACAACGCCGGCACCCCGTTGTTTGTAGCCTTGGGCACCCGGGTGCTAGGCGTCATTGGCGTTGCCGATGCCATCAAATCCGATTCCCGGGCCGCCATTGAACGGCTGCACCAAGCTGGCATCAAAGTGATGATGGTCACTGGTGATGTGGACGCCACCGCCAAAGCCATCTGCGCCAGCGCCGGTATTGACGATTACCGCGCCGAAGTGTTGCCGGAAGACAAAGCCGACGTGGTTAATGACATGCGTAAAAAAGGCTACACAGTCGCCATGGTGGGTGACGGCATTAACGATGCCCCTGCTCTGGCCGCCGCCGATGTGGGCTTTGCCATTGGTACCGGCACCGACGTAGCCATTGAAAGCGCCGCCATTACCCTGATGCGCGGGTCCCTGCACGGGGTTCCCGACGCCATAGAAATATCCCGCGCCACGGTGAAGAACATTCACCAGAATCTGTTCGGCGCGTTTATTTACAACAGCCTGGGTATCCCCATTGCCGCCGGCCTGCTGTACCCGGTGTGGGGCATTTTGTTAAGCCCGATCATTGCCGGAGCAGCCATGTCGATGTCGTCGGTTACCGTGGTCACCAACGCCAACCGGCTGCGGCTGTTCAAAACCAGTCACAACGTAGACAACTTCGCCAAACAGGAGCAGAACCAATGACATCTTTTTTGGTCAACCTGACAGGTCTTGCGCTGATGGCCGCCGTCGTCTGGTGGTTCTGGCTGGCGCCTACTGACACTAAAACGAAAAGGTAGCACTTATGAAACAACGCACTCTAGCCATGTTACTGGGCGCTAGCCTAAGCTTTGGCTCGGCCCTGGCCAGCGCGGAAGCTGAGCACAACATTCACGTGTACAAATCGCCCACTTGCGGCTGCTGTACGGACTGGATTAAACACCTGGAGGACAACGGCTTTGAGGTAGACGTCAGCGAAGTCGACAATGTTACGCCGGTGAAAATCGAAGCTGGCCTGACACCGGCCCTGGCCAGTTGCCACACTGCGTTTATCGACGATTACGTGATTGAAGGCCACGTGCCGGCGGACGACATCAAACGCCTGTTAAGCCAAGCGCCCCAAGCCCGTGGCTTGAGCGTGCCTGGCATGCCTGCAGGCTCTCCGGGAATGGAAATGGGCGATCGCAAAGACCGGTACCAGGTATTGTTGTTCAACGCCAACGGCCAGACCAGGGTGTTCGCCGAACACAACTGACCACTGCGACATTTTTGTTATACAGTTTGGTGATGATTTGCTCTAACATCAGCTCCCTCGTTATATGATTTTGCAATTAAAATCATCGAGAGGGAGCTTCGTTGAATCTGAAAAACCGAATTCTCAGCCTTGCTGCTGGCCTGATGATTGTGGCCAGCATTGCCACATTGGCCGCGTATCAGCAGTTGTCAGACAATCTGATCGAACGCTGGGGTAAGCAGGTCGCTGAAATTCAGGTGCGTTATGACAGTGCCCGTTTGCTGCAATCGCTAGAACGCGAAATTGGCCTGGCACAGCAGATGGCGCGCTCTCAGGCTCTTCTGGCGCTGGCCAGAACCCCTGACGACCCGTTGATCAAAGCCGCCGCCATTGGCGAAATGGAAAGCTTCCGCAATAACTTCCGCGACAACAGCTATTTTGTCGCGTTTTTAAGCAATGGCCACTATTACTACAACAACACGTCTAATGACTATCAAGGCCAGCAGTTCCGCTACACTCTGAACCCAAATGAGCCCGACGACGCCTGGTTCTACCAACTGATTGACGAAGGCCGCGACTTCCACCTGAATGTGAATCCCGACACCAACCTAGGCGTAACCAAGTTGTGGATTGACGTACTGATGCGCAACAAAGAGAACACCATCGTGGGTATGGTTGGAACCGGGCTGAACCTTGATGACTTTCTTAAGGACATTGTTGACACCGGCCAGCAGGGCATAACCACGCTGTTTATAGATCTGAACGGCGCCATTCAGCTGTACCGCGATCGCAATTACATTGATTTCGCCACGATCATCAAACCCGAAGGCCAGAAAAACACCATTGACCTGCTGTTTGACAGCCCCAGCGACAAACGCCAGATACTGGGTATGCTGGCCAGCCTGAAAGACACAAGCAAAACGGTCGAAAGCCGTTTTGTAACCGTCGATGGCCGCAAACATCTGGCGGGCGCCGCTTTTTTACCCGCTATCGGGTGGTACGAGGTCACCCTGATTGACCTGAGCGCCCTGCTACCCAAAACGCATTTATGGCCTTTGATAGCCGTATTTGGCGCCAGCCTGCTGATTACCCTGGCCGTGTTTCATCTGGTGATTCAGTTTCGCATTCTTACTCCGGTTCTGCGGCTGGGCGCTGCCGTTAATCAGGTAAGTCGCGGCAACTTTGACTTGCCACCGTTGACCAAGCCCAATAACGAAATTGGCTTGCTGGCCGCCGACTTTGAGGAAATGGCGCGCACACTCAAACATTCCCGGGGTGAGCTTGAACATAAGATTGCCGAACGCACCGAAGCCCTGCATTCGCTGGCGCGGGCAGATTCGCTGACCGGCCTTTGTAACCGCCGCAGTCTGGATGAAATCCTGGAGGTCGAAATTCAGCGCTCCAGTCGGCAAAATTCCGGTTTTGGCGTTGTGTGGCTGGATATCGACCACTTCAAAGCAATTAACGACAGCCTTGGCCACCCAACCGGTGATGAGATTCTGCGCCAGGCAGCACTCTGGTTGCGGGCCAGTCTGCGCCCGTACGACCAACCCGGGCGATGGGGTGGGGACGAGTTTATGGTGGTGTTGTCACCCTGTGATCATAATATCCTGCGTTTTCTCAGCGAGCGTTTGCGCCAGACTGTTGAGCGCGAAAGCGCAAACGGCCACACACCGGTTACGGTAAGCGTAGGCGCCTACCTGTGCCAACCCGGCGACAGCGCCAAAACCATCCTGCATGAGGCCGACCAAGCGCTTTACCAGGCCAAAGCCCGTGGCCGCAACACGGTGTTCATCGCAAATGAAGGTGATCAAAACCTGGGCTAACCCAATAAATAACGCATCAGACGCGCTCTCATTGCCTAACGGGTCTGACTCATTGCACCTTTACAGTTATACTG
>Ga0307930_1002896_pt1 | contig 12855 bp, 12 predicted proteins | sample OrgLakmetageno46_FD_203161 | JGI IMG/M metagenome (GOLD analysis project Ga0307930, IMG submission 203161) | Saline water microbial communities from Organic Lake, Antarctica - #46 | ecosystem: Environmental > Aquatic > Non-marine Saline and Alkaline > Saline | place: Antarctica: Organic Lake... | reverse complement strand
TGGGCGCGGATCAAGCGGGACGCCTCGGCCAAGCTCAACCAGTCGCACTTCTCGCTGCTGGACATCAACCAGCAGGCTACGCCTGCGGAAGTGAAGAAGGCCTATCGGCAACAGTGCATCGCATGGCACCCAGATAAGCACGTGTCGTCGGAAGATTCCAAGGTGAGGGAGGAGCCTTTGAAAGAAGAGGAAGACATAAATTCAGGAGAGATCGAAAGGATACAAAAAAGTATTTCGTGAGATTTTTTTACCTGCTTCATTCTATTTGGATACGTATTATATTGGAATCGTCTCTATCTGAAAGTCCTTCTCCTCCTCTTTTTCGCAATATCTTTTTCTGCCCATCTCAATGTCACCATCGCCACCGCCAGCACCGGGCGCACATCATGTTTCAGCGCGTGAACGAAGCGCATGAAGTGCTCAGCGACCCCACCAAACGCCGCACTTACGAGTACTCTCAGCGCTTTGCGCCGTCAGCCACTAGCCCGTCCTCATCCCCTTACAAGCCCGCCAGCTCGTACGCGGGTTATAGTGGAGGGTGGCCGTACCGGTCGCAGTACGAATCGGATGACGACGACGATGACGGGTTTTGAGAGGCAGCATTTATGAAGTAGTTAGATGGCGGAATTGGTGGTATAGTGCCTCGAAGAGTCGTTTCAGCAGGATACATCGTGGCCTTTTTTTCAGGCAGAGCCACGGGAATCCGACAGGGGATGCCTCAGAAGTTGGCAGCATACTGAGAGCGACAGCCGCCCACACCATGGCAGCGACACTTTTTAGCGAAAAGTTTTAGTGCCCCTGAAATCTTATTCTGGTTATTGGCTGGGTGTCTTTGGCGGCTATTCCCTTTGATGCAGTTCATAGTTCAGTGCCAGGAAATATGAAATATAGACCCTTTTGGTTTTGGTTTACCTACGCTTAGTCTTCTCCTCTTCCCTCACGTTACCGTAGCCACAACCGAAAACCGAAAGCCCACCGCCACCGCCACACCGCCACGCAACCCATGTATAGCACCGAACACGCATCAAAAAATTCCAGAAATACCAGGCCGCAGGCCGATTTCTTCTTTTCCCTTTCTGCCTTTCTCCCCTCGCTTCTAAATTCTTCGCGTTTATAACTCCATAAGGATTCTAATTGCTTTAGTGGGCCTAAGTGGAATTAGATTGGTCTCTGGGTCTGTTTTCGTTCTAGCTATGTGTGTCCCACACACGGGCGCTATTCAGCAAACCAAAATTTAGCGGCGCTTTCGCGACAAGACAGGAAAGAGGCGAGAAGGCCTCATGGCCCTCTTTCAACACGCCAAGAGGCTATCGTCGAATCCATCGTCCCCGCTTAACAAGGCCATGTTTTGGCCGAAGCGGTTTCGAAGCATTTCCGACGAGTACTTCATGGCACCAGCACTCAGCCCTATATGATGGTTACTCAACACGCGTGACCTCTTTTTGGGGCCTGTGCTGCTGCTGTCGCCGCTGCTGCTGCCTCCTTGCGTCGCACGCTCCACTACCTCAGCCACCGAGGGAAAAGCAACGAAAGGGACATTGCGCTTCATCGCGGACCGTATCCCTGAAGGAGCTCCCGCTGTAGCAGTGGTGGTCGAAGTTCCTGCGGCAGCTCTTTCGGTACTAGATCCTCGCCCTCCTTGCTGCGAAGGTGCCACAAAATGCCGAGTGTCCGAGTGGGACGAAGGAAGAGCACCACCACTACCTCCGGGTAGTCCGCTGTGAGATTCGTTGGATTTCAAGCCATACGAATTAACCACATCAACTTCAGCGAGTAACGCCATAATGTCCTGTTCTGTGTCTTCTTCATCCGGGTTCTCGGCTAATACCCCACCAGCCTGATCCAAACGAAAGTGAGGAGTCGATGAAAGATTAGCACATAGGGATGAGAAGAATAGGAGGTTGGGTTCAGTACGCACTGAACTTCTAGCTACTTGGCTACAGTAGGAACGAAAAGCAAGCAACGCACAGCAGAGATCAACGTCATTACTTACACCGCTACACCGCGCAATGAATAAAACCCAAACAAAAAGAGCCAGAAACCCCAAGAAAAAGAAAAAGGGATACTTCAAAAAGTTCACTTTTTTTCCTGTGAGAAATCCCGACGTACAAATACCCCTTTTGTCTCTTGTCTCATACCTCATCTTCTTCGTCATCCCAGGACGACCGCACTGCTTCTGGCCTTCTTCGCTGTGGGGGCGCGATCGTGCGAGGAGTTTTGTCCCGCTTGTCGACTTGCTCTCCATTCTTGGCTCGCTTCGCCGCCGCAGCGGAATTGCGTTTGCCAATTTGCGGTCCCACAGGGGTCTCTTTTCGAAACGAACTTCGAGGGCTCTGAGCAGAGGTGTCGTACAGGGTGCTTCTGGAATGATCGTTGCCTACTAAGGTGCGATCGGGCTCTTTGGTAGAGAATGACGTCACTTTGCCTTTGCTCGTAGTCATCGATTGTTTAACTTCTTCGTCTTCATCGACGTCGTTGCTGCTGTTCCGAATGTTTGCTTTCGAGGCGGCGGAACTTTCTTCTTCTCGACTGGCAATCGTATTCGCATGCTGCTCCCCGAATGCTTTCACCGACACACGTGACGCTTCTCTGAAGTATTCGTGCGCCACTTGCCACTCTTCTAAATTCCTCGCGACGCATCCCAGTGAGAACAACGAATCCCCGACCGCAGCCGAGTCAAACCCGACGCAACGCACGCGCATTTCCATGGCGGCGGCATGGGCATCAATGGAGGCTTGAAATCGTCGCTGGCAGAACAGCACCACGGCGATGTTGTGCAACGCAGCAGCCACCTACAGAAGTATGAAGCAACATGAAAAAAAATGAATGCACATCGCAATAGCTTGATTCACTTCAACTATATTTTTTTGTTCTTTTTTGTTTCCATCCTCTCAACCAAATTTTCTTTTACCAAAGCACATCCTTAATATTGAGAGGACCAAACAGAGTTTTCGAGCTCTCATACTTGAAGGAGAAAGAAAAGATTGAAAAAATAATCAAAAAGTACTTTTATGAATTGTGTTTGCCTTATCCTACCTCGAGATGTTCGATGCCGAAGTGTGACCTCCTAATTTTGAGGCACCTCAAGAAGGAAGCGCGCGCGTCGTGGAGCTTGTCAGGTTGTTGCGCGGCTTGGTGCATGAAACAATTCCCGAGCGCGAGTAAAGACAGGGCGGTTTTCAAATGGTTTTCGCCCAGTGACGCTTCTCGAATCTTGAGGGCCCATCTCAAATAAACCACTGCGTCGTCGACTTTTCCCTGACGCTTCAAGATTTGCCCCTGCACTAACATAGTATCGGCCGTGCTCACGTCTTCCTCACCCATGGCCCGTTTCTTTAACTTCAGCAGCCAAGTGGTGTGGTGGCAGGCGTCGTCAAGCCTCCCTCGGCGCAAGCAAATGTTACTGAGCAAGTTGATGGCCTGCATCGCTTCAGGAGGCTGTGTATTGTCGTCGCTGTCAAGGCGATCAGGGGAAGAAGAGGTTAACATCGCAACGGCTCGCTCGCACACGGCCGCTGCTTCGCCAAGCTTTTCACAGCTCGCTAACTCTTGGGCTTCTCCCAGAAGTGCTCTCGCAGTGCCCGCTGTCGTTTGAGGCATCGACGGAGTTGGAGGCGGGGGCGGTGCGAGCACACTGGATTCTGAGCTCACTCGAAGGTGCGAAGAAGGCTGTTCTGACACCGGCGGCAAAGGTCTACTCCGAGTGGAGTCTATGCCTCCTGCGACTCCTCCTTGTAAGGCGTCGTTGCTAGAGTAGTGCCTTGTCGGCCGCCGCCCTACTGCCGGCAAAGAAGACTTGCCACCTACGCTACTATTTCCGTAATCCTCGGGTCTATTTGCTGCGGCTGCGGTTAACGCTTGATGCATGGCCTCTAGATGAGGGGAAGACTTAGGGTGGGTGGTGGATGCATTGGTCATGCTGCCTCCTCCGCCCTTTAATGTGGTGTTGGCCGCATTACTCGGACGATCTAGGGAGGTACCAATGCGCCCACTGCTCGCGAGAGAGCCTGAACCATCCTGCATGGAGTTTTGCGTGCTCAATTGAGGGCCTGCTCGTTGGTTCCCAATAGGCATCGTTGGACTGCCAGAATTCGCACCCGAATGGGTAGGCGGAGGTAAGGATGTGCTGCGCTGTGGCACTTTCTTCTTTCTAGATGTTGCACTGTCTGAGCTCACTTGCCTGGAAGTGCCCGAGTTGCTCGTCATTGGCTTTGTGTTGTCGCCACTGCTACCGTCATAAGCCATCGAAACCACTTGCATGACTTTGCGAGCGCTCACTACGGTGAAGCCGCCCTAGTAACGAAAGACATTGAAAGGCATCAAAAGCATGCATGATAATCATCTATCAAGCCTTCAAGTGGACCCGAAAAGGTCTACGTAATGTAGCGCGCGAAACAAAAGGAAAGCCATGCATAATTACCGACACGACAAAATATCATTTTGAGAGCTTCGGATGGGAAACACTCTAGAAAGACGAACACGTAGCCACAAAGAGCGCTCTCTACCCTAATATTCGTAATCAAAGATGATACACGCCAGCACACAAGAAAGCTTGCTCGCCTAGAATCGCGTGTCTACCTGTACGAGGTCCGGGAGGGTCTTTTTGGCCAGGTCATCGGCCGTGTGTACACCCATGGCTGTCAATAAGGCTCTGGTGTTAGGGTCCGATAAATCTTCATTTTTTGATAAGAGCTCAGCCAAGGATAGGTTATCGCTATTTTTATCATCAGCGTGCGGGCTTTCAGGGGCAGCGGTAATATTGTGGTCGCGTTGATGACTTTCAGCTGCAGTGGTCGGTGCCGAGGCCTTAGACCCTGTGTCCTGAACGGAAGCCCTCGGCATCCCGCGCCCTTAAGGAAACCTGCGTTCGAGGTTCCAAAACTCAGCTAAATCAGCGTCGCGCACAAACTATTTTCAGAACGTCCTTTGCCTTAACGGCGTGATTTCGTCGGGGCAGCGTACGCACTGGTTGAGATTCACTCACGCTCAAGCACAGGAAAGTCAGAAATGGCCGAGCATAAAAATGAATGGCATCGCTCGGTAATTTTCCAAGATTCCATTGAATGTTTGACGAATTCTGCCGTTCTGATCAGATTCTGATGACGTTTTGTGACGTTCTGACTTGACCCACATTGGCTCAGCGGCTCGTCCTTTTTTTCCTCTTCTTTTTTTTTTTTCGGCTCTCATTTTTAGATCCCTCGGGAATTGGTTTCTTGTGTACCCGTGGCTGCTCCATGCGTGTTAGTGAAGACGGGGACTCTGACAGAGGTGCTCCAATATTACCGCAGCCATGCCGAGCGTTAGACAATACTAAATAACACTTGGTTGTGTATTACTGACTGCAAGGAATTTAGCCGGCAAGCTGCCGTTTTGCGGTATAAAAAAGAGCGATGGACCCGAGAGCCGCTCACCTTGCCCGAGTGGCGAACGGCCATAAAAGCTCGAACTCGTCTTTTGACATGGACCGAGCAGAGGGCGGCCAGGCTTTAGTCTCTTCTGAATTGCATGAGCGCTTAGCTGCGCACGGCCTCGCTGACCAAGACACGCTCCAGGAAATGTGGCACTTCAACATTTGGTCGGTAGCCGACCTTGCCGGAGTGGACACAGAGGTCCTCGTGCAGGTACCGATGCAGGCAGTAATACTAGATATGCATGCGCATAAAACACCAGGAATATTGCTATACTCTTTAGGTTGTGCGTGTATTCCTCCTTTTTGCTGTAACTTGCACACTGTTGTTGGCGGCTTTTTTCAAAGGCAGGCCGTTTGATGGTTTGGGAAGAAAACAATTAGGCGACTTTCTCCTTGCACCTCAGTATATATTTGCTCACACTTTTTCTTTCAAACACTCACGATGTCACTCTATTTAATACAGGGCGGTCTGAAGCGCTTTCGCGTCTCCAAATTAAAAGCCATCGCGGACGGGCGCCTCAATCCGCAGTCGTCCTCGAGTGCGCGCCCCCCCACTTCATCTTCTTCATCAATGGAGCCGACCTCTACGGCCTTTGACCAACCGCCGAGAAGAGGTGCGCCGCCGCCCGGGGCCTCATGGCATCACGGCAACGGTGGTGGCGGCTATGCGTCTGCGGACCCGCATGAACCTTCCAGCGGTGGCGGGCATCCTTCTCGCTCTTCACTGCCGCCGTTCCGTGCCGATGAGTACGGAATGCACGCTAGCGACGACAGCGCCTACCAAAGGTCGTCGAAAGAAGCAGGCAGCTTTGCGCAGGCTCCAGGAGGGCTTTACCCGCCCCCGCCTCCTAGCAGCAACAACAGTTTCGCGCAGCGCCCTATGCACGGCCATGGCGGCGGCAACGGGAGTTTCTCCAGCCAACCTGGAGGCGACAGCTTCTACGATCCTGGTGCCAACCAGCGAGGAAGCGGAGGAGGAGGAGGTCCGAAAGGGTCGGACGCCACCAGTGCTCTGCAGGCGGTGCAGGGAATGTGGCAACTCTTCGACGGATCCTCGCGTGGTGGCAACGGTTCCAATGGTTCATCCGAAGGAGAAAATGGCCGAGCTCAGCCACCTCGCGTGGGGGGCAGCGGTGGGAGTGGCAACAACGGCAGGAGCAACAGTAGTAGCAGTGCTCCTCCGTCCAACCCGCTCTTAGCGAGGCAGAGTAGCACCGCCTCGTCCACATCTTCTTCTTCTTACATGCCCCCTCCTAGCGGGGGTGGGTCCTTCGGCGGCGCCTCTTCCAACGCGCCCATCAGCGGAGGTTTGTCGACCCGCATGGTGCGGCATTCCACATCCCACCCGACTTCCTCCAAGAGCCGCGAAGTGATGGCAAGGCAACTGGAGGAGTCTCTGGTGGAGTCGGCGGAGGACGACGGTGTAGATCCCGAGGACTTGATGCGATTGGCCAACCGGCTCATTGCCCAGAGACAGTTCGAAGCGGCGCTCCCCTATTCGCTGAGGGCGGCGAGGCGCTTCGAGAGGCGGAACGGGTGAGTGAAGAGATGAGATGAGATGAAAAATTTGCGTGTGAGTGTATCAACATAGGTCGTTTCCCTTTCTTTCTTTTGGATGCTCTCTTCTCTTGAAGACACATTCCGATGTTCTCATCTCTACAATTTCTGAAAAAAAAAAGTGTTCTCGCAGCGTGCCAAAATCCCGTCGGTGATTTATATACCTTCCATGAAAATGTATTGTCTTCTTTTGAACCTTCCTCTTGTTTGAAATCCACGTATTACAGGCGCCACGATCACGACACAATGCTAGCGGTGATGTTAGCTGCCAAGCTGTTGAGAAGGTTGGGCCACCACGAGAGGGCGACCGAATACTTCAACACTTTGCTCTCCATTCAGGAGAAGGTTCTGGGCACCGAGCACGCAGAGGTACTGACACTTGTGACTCACTTGTGTGATGCTGCCAAAAAACACAACTTGTGCCTATATAGTACGTATTCTTGTCTATTTTAAAAGTCTAAGGAGCCCATCTCCGCAACCATGCTGCTCTTTTCTTTTGTTGATATGTTTGCGTGTGATCGTACGCAGAACTTTTTTGATTCAAGGCGTTGCCTGTGCGCATATCGATACACAATAATTCCTCTCACTGTTCGTTTTCATTTTCCACCTCACCATTATCTTCTTCCATCTTGCCTTTCTTCTCGCGCGCGTCCTTCCTTTATTTCTATCCAGGTGGCCAACACAGCTTCGGCCTTGGGCCTGCTGTACGCGCAGCAAAACACTCCGGGTTACGACCTCGCCCGCGCCGTTACCTGTTTCGAGCAAGTGCTTGAAATCCGAGAGGCGTTACAGGCGAGCGAATCCGTCGACGGCAGCGGAGGCGGCGGGGGCGGGGCGGGCTGCGCCGCGGCCTACCATCATCTAGGGGTTTTACACACCGACCTAGGCGTAGCAGCGTCCGATGTAGATGCCGCCAAAGACCAATTCAACGAAGCTTTGGCGCACTTCATGAAGGCGCTCAAGATTCGGAGGTCCCTGGGAGACGCGGCCGAGCGAGAAACGGCGAGCACTTTGAACAACATGGCGGCGGTCTTACATCAGCTAGGGAAAAACGAGCAGTGCTTGTCGGTGTACTCCAAGAGCCTCGAGATCAAGCGCAAGCTCCTGTTGTCCACCCACCCCAGCATCGCCGACACCCTGTACAACATGGGCGCCCTCAACCTGGAAATGAATCGCCCGGGCCCTGCGTCCGAGTACTTCGTGCAAGCCCTCACGATTTCCACGACCAAACTAGGCATGAGCCACCCCTTGACGGCTGACTTGCAGAAGCAAATCTTAACTTGCGACTCCCTCGCGGCGCAGCAGGAAGGTGGTGGTGACAGCAGCAGCGGGCACCAAGATGTAAGAGGAGGAGGAGGAGGTGCCGAGTCCTTGGGTTTGATGGGCAAAGACAGCTTGTCGTCGCGGCTGCGGCTGGACCGAGGGCTTTTCGCGTCCGAATACAACCGAGACCGAGCGAGCTCCTCAGGCGATGGCAGCGCGAACACGGTAAGGGTTTCGTGTGGTTTGAGTTTTCCTGTGCTCACATGTATTCTTAGTGAAAATGAAAGCATTCACATGGCTCATGTTCCTCAGAGTGTACAACTTTTTTTTTTCTCAATTAATCTTTACATGCATGTTCTGTGGGAAAATTTCACGTACTCTTAAATTTCTATCCACCCACCCATTCATCCATCCACTCTTGGATCAGGTGATGTTCCCGCCCTCCATGACGCCCCCCTCGGGGGGAAACACGCCCAACAGCGGCGGCAGCGACACCCCAAAGATGGACCACAACGGCAAACCCAAGCGCAGCTTAACGGGCCACGCCTTATCGGTGCTTGCCACCCCCCCGATGTCACCGCTGACGCGATTCGACTAGGGAAGGCACGTGCGCGCATTAAAAAAGGGAAGCAGAGAGAGAGAGAGGAATTTAAGATCCGCGGTGCTTTGATATGAATGGCGCATAAAAAGGCACTAAAGAAAGCGAAAGCTAACGGGTAAAGTATCCACAATTGGCTTTGGTGACATCGGCACTCTCGGCCAAATGGCAGATGGGTGCTTTGAGTTGACATGGTGGTGTCGGACAAGGACAAGAAAGAGAAAAATTTAAGTAGGCTTATAAGTTAAGTGATAAGTGCGGGAGGGGCTTCCGCTTCCGGCGAACTCTAAGAAGCCGGATTCCGGATTGAATAGAAACCTCCTGACAGGAGTGGCTTGCCACAGCAGGGGGTAGGTCGGAGTGGCGGGAATTACGGACGTTGCCTCCTTCCGAGGTTCCGAGGTTTGATCCTGCAGGGTTCACGAGAGTAACGAAGTGACGATAATAAGCACTGCATTACACAAAACACAAAAGAGCACTCAGCCTAGACCGACTTATTTTGGAGGATTCATCTATACGCAGCTCTTTGCGATATGTTTATGATTAGATTGGATTGGATTATACTCCCCAACTGCAAAGAAACAACAACAAGTCACTTGCTCGAGACTTTATTGAAGCAATCGGGTCTAGTAAATACTCCCCCAAACCAAAGAAAGACAAGAAATAAGTGGGCAATGCGATTTTGACTTGCGCGCAACACACGCGCGTACACTTTCTGCTCAAGTTGCACACCCATAGCCATAGGAAGCGCAGTTGAATTGAGGCGCACAAGCAGCTAGCTAGGGTTGTGGAGATCGACACGGCGTGTGCACCTCAAATGTGGCTATAATATCCCGACACAGCCATGCGCGGTGGGCATCGGGGGAGGGAACGTATTGAATTCGCAGCGCTGCTTAGTACTTGAATTATCCATGGGGCTCTCGTTTGATCAAAGGCCGGCACAATGAAAGATTTATTCATTTTGGCGGCAGCTACAAGCACTATCAGCACTATCTTACCGATCTTTAGCGCGGAACCCGGACTCTTCGGGGTATACGCAGACGGCTTACTTTCGAGGTTAAGGGCCTTGCGAGGGTTTCGAAAAACGCTCGAGGACAACCACGATTAGTGACCGTGGCGTTTGATGGAAGGCTTATGGGTTTAGCCCTATGATAGGGAGAGACCGCTAAGCCACAAGCGGCCCGCTTGCATGTTGCTGTTTGTATTTTTGAGGAGGGGCTTTCTATTCTCGACCACTCCATGGAGGAGGAAGGAGTTCCTGTCCTGTCGAATCCTCTTATGACTCAGGGGTAGAACAATAGGCGCCTTGCGTGCTAAAAGGCACACTTTGACCTCTGCCGAGTGGACCTCGTGTTCCGCATGTCACGAGCTTCTTTGCTAGCGCATCTTCCTCTCTATTGTTCTGTGGAGTGCGCAACACCAACAAATAACTCGCTATATGCAAACTTTCCAAGGAATTTGGCCAATGCCCCACCCCCTCTTGAATCATTCCGCCCTTGCTTTGTTTGCGCAAAGCACGCGCATTCCCACTTCAGCCCGTAGCATTGGCTTCTGAGTCATTTGGGTTTGTATTAGGTTCGAGTTCGAGAGCACCACAACCACAACACCACCAACATACACCGAAAATGAACTCGAGCTAACACAAACCCAAATGACACAGAAGCCAATGCTGCGGGCAGATGTGTACGCGCGTGCGTTGCGCGCAAGTCAAAATCGTAAACACCAAAGATGAAACCCTGCCCTGCTGATCATTATATCCAGACCCCTTGGGGGGGGGGCTTAAAAACGTGAAGCCAAATATTAGGGGCATACAGCCACTTCCGCGTGATGAGAGCGGGAAAATTTCGTCTCAACCCTGTTCCCTGAGCAAAATTTCATCTCTACCTGTTAGCCTTCTAATTCCGGCCCTTCGGGGCCTGTCTCAAAATTTAGTACAGAACTGCAGTATGAGAAGGCAATCGATGTCTGAATGGCTGAAGTGCCAAATTCGAAAATTTGATCCCTCATCTTAGCTTTCTCCGCCCCCTTTATCCCGCCGTTCGTAAATATACGCACGCATAAGGCTATTCTTACTAACCCTGCCTTGTGCGTAGATTTACGAACGATGGGGAGTCGGAACGTCGGAACTGACACAGTTCTGTACAGCTCTGCCGCGGGCGAAGCAAATTCCAGGCAAGTTCTTTCAAGTATACTTCCACGAATATTCTGATCTGTGGTGGAATATTCAACCAAGGGTATCTAGCTCGACGTATAACCAAGAATATCTACTTATCTGTTTACTCTTGGTAAAACTAACACTAACACTAACAAAGCATCGCGGCGCTACGACACTTCGCCCAGAAAGTCAGACTCAAATATCATGGCAGTAAGAAGATAAGGTTTATATTTTGATTAGGTACCTTCAAAGCTCTTTGTCAAGGGGACAAGGGGGCGTCAACCTGGAGAGTGCAGCCATACCTTTCACAGCATCTGTATGTTACTCGAAGAACAATATCATGCATCTGTATGCACCACTGCTGACTAAAGAAATTTTTCCATTCTGCCTCTTCTGTCGAGACAGATGATGCTACAAACCTTGCAAGCTCCAGAACAGACTGCGGGTGCGATTATTCAACCTTCAGCAAGTAATGACGATGGAGCACCTGGAGCAATGAACTTTACAGCAGCAACAACCTTAATGCGGTGCAGAGTAGCCCTGGCGAAAAGCCCAGCTGCTTCCCGCGGCGCATTTTCCAAGCATCAGACGTCCATCAGCCCTGAACTAGCGAGGGCCCTTGAACTAGTGGGAAGCTATACACATGATGTAAGAAAAGCGTGCGGGTAGCTCCTCCGCTCAAGCCCTCGTTTTTTTCGCTCTGTCTTTGCGCCTTCGGCAGCATTTAGCTAGAATGGTGGCGCACCCCATCATACTTTTCCCACATTACTCTTCGGTGTGTATCGTTTAATGTTGCTTGTGTCAATGCGCAGGAATGGCGCGGCCCGCTTCATCGAGCAGTGATCAACAATGACGCGGCGATGGTGGAATTACTCATCAAGGCTGGCTCAAATGCGGTAATCATTCTGATGATTGGTAGAGATGCAGTAATAAAGGAACACTGTACAATTTGCGTGACTTGCTAGCAAGCAATGACGGTAGAATCTTTTGGTGTTTTCTCATCTGCAAAAGATTGTCATTACGTATGTTTTTATCTCAAGGAGATGGCCCTCTATGTGACCACCGATGGCACTTGCCGCGAAATTCTCGAGCACCATGTTGCCGTCTATGCTTTCGTCAATGAAGACCCAGCCGCTCTTGTTGCATGCGCTCTCGCCCATTGCGCTTCGCTGACGTTGTCGATGGAGGCAGTGCCAACAATTGGCTCGCTACCCTTACGCGCACACCAGCTCGACCCTTATTTCCTCTGGGCCCCACCTGCTGCTCGCGCTGCAGTCATCGCTTGGGCTCGGGACGTTTTCATTGTCCAATTCGCAGCCACTACTCAGCCTTTTGGAATTCTGCCAGACGATTGTGCTGGTGATGTCCTAGAATTCTTTGGAATCACTCGCAAGGATTCCGACCTCATCGCAAAGCACTGCTCTTCACCTGAGGCATCCGCTTGGGTGCAAACGGTAGTAACGGCAGCGGCTGCGATAGTCATTGTGGTGAGCACTAGTTTTTTTTTTTGTAAAATAACAGAATGACTGGTGCCTTTATCATTCTCCTTCAGATTAAGAATTTGACATCAGCTCTAATTTCGCCTTTTTGCCACTCAGGCAAAGGCAACGCTCAAGCTGGCGCCAGCAGCTGCAAAGGGTGACCTCGCAACCGTGCAGAATTGCCTTTCGAATGGCGCCATCAGCTTCATGCGTTCGATTGGTTTTAGACTCCTGGATATCCTGAGGAGAGCACAAAATGTTTATTTTGTTAAGAATTGAGCCCTTGACATGAAGATACTGCCAAAACAAACCCACGCTTTTTCCTGCTCAAGTTCTCTACCTTTCGTATTGTACATTGTTTTGTTTTCCATTCTAAGGTCTCCCTTTTCTT
>Ga0307930_1002895_pt1 | contig 12856 bp, 11 predicted proteins | sample OrgLakmetageno46_FD_203161 | JGI IMG/M metagenome (GOLD analysis project Ga0307930, IMG submission 203161) | Saline water microbial communities from Organic Lake, Antarctica - #46 | ecosystem: Environmental > Aquatic > Non-marine Saline and Alkaline > Saline | place: Antarctica: Organic Lake... | reverse complement strand
TTGGCTTCTTATTGGCTGAAAATCACCGAAATGAAGGCCATTTCAACACAGAACCAACATGAAGACGAAATCTCGTAATGAATTGTCGAAATCCGCGCCTCAGGGCGCGTTCGAGCACCACATGAATGGACAGGGATATGGGCACGGCATTTTGAACATTTGACACTTGTAATAATGGGCCAAAATCCGCGTTTTGAGGCCTTCGTGGCACTACGAGGAGGGTTCAGGCGTCAGGAATTAAGTCATTTCCGGAAACCGGATTCGAAAAATCCGGTTCCGGTTTGAGGGGTTATTTCCGGGAAAAAAGCCGGCCGGAATTTCGGCCTCCTTCCAATAATTGATCCTACAGGCTTCACGAGAGTAAAGATGAACATTGCATTACGCAAAAGGACACTCAGCCCAGTCAGACTTCTTCTGGAGGATTCTCCAAAACGCAGCTTTATGCTTCTAATGGTTGCTTCTTTGCAATTGGGGAGTTTAATCCAATCTAATCATTCATTACGCAAAAGGACACTCAGCCCAGTCAGACTTGTTCTGGAGGATTCACCAAAACGCAGCATACTGCTGCATGTTGTTTCTTTGCAATTGAGGAGTATATATAATCTAACCTAATCCTATTCATTAACGAAAAACCGGCACTGACCTAATCATAATAGCGAGCAGCAGGAATGCTCCAACAGCTAATAGGTCAACAGATTCTTCCAACCCATTAACAGGTTCATAAATTTGCAAAAGGCCATTGAGAGGTACTCAAATCTGAATGAGTTTTCTCGGGGTGCTAGTCTTCGAGTGCCCACTGCCTGCCTGGGAGTCGCTCGGCCGCTGACTAGGACCTGCGACTAAAAGCTTTATTCTGAAAATTCTGGAGGTGCTTCTTTCATCTGGTGCGCTAGCAAAATTTTAGCCCCAGGAGCTTCCTGGGTCGGCCGTGTCCTGATATGGCTGAATTTGAGACAGGCCCCGAAGGGCCGGAATTAGAAGACTAACAGGTAGAGAAGAAAAGCAAAGCAGCGCAAACCAGACCTAAGAAGCTAATCAGGCGCACATGCCCGAGTGGCCATGGAGGTGATGGTAGCGGTCCAAAGTGGCACGCTCCTCCATGCTCTGAGAGTGCAGCTCAAAAGAAGAGTTTCCGCCCGCAGAGGAGGGGACTACAACGAAGTCCCTCAGGCGATCCAGAAGAAGAGTCGCCCATCCCCGAGCACTTGCGTGACCCCATTTGCGTGCAGGCTTCTGTCTGAACAAGGCTTTGGCTTCTGAAAATTTCATGACGGCTATTTAGATTTTGGTGCGCTAAATGATTTTTTAGCTCCACAGGGTTATGCTCTCCCATTAGCGAGTTCGCTATTGCTATAACAGGCAATCGACCCGGAGCCATTTATATCTCTATAAATTTTAACAACTAAACGGTGCCATGAACTAGTTGTTTGGGCAACATCTCAGGTGCAAGCCACACTACACCTTTTGATCAAACTGCATGGCCATCACTCGGTGCCTGGTGGTCTTCTTCAGGTTGAAAGAGAAGCGTGGGGGCAGGAAAAGCGTAGAAATAAATTTTCTCTAACCACGGCTCCCAGGTATCACCAGCCCAAATGCGGGACATTTCAGCGGCAGCTTCTCGACTGAGATGCAAAAAAAAAGAAGAAGAAACACGGCAGGTGGAACATAGATGAAGTGGGGAAGGAGAGCAAATTCGAGAGAGAAAAGATACGAGGTGAAGTATAGGAGCGCGAAGCTCAACAAGGCACGTTTGCGTGAATAGCACTGTACTTTGGCTTCTCACTTACGTTTCCGTGGATCGCATCATGAAGTCCACCGAAAAGCGAGCGGTGCCCGGCAGAGGCACGTTGAAGGCATTGAAGGTGCCGTCGCTGTACCACCCCGCCTGAGTCGTGGGCTCGGCTGCGACCCGTGTGCACATGAACGGCTCGTACCTGCCATTTCGTTGGTTTGGGTGTATGTGTGTATGTGAGCGGTTAGCTAGGAAGTGCAATTCATAAGGGCCAGAATAGAGCACGAGGTAAGTGCATTGTTTGAGCCAGATGTTTGAATGATTTTTGAGGCTTCGATCACGTATGCAATTGGATGAAAACATACATAACCGAGCGGTAGAATAGAAAAGCATATGTTGAAAGAGACTCAAACGAGCGCGCACATGTGCCAACATAAGAAAACCTATCACACACCCACCGGTGCTGCAAGAAGAAAGGCGTCGAACCAGGGGCATCTTTATGGTCGAGCGCGTAGAACGCAAAGAGGCAGGTCCAGCCTTCTTGCAGCGGGCACCAATGTCCGCGGTGCACCCTGTAGGAAGCGACCCCGGTAGTGGGCGATTTGGACTCTAAAATGTGGTACTTCTGCGCGGCAAAGCCCTGTAAGAATGTATAGGTGGGATAGCAAGAGTGAGAGAAAGAGAAATTGGGAAGGTGCTAAAAGGGAAACGTGAACGTAAGGAGCATGAAGGGAAAACTGAAGAGTGCAAGTGAGTAGACTGATACGCAGTGAACATGCCCCAGCTGGCGACTTGAGGAAGAATTGACGTTAATTGATCATAAGTACCTGAAAGCGTATACACCTAAGCCAGCCGAGCTCCGGCATTTCGGGGTTATCGCTGATGTTGTACCTGTTTGCGTTTGAGTGAAGAAGACATGAAAAAAATAGATGAGTGCGGTAGAGAAAGATAATGCCAGCAGGAACGATACAAATATGGCATAGTTTCTCAATGCCCAGGAAAGTTGTCTTAACGCCCAAGAAAGTAGTCCAGATTACATCATATACCGGTCCGGGCCCGAGGACCAATCAAGGGCAAAAGGTGACGATCCTGGCACTGGTTCAGGGAACGCAAAGAAGCCTCTTGGGATGGGCTTATCGGGAGTCCAGTCCGTGAGGTCGCGCGCCTGCGGGTTCGCTCCTTGCAAGCGAAGCCTATTGCAGGTCGGCTCTCGCCTCGATTCAATCGTGTATGGAAGCGTCAAAGGCATAGCATCCGCAAACGCATAAAAACACAAGCTGGGCTGCCAGTACTCTGAGGCTTCGTCAGCAGGTTTCCCACAGCTCACGACAATTTTAGAGCGTGGTGGACCCATGTTTTTCAGCACGCTCACGCGTACCAAAGGGGCGATAGGGTGAATGTTGGGGAATACAATTTTCTTGCCGTTGTCACCGAGCAGCGTCGAGACAGGTTTAGGTCTATGGGCAGCAAAGGCTGCTTGCTGTGCTTGCCGCGAAGCTTCTGCTGCTGCCCCCGTGAGCTCATCAAAGAAACCTTCCCCTGTCGTAGGATCGTAGATCCGTTTCACTTCCTCGATTGCAGGAGCACTTTCGTCTGGTTTTGTCCAGGACACTTCGCCCGTTTTGTTGTTGGTGTAGAACACAAACCCTGTGATGTCGTCCACCGTTTCTCTCCAAGCAGTCTTTTTTATCTTTTTCTTGCCTTTTTTCTTCTTTGGTGGAGCTGGAGCTCCTTCACCAGCATCAGCGGTAATCTCAGGGGCTATCTTTGGCATTTCGCTCGTGCGTTACGACTCTTGTGGCTACTAGTGGTAGGCTTCGTTTCCTACGACAAAGGATTGTGCTTGAGTAATTGAATAACATAAGAAACAAACCTTCCACGATTATGATACCATTAGCAGTGGGGCCGTGAATTTATTTGACCATGCTAGCTTAGCTAGGAACGAGGCCAAAACTTCTTCCTCGGAGCTCTAAATAATTAGTCAGTTGTAAGCCCCAGACAAAACAACGAGAAGCAAACGATCACAGTTGATTTTACAGGGACCACCCAGGAAGCCCCTAGCCCAGGACCACATGCCACATGCCACATGTACCTGTGCCTGTGCAATGGGCACATTCGGAAACGGATAAACCTTCTTTTAAAACATGATTCTTCTCCCTCCACACATGAGGAAACTTTGGATTAAAAAAGAAAGAACTCGAACTAATACAAACCCAAATGACACAGAAGCCAATGCTGCGGGCAGAAGTGTTCGCGCGTGCGTTGCGCGCAAGTAAAAATCGCAAAGAGAAAAGTGTAAGTCCTCTTACGTCTTGACCAGTTAGTTGGGAGGCCGAGCGACTCACACGGCCATAGAGCTTTCCTTTTGTTTTGAATCAAACGATGTGCGCGCAACACGCAATCGTTTTTCCAGCGGACTCGCACCCATGCTCGAAAGTCGAAAGTCCTCCTATTTGCGCTAGAACATTTTATTTTAAAACCCCTTCGCTTCGTGCTTCGGACTAGTACGGAAACTTTAAACAATTTCCACTCCACTCGGTAGATATGATCGATAAAAAGCTGCTGTTGCTCATCGAAATCAAGAACCTTATTCACCTTCGCCCTCCGTTGGCGGTTGTGCACCTGGCACAGCCTTCTTCGGCGTGGGTTGCGACGAAAGGGACTCGTCGTCACCAGCATCGCCCGAAGCGGCACGTTTGAGAGGGCCACCACTGACAGAGGCCCCTGCAGCGGCGCCGCTGCCGCCGAAACGGGCCATGCGTTTGGCTGCCGCGTCATCCACAGTTCCGGCCCCTGCATCTCCCTTCGCACCGCTTCCTGTTGCTGCTGTCTCGGCACCTGTGGCCGCGGCGCCACTTTTAACAGTGCTGCTGCTCCCACCGCCGAAAGTGAGCGGCGTGGTTGGCACGTTCCCAGGCACAGGAAGCGTGGCTGGTGAAGCGCTGTTGCCGAAGGTGAGTGAACTGGTCCCGAGAGAACCAAACGCAGGCATCGGCTTCTTCGCCTCACCACCAGTTGATGAAGACGAGGTTGACGGAGTCACTGCTTTGAAAACCAGAGGCTTCGCAGTGGCAAAGGAGGGGTCTTCTACGATGGTTGCTCCTAGAGTTGGAGGAGGAGACGCCAGCTGCGAAGTAGCAGTCGCAGCAGTGCGAGCTTTCTTGGTTGCCCCACCGCCGTCTACTTCTCCTGCTGGTGCCCCTTCAGCTTGCGTCACTGCTTCAGTCTTGGAAGCAGCCGCCGCTGCTGACGGTGCCGCTGCATCGGCACCACCACTAGCCGCCGCTGCGGCTTGCTTTTTGGCGAGGAGAGCTTCGCGCATCTGGGTGGGCGTGAGGCCCACTGGTTTTGCACCCCCACTCGCGCTCTTGGCCCCCTTGGCACCCGCAACAGCTGCTGACGGGCTCGCCTTCGCCGTACCTGCTCCTGCCGCACCTCCAGGACTGCTGCCGCTCTTGGCCTCGGCTTTTGCGGGTGCACCAGCAGCGGCTCCAGTCGCAGCTCCAGCAGCAGTGGGACTAGTAGCTGGAGCCCCCTTGCCGCCTTTACCACCCTTGCCGCCTTTGCCACCTGCCGTTGCTTTCGCCGGCGTTTTCCCACCTGCTCCAGCTTTGGGTGACGCAGTGCTATTCGCGGCCGGTGCTGCTGCCGCTGAGGGAAGCTTGGGTGTTGTGCCCGCTGCTGCCGATGGTGCTCCAGCGCCTGCTGCTGCTTTGGGCGTTGCCGCTTTAGGAGAAGCAGCACCAGGCCCCGTAGCCTGCGGAGTTGAAGGAGCAAAAGGCTTGGCCGATGCAGCGAGCTTGACACCAGCAGCCCCTGCAGTCTTAGGGACAGCAGCTGCAGCCGTGGGAGCAGCAGCCTTGGCGGCCGAGGCAGTTGTGGGAGGCAAAGCAGCACCTGCCGCTGCAGGAGTGGCGCCGCCGCCAGTGGCGCTTGCGGTGGTCGTTCCTGCCCCCGCAGCCGTTGCTGCAGGAGTGGTTGCCTTGGGTGCGCCACCGCCTGCTGCACTTGTACGGGTTGCGCCTGCAGTAGCTCCTCCCGATAAAGTCGTCGACGAAGCGCTGCTGCTGCTGTTGTTGGAAGCTTGAGTCGCCTTCAACTCAGCCAGCTCTTTTTCGAGCTCTTTGCGTTTGTCCATGATGCCCCGGCTCACGTTCTTCAGGTGCGCGTACTTGGCTTCCTGCTGCTGCACTTCAGTTACTCGGGCTTCCTTCTCTTTCGTGGCCTCGGTCTGCGCGGCCTCCAGCGCCTGGCTCGCAGTCGTGAGTTTGGCCTGCGTCGCCGCCAACTCCGTGGTCGTTTTGGACAGATCGGCGTCTGCAGTGCGCTTGGACTCGGCCCAGGCGGCTTCGCGAGCTTCCACAGCAGCTTGCGCCTTTTGCAGCTCTTGTTTCAAGGACGTCGCCAAGGCTTCCCGCTCCTTGGTGGCGTCGGCCAGCTGCGTCGCTGCCTGCGCGCGCGCCTTCTCGAGGTTCTCTTTACATGTAGACAGGTCCGCCACCGCACGCGCGTGGTCGTCGGGATCCACCAGCTTGTAGCGCGCCGTCAAACCTTCCACGCGCTGCTTCCAAGTGGCGAGCGACTCTTTCAAGTCGGTGTTTTCCGCTTGCGCTGCCGCCAATTCCCCGCTCACCCGCCGCAGCTCTTCTTGCATGGGGGCCATCGCCGACGCGGCTCCGGCACTGGCGGCTTCTGCCGCGGCGAGTTTGTTCGTAAGCCGCCCGTTTTCAGCCCGGAGCGTAGCGTTCGACTCCCGGAACAAGTTGTTCTCTTCGAGTTGAGCCACGAGCTTAGCGTGAGCAGCGGCTGCAGCTGATCCACCGCCGCCACCGCCCGCTGCGTCGTCATCGCGTGCCTGCTGCTGAGAAGACGCGAGCTGAGCCCGGGCGTCGTCGAGCTCCCGCCGCAAGTGATTGGCCAGCTGCTCTTTCAGGGACGCTTGGTGGGTGGCCGCTGCGAACTTTGCTTCAGCCAGCTCCTTCTCTTTCCGCACCGAGAGCAGCACCCGCCGCAGGCCGGAGAGGGCTGACGCTTGCGCGGTCGCATCTCCGCTGCCTTCAGCTTGAGAAGCTGCTGCGCCGCTCACGCCGCCGCCAGTGGGAGTGGTGGTCAAGGCCTGGCTGAGGCGCTGTTCTTGAACTCGGTCGACTTCAGCACCGAGCCGTTGCACCTAACGAAGAGGAGGAGGGAAGAGGAAGCGGGAAGAGGACATTCACAGAGTGAGGATGCAATGAAGACGACAAAATGTAAGCGGGAAGGAGTGTGAAGATATGGCAGGGTCAGGCATGGCAAATGTTCCTTGAGGCGAAAGAGGCCAGTCTGATCACTCTTAGCACTAACTAGGAAGTCCTTACAGAATCGTCTCCCTTCTAGACACTCCTCCACTAAACCGTGTATGATACCTCTGCGTGGAGCACGGCATTGGTGGTGATGAGCTCTTCGGCCCGGCTTTCGGCGCTTTCCCTCGTGGCCTGCGCCGCCGCCACCTGCTGTTGCGCGTTGGCCTGCACCTCCACGAGCTGAGCGGCTAAGGATGCATTGCGAGTCGACAAATCCGATGCTTCCGCCTGTAAGGTTGTTGTTGACAATGTGGTTGCACAAGTAAGAAATGAAAATTTGACATGGCTGCGTAGAGAACACCACAGCAGAGGACGATTTGAAATGGGCACGCGAGAAACGCACCCTTGCAATCATTGTTTTCGAGCTTCTTTCCTTCAATGCACACTATCAGTCAATAAATACATTAACTAGACCCCCCCTCCCCAGCATTTACCTTCTGGGCTTGAATCGCTTCTTCGGCCGCTCGCGCCCGCTCATTGGCCGACGCATGCATCGCCACTTCGCGCTCGTAGTTGGCTTGGGCCCGCCCGGTCGCCTGCCGGTGCGCCTCCAACTCTTGCACTAGCTTTTGCTCCCGCGCAGTGGCGGCGGCGGCGGCTGTGGTGGCGCCCGCTTCTGCCGCAGCCTTGGCTTCCTGAGCAGCCGTGAGTTGCTGCTGGAGCTGTTGCGTGGTGTCCGCCGCCTGCTGGGCAGCCACCTCCGCATCCCGCAGGGAGGCGCTCAATTGCTTCACCTCTTCGAGTGCTTGGTCCCGGGCTTTGCGCGTGGACTCCAGCTCCGCCCCTTGCGTTGCCAGTTGGGCGGTGGTAGACGCGCTCAAGTCAGCCAAGGCGCGCTCACCCGACTCCGCCAGGGCACGGTACACGGCTTCGGCCTCGCGCCCTGCCGTGGCCTCTGCTTTCGCGCTGGCGAGATCCACTTCCGCCTGCTTGGCAGCCAGTTCATAGGCCTCGCATGCTGCCATCGCAGCGAGTACGCTGCTCCCACTGCCGCCGCTAGCACCAGCACCACCTTCTGCCTCGCCGCCGCCTCCTTGTCCAATGGCAAAAGTAGTCGTCGTTGTGGTAGGCGTAGTGGCGGCTGCAGCCGACGCTTCCCGCCATGCTTGGTCGCGGCGCTCCGCTGACGCTTGCGCCGACGCCAAGTTTTCCTCCAGTGCTTTCACGCGGGCTGTGGCCGCCGCCAGGTCCTTCTCAGCATTCGCTGCCGACGCGCGCAGACCTTGGGCGTCGTTCTGAAGGGTTTCGAGCTTCTTCGTAGCCAACTTCAGCTCCGCACTGTGGGCCGCTGCCGCTTGTTGTTGCCGCGCTTCAGCGTCCATCACGTCCGAGCGCGCGGTGTCCAGCGCCTTTTGCAGCCGGTCCCGCTCGGCCGTCAGAGCCGTCACCTGATCCCCGCGGGCGCCCTCCAGCCCACTCTCAATGCGCTGCATCGACTCGAGCAGGGTGGCCATTTGGCGGTTCTCCGACCGGAGCCGCAAGTTGTCGTCCCGCGCCCGTTGTTCCGCCTCGTCCGCGCCCCGCTTCAGAGACTCGAGGCCCGCCACTTTGCGTTCGGCTTGTCGCAAAGCATCCAAGGTTTCACTGCACGAGGACTCCGCATTCCCGAGCCGGGTCTGCAACACTTCCACGTTTTTGTCGGCTGCGTTGCCGCGGGTTCGGAGCAAGGATGCTTCTTGCTGCGCTGCGGAGAGGTCACTCTCCAGCCGGGCGACCCGCTGCTCGAGGTAAGACGCTTGAGCCGATTGGCGGCTGGCGTCGGCAGTGGCTGAAGCGGCCTTGGCTTGAGCTGAGGAGGCATCAGAGGCGTACTGGTCGCGGACCTGTGTGGGGAATTGAGGAAGAGAGGGTGGTGAGAAAAATGGTGAGAAGAAAACAAGAAGTGGGTAACGGATACCTGTCATTCTCAGTCTCTTCCTTGTACGAAATATTGAAAGTTACTTTGAGTGAGAACGGACATCATAGAAATAACCCGTCCTAGTAAATTTATTACCTGCCGAAGCATGTCTCGCTCGCCGCCAGCCCTCGCCAAATTGCGCTCCAATTCGCTCACTTGTTGCCGCAAAGCGCTTTCCACCTGAGCGGCGGCGGCAGCAGCTTGCTCGGCTGCGGTGGACTGCGCACCCTCCATCATCGCCCGCTGTCGGTTGGGGGTCAGCTGAGAAGGGCTCCCTGGCGAGCCCATGCCACAGTGATTGTTGTTCCAGGCAGCGAGGCTAGTCCCAGGCGAGCCCATGTTGCCGCTGTCAGCGCCACCGCCGTGCGCGCCGGGAATGGGGCTCCCGGCGCCGCCGCCACTAACGTTGGCGGCTTGCGCTGCAATCCGGTACATGTCCCGCTGCCGCACGATGGCCGACACCAGCTCTTCTTGCCTCCCCCGGGCTTCCCGCATCTCGGCCACCTCCGCCACCAGAGCTGCCATGTCCACTCCTCCGGCCCCACCGGCAGCACCTCCGGCTCCACTACCGTCACCAGCTTTGGCAGCTTTGGAAAGCTCGCTGCCTCGGGTCTCGAGCTCGTCCGTCAGGGAGCGCACCGTGGCCACCAAGTACGTGTTTTTCCTTTGCAAATCTTCCACGTCGTCCACGCACACCAAAGTCTCTGTCACCACCGCGTGGGCGTTCAACAACGCGGCATTGTCGCCGAATTGGTTGGGCGACATGAGCTCCGAAGCACCGTCTCTTCCTCCAGCAGTTGGGGTCAAAGCTTGCTGCCCTTGTTGAAGGAGCAGCAGGCGCTGAGGCGGGGACCCAAAGGACGCTCCTCGCTTGGGCCGTTGCGGCGTTTGCCGGCTGCCGTTGCCGAGCGCTGGCCAATTGTTCCCTGCGGGCGAGCCGCCGGTGGACTTCTGCAATTGAGCGCGCAGCAAATGCTGCACCTGTAGATAACAGGACCCCGAATTTGTATATCAACAAATAAAGGTAGGAAAGCAGATGAATTGAGATGCAATTTAAACTGGAATCCCTGACGTAAAAATGAGACTCAACTGTTCATAAAATAAACCATTTGCAATCATGCGTAAACTAATCTCGCAAGGATTTCTGACCTGCCGGCTGAGGTCCGCCACTTGCTGTTTCAGAGCCTTGTTTTCCCGGGCGTGGGCGTCGGCAGCGGCAGTGGCGTCGGCACATGCCGAGGACGCGGTTTGGTTTTGGTGCAACGCGCTTTCCAGCTTCTCGGAGAGGCGGTTGTGTGCCGCCAGTGCCCGCTTGTAGTCGCGCCGCTGGGCCTCCAGCACCGGGGCCTGCGCAATTAATCATTATGTACCATAACATTAGTAGGGGGAAGAGGAAGTCGAAATTGTCACTAGCAAACGAAACGAAAAGAGGGGTCGCTCTTCTTCTGGTGCATACACAAACATTATATGCGTTACCTTGCGCTCGAGTTCCTTGAGAATGGCGTCCAAGTTCAACTCCAATCGCTGCCGCTCGGCCTTTTCGCTCCGCCACTGTGCGTCCTTCTCCTGCAGCTGCCCGAACACCTCCATCACCGACAGCGAGCCGCTGCCACCACCTGCAGCAGCCCCAGCAGCAGCCCCTGCCGTTGTCGCAGCAACGCCTGCTCCAGTGTGAGCGGCTCCAATGCCGCCACCCTCGTCGTTGCCCAGGATCAGGGCTGGTGGGGACTCTTGCCGTGCTTGCGCGTTGGCAGCCGCTTCCGCGAGTTGCCTCTCCGCTGCCGCAGCCCGCTCTGCCTGCGCCGCTCCTTCGGCCTGAAGCACCGCCAGTTGCTGCTGGGCCCCAGCGTTCGCTTGCTCCAGCTGCAGCGCAGCCGCCTTCTTGTCTTCTTGCCAGTTGGACTCGGCTTCAGCTAAAGCGGCGCGCAGTGAGGCGACATCCTTTTCGCGCTCGGATAGCGCCAACTCCGCCATATCGCGCACCTGGGATTGATTCACCAAGTGGATAAGATGAGGAGATAGTGCATACACTCCCAGCAAATGAACGCAAGGATTGTATTGAGAGTGACATGCGCTGAGTATTAGGAACGCACATTGATTTTCCTATAAGTGTATTCTTCTTCCCAACACTCAAGTCTTTTTCGAATTTATTTCGTTTGTTTTCGTATTTTCAATCAACCTCTGTGGCGAGTCGCGCCGCGCGCTGCTCCGCGCTCACAGTGGTCTCCAGCGCTCGGCAAGCCTCGGCGCCCTTCTGTTGTTCGTCGCGCAAGGCCGCACTCGCGGCTTCTACAGCCAATGCCCGCCGCTCGCTTTCAGCCCGCACCCGCGCCAGGGTCGCCTCGGTCTCCGCCAACTTCGCCGTCGTTTCGTCGTTGACGCTGCGCAGGCTCGCCACTTCTTTGGCCGCTTCCTGCTTCACCCGGCGCAACTCCTCGGCCTTGGACGCCAACTCCCCGTCCAGCCACGCGTTTTGGCTCGTCAACGCTTCGTTTTCCCGCTGCAGTTTGTCGCGGGCCAGCTCCAGGGGCACTTGCGAAGCCTGCAGGTCAAACAAAGTGCGTTGCAGAGTGCCCAATTTCGTGGCCGCTTCGTCAGCAGCCGCGAATCGCTCCCCAAGCTGAGCAGCAGACCGCTCGCTTTCTCGCACGCTGCGGTCCAAGTCCTGCAGCAGGGTGAATTGTTGGATACACACACGACAAGGGAAGTCAGGATCAAAGAAAACAAGAAACTGATAAGATAGGAAAAAAACAGTGCAGAGAACCACAGGGCTCATCTAAGATGCACCCGTTGGAACAAAAATACCTCGCGCGCCGCCGTAAGTTCAGCTTGAGTTCGTTGAAGGTAGCGCTTTTGGTCTAGTGCCGCTGCTTCGAGCGCGGCTGCTGACGATCGCGCCTAGTAAGGGCACGCGCAGGTTACGGGTCAGGTACACGAGGAGACACCCACTCCAACATATGGGTCAGGCTGTGCCGATAGTATTGACACGGGGTACAATACCTAATCAAACTAATGAAAGAGCGTCTGTGGGTAGTGATGAAGCCTTCAAAATTGCTGAAAATGGAAAAAAGTGTTTTTGAAAAAGAAGTGGGTTCTCATGCGGTGGGGTTCCGAAGGGCCGCGACAGCTCAGAAAAACACACCTCGCGACTGGCGCGCTGCTCTTCAGCCAGGCGACTCTCGAAATTGGATTCTTTCCCAAGCAGCTCGTCGCGCTGCTGCTTTACTTTGCTGTGCTCGTCGCGGAGTTTCACGTAGCGCTGCTCCAAGCTGTGCAGCATTTGCTGCACCTCTGTTAGTCATTGATCGAGATTTAAGGTGAGCTTGGCAGAGGCATAACAAAGGACGTGCGCACGTTTGGAATAGAACATTGAAGGTTTATTTCTAGAAAGTTCGGGTGGATGGGGCGTACCTGGTGCAAGCTCCATGATGGCTGCCCCGTAGTTCGATCGCTCGTGCTGAATGTAATGCCTCGTCCGTCCGGTCCGTGCCACGAACCACGAAACACAAACAAACAATGGTATTGGACTAATGTAGTGCAACAAAATACAAATTAAGAATAAGAAGATGGTAGATGGTAGATGGTCGTGGTGTCGTGGTCGGTTTCAATTTTGCAATTTTGAGACAGGCCCCGAAGGGCTGGAGCAATCTCGGGCTTTCGGTTTCGGCTAATCGGCCAATGGCTAACGCTCGAACTCGAACTAATACAAACCCAAATGACACAGAAGCCAATGCTGCGGGCAGAAGTGGGAATGCGCGTGCTTTGCGCAAAACAAGCAAGTATTGAATAACTCGAGAGGGGGAGGGGCATTGGCCAAGTCCCTCGCAAAAAGCGGGGCACTTGTGGGTATTGAGCACTCTGCAGAACAACAAAGAGGAAGGCGCGCGA
>Ga0307930_1002894_pt1 | contig 12857 bp, 15 predicted proteins | sample OrgLakmetageno46_FD_203161 | JGI IMG/M metagenome (GOLD analysis project Ga0307930, IMG submission 203161) | Saline water microbial communities from Organic Lake, Antarctica - #46 | ecosystem: Environmental > Aquatic > Non-marine Saline and Alkaline > Saline | place: Antarctica: Organic Lake... | reverse complement strand
TATATACATATACATGGTACTCGTCATCACCATTCGTTTTTCATATCAGTCGTCATATTGGTTCGTGTTTTGTGTACCTACCGGTTCTAAAGTGACCCTTCTAACACAAGTAATTTCAACCTTTACACATACTATGCACGTTCTCTGTCCATAGATTGTCACGGCAACGGCTCTTCAGCTGCGAGCGACTTATGCTACTTTGCTCGACGAAAAACTGCGCGACGTGGCCGATACTGCCATCCATGACAATGTTGCTGCCGAAAGTGTTGATGGCAGTGCCGGTGTTAGTGCCAGTCGTAGCGCTCCTGCTGGTGCTAGTAACGATAATGTCAGCGCTAAATCAATGGACACAAGTCCTACGTCTACTGTGACTGCAGTGCCCTTGGACCCTACCCTAGTGGTGACCGCAAGAACGGCTCATGCGGGAGACTTTTATGAAGCAACTGTAGTCAAAGGTGCGTCAGGCCTCTTGTTGGGGGTGGGGCCGGTGGCAGCGTCATCATCGTCTTCTTTTACAGGGGGTGATAACGACAAAGAAGAAGGAGAAGAAGTGGCGACCGGTCTTTGCATCACCCGTTTCCGAGAGCCACCAGTAGAACAAGACAACAGTGGCGTGCACGCAAGTGCAGATTCAACTGCTGCTGTTTTGCCCTTTCGGCATCCCCTCGAGGAGCAAGGCGTCTTGTTGGGGGATATCATTGCTGCCTTTTCGAGAAAGAGGCATGCATCGGAAACCTCCCCAACATCAGACGAAGAAGGTGGAGAAGAAGATGATGAAGAAGAAGGTGGAAAAGAAAAGTGGCTACATGTAGAGCAATGGCCGTACGAAGACGTACGGGCAAAGCTCTTGTCGATGCCACTCGGCCAACAGTCCGTGCTGTTTCGGCGCAGTCAGTTTGCGAGTGTACCGGGTGAGAATGGATCTGGCATTGCTGCCACTGGAATGGAAGCTCCACCACCTCCGATGACACTTGCCTCTGCACAGCGCGATGCCGCGGCAGCAGGCACCGCCATGTCTCAATTGTTACAGCTGACCCGTTTGCCTCCTTTACCAAGTGGCGTGGCTGGGAGGTGGGTCGACGACCACAACCCTCTGCACAAGCACCGCGCAGCCACGCGTGCGTCCAATGCAGTGGCCACCGTGAGGGCGGGAACCCTGAGCACTGGCAGTGGCGGCAGTGGTAGTGGTGGTGCTGGTGGCAGTGGTTTAGAGCAAGGATTTGTGGCCAAGCGGCGCGAGGGAGCCTTTCGCGCGGTGGGGGCAACCGACGACACTCCAGGCACATCAAGTGACTTGGTACCAATGCATACTTCTGGCCCGAGTACCCGTGCAGATTCGGCCATGCCTGCATCGGGGAATGCGGGAGCAGGCTCGGCAGCGGCGGCCACACCAACAGCAGCAGCAACAGCAGCTGTGGACCTCATCGAGACCAAAGGTCGGCGAGCTCGACCTGGCTTCACCAGCTGTTCCGGCACTTCGATTGCGAGTGCCGCGACAATCAAGTCGCATGCTCGAGCCTTGGATCTTGCTCAAGGTGAAGAGATGGAAAAGAAAAGATTACAAATAGGCAGAGTCAGAGAAATGATAGATAAAGAACGGAGAGAACTGTTATTTTTTACTTTGAATAATTTACTGCACCATTCTCACATATCCTTTGAGTGCGCATTGTTTGTTTCTTATTTTACCTTCTCCTACTATTTGCCATTGAATGGTGAACTTACTTATATTAGGGATTGGCGGCGACAACGACAGTGCAGCGATTGCGGGGGCTTTCTCTGCTGTGGTAGCTTTTCCGGAGAGTCGAGACGTGGCAAATGCGTTTGTGACGACGCTGCAGTCGGCGGTGCGTGCATGTGCTCTTACTCTTAACGTGCCTCTCTTGCTTTTTGCCTCTATCTCTTCGATGTATCTGGAGATGTAGCCTATTTGAGCTTAATCAATCTAAGTTCCTATTCATCCTACGCATTTCTGGACGTGTGCAGTTTCAATTATTCACCGAGCTCCTTTATTTTCTTGCCTGTCTCTTTTAGGTGGAAGCAGCAGTGCGGGAGTGCGCGTCCTCGACTGCTCCGCTAGCCGCCTCCAGCGCCAACTTCAATTCGCATGGCCACCTGGTCAAGCACTCCGTCACTGCGCTGCGAGGAGCCGCCAGCAGCAGCATCATCAATAAGGAAAGCGACGAAAAAGATGATGAGGGCAGCACCAGCAGTAGCAGCAGTGGCAGCAGCCACAGTAGCAGCAGTACCAGCAGGAGCCAACACATTCCCGGCGGAAGCAATAGCAGTGACCCAAAAGACAGCGCTGCAACCACGGACGAAACCACTACGCACGATGAACTTCCCACCACAGTCGCGGAATCCCTCCCCACTCGCTCGCTGCTATCCACGTCTCTGCAGCAGCGGGTAGACTTGCCGCGTTTGCTGCGGCGTCTGAACGGCCGGCATCCCGCCGCGGTGCTGCCCCCCCTGCTGATTGGCCACACCCAAGTTGCGCAGAACTTGTACCCTACAGCTTTGCAAAACTATTTGGTGGCCCTGCGCAACGCCAAGCTCTTGCATGTGCGCAACCAGCGCCGCCGCATGGGGCTAAGCAGCCAAAGCAGTGGAGGAAGTGGAAGTTTAGATAGTGCAGTGGTGGAGTTCCCAGAGCCGTTGTTGCCGCTGTGTGCTGGGACCGTGGTTTTACGTGCTTCGATGAACCGCCGCATCCAAGACCGGTATAATTATTGTTCGTGCCTCCATATTCTTACGTGCTCTAAGTCTTTTTTCGAAAGAAAAAAAAGATGATGCCTTATTCTGTTCCCGTTTATCTTATTCGCGTTCTTGTGACTTCTGCTTCAGGCATTCGGTGATTGTCGCTGCGCTAGCCCTCTTGTCCGAGTACACTCGCGCGCGTTGCGGCTACCTGTTGCCACCGCCGCAGACGCCTGTGCCTCCTTTAAAGGTGGAGAACAGAAAAAAGAAGAGAAAGGCGTCTTTCTATCAAGAGGAAGAAGCAGCAGAGGAGAAAAAAGAGATTGAAGCCCAGAGTGTCAGTAAGGGCAAGAGTATTGAAGAACAGGAAGAAGAAGGCGGAGGCAGTAAAATAGATGGCCAAGAAGGAGATGGCAGTGAAAGTGTGCAAGTGCAGTGTGCGCGGGCGCTCCTAGAGCAAGAAGCCACGTACAACCTCGGCCGTGCCATGCACCAGCTAGACTTGGGCTTTTTGGCTGTGCAATGGTAAGACTTATTAAATAGAAGAAGGTTTAAGTGATGCAAATGATACATGCGAGTTGACAATTTTTCGAAAGTGATAATTACCTAATCGCTTGTTCACCACTTTTTGCGTTGATATAATTTCTGTTCATTTGCTCATTCATCACAATTTTCTTTGTGCAGGTATGAGAAAGTGTTGGCTTTGGAAGACCATCTAGTTCGACCCCTCATTAAAGAATTGCGTCGTGCCGAAAAGACAAAGAAAAAGAAACAAGAAGCAGACAGATACGCTTGCGCAAATGATAAGGGTGGTGAAACATCCGCTCAAGCAATTGCGTCCAGAAGCTCTTTGCTGGTGCATCGCGATGCCACAGCTGCCATGATTGGTGGTGGAGGTGCAACCGTGGCTTTGCCGGAACTTACTGCCGAAATGGCAGTTGCCTCGTCAGTAGCACCAGAAGCTGCTCACAACTTGAGTTTAGTGTACAAGGCCAGTGGGAACACGGATCTGGCCGCAACAATGGCGCAGAGATACATGCCGGTTATCTGATGAATTTACTTCGGCAGACCAAACTTAATCATAGATCTGGTTGGTGTTTGGTGACTGATAGAGATGAAAGACCAAGATCAACCAACAGAAATCAGAAACACGAAAAGAATGACTGAATTACACATCGCGCAACTCAACCGCGCCGCTAACAAAGCAACAAGCAACAAAGCAGATCTATAGCGCACTAAAGTCCTAAGAAAGAACATGTGGTATTCGTAGTGCAGAACGAGAGGAGTAGAATGGGCCCTGCTAGTAGGGGGATCTGTCTGCTGTCTGTCATCTGCCATAAAGAACATGCCGCTATACTAGGTTACGATTTACGCCGTAAATTACGCGGGGAAGTAATTATTACCAATCAGACGTTAATTACGTCACAAAATCCCGCGTATACTGTGGTGACGTCACCGTAGAATAATCTACACTTCGTGGTGGACTCTTCTGATCGGCCCCCATGCCGACAAAGCGTAGCACTTCCCTCTGGGCAGAGACCATTACCATCACGAAGGATATGGAAAAATGTGGGCAAATCGCACACAGGCAGAAAGGCAGTGAGCTAGTGAAGTAAGCAGTAGGGAAGGGAGTTCGGAAGGGCACAGCACCACCAAAGAATACCAAGAGAGCTCGTATATAATTCGATTTTTACCGCGTGTATGGCACACGTAAATTACGCGTAAATTACGTGTAAATTACGCGTGAAGTAAAAAAAAAGCTCGAGGCGCGTAAATTACGCGTGTACGTAAATCGCACCCTTGCCGCTATATCGCTCTAATTTACATAAATACGTATATCTAGTATTAGTATCTAGTACTAAACACGGCCCCTAATTCCTTTCGAAATCTTGACATTACAACGGCGCCCACCCCACCTCCCCACCTCTAGAGTAAGCAGGAGCAGGAGGAAAGACAAGATGCCCATAGACATACGCGAAGGAAGTCGGAGGGCCCTCACTGTTCTTGCTTGTTTTGAACTAAAAACAGGTGCTTTTTGTACGTCAGGCCCCATTGTCTTGGTTGTGTTCATTAATGCAGTACGCGCCCCAGCCTCCCCCGTGGGGCAACGCACTGGGTGGCGTCGAGCCGTCGCCAAGGCCAAACCCACCGCCCCAGCCGCCTGTGCCCACTGGCGCAAAGTCCCCCTGTAAGAAGGAGAGAAGGAGGAAGCGAAAGTAGAAGAGGGAAGGCAAGGCTGAATGAGAGGAAAAAAAGAAATACAGGGCGCTAACAAGAACTAGTTACGAACTGGTTCAACAAAGAAAGGAAGTGAAAGTTCAGAGTCAAACAAAATTGAAGAGGCAAAGTAAACGGGCGCAGGAAAAAGCTCGCTGTAAAAGTACTCTCGTTGGATTATTCATGCGTACCTTAGCCACCGAGAGGCGGCCGGTGCGGAGATGGGCTAACGGCACGCGAGCATAAGTGCCGTCAAACAACCGCATGAGCACCTGTAGAAGAAGAGAATATAGCGAGGAATGAATGAACAGCACTTCACTCGTCAGTTGTGCAGCCACCAAGTGCTACCACACCCAAAATGATGCTTGTGGTTTATTTTCGACATGCTGCACATCATAATACACAAAGAGCAGGTTCCCTACCTCTCCTTCTACTGCAGTGCCCTTGCTTGAGGAATATCGCTTGCTGTTGCTGCCCTTCGTGCTGCTATTGCTACTGCTAGCTGAGCCAAAACTAGCCGTTGCACTAACCGCGGGCTCCACTCGCACTACAGCGCCGCAAAAGGTCTGCCCACTGAGAGAGGAGCGCACTTCCACAGGCTGACATGGAAAGAACCGCTCGCCGTTGAAGACCAGCACAAAAACTTCTTCCTTTCCATTGGCGCTGGCACTGGCACTGCTTGAGCTGCTGCTGCTAGAGCTGCTGCTGCTGGTGCTACTTTTGCTCGTGCTGCGAACAGGTCCAGGATTAGCCACCCCTGCTAGAACCACTTTTTCAATGGTCACTGACACTGAGGCTGCCTTTTTGTTGCTGCCGGCCGTCTTTTTGTCGCTGTCGCTGTTTTGAAGCGCGTTGAACGCCGCAGATCGTTCGCGGAAGTCCGACACGATGGACTGACACGAAAAGAAGTTCAGAAAGAAAGAAACAAGACGTAAGTTTGTTGACAAAACATTCAAACACAGGAGGTCTCGAGAAAGAAAATTGAAAACAAGTATGCAGAAATGCCAAAAAGAAAAAAAAAGATGAAAAAAAATGCAGTGAAGAACAAAGAAGACAAGAAAAGGACAAAGGTGAAGCAAGACGAATGAAAAGCGTTTCACTCTGGTGTACCTTAAGGTCGTCGAGAGCGTCCGCGGAGGCTGCAGCTTCTTTCACAAACGACCGAGCGCTCACGATGGCTTCACTGCCATATGCATCTCTTTTGCCATCACCACCACTACCGCCGCTGCTGCTGCTGCTGCTTTCCTCCCTAGCTGCTGCAGTGGCTCCGTTACTGCAGCTGCTGCTAGCACCGTTGCTGCTATGATTGCCGTTGCTGTTGTTAGTAGCCCATAGGGTCGCCTGAGACCGGAGGCTAGGCGCACTACCACCGTTGTTATTGTCGTTGCCTAGACGGTGGTCTGAGTCAGTGGCACCTGGCGTAGCTGCTCCCGCCTGTGAAGACCACGCAGGAAGAGGAAAGGAAGAGGGGGGGATTGTTTACAACCAGTTGAAAACAACACGGCCTACGACCGTACACGCAAAGTAGCCTTATCTCTTGCGGACATGTTTATTTAGCGTGCGTGCGTGTTGTATGCTGCATTTGTGTGTGTGTAACATGTGAAGGGCACTTCACCTCCGCACGCTGCTTGTCTCGCTTCAAATTGTCGATCTTGCGCCTCAGCTTGCGCATCAATCGGTCGCGCAGCTCGGTCAGAGCAACCTGATATATGAGGGTACACGCAGAGAGAGAGAAAGAGAGCGATTTTTGATACTTTTGATAGGTCGTTGCTTCAAAAAAAGCAGAACAGAACCTTGCCATTCAACACCTAGGTCATAGAATGCGTCAGTAAATGAGAAACAGAAGAAGAGACCAATGGCTACATGTAAAAACCAAAAGAGGCATTTGGGGCTCGCACCTGGTACACCGACTCGGCTTCTTTCTGTTCGTAATCGAAGAGGCCGCGCACGTTTTCAATTTGCAGGTCTCGGAACTTGGCCGCCGCATTGACCCGGCGCGAGCACAGTGCTCGAAGCGCGGCTGAGCGAGTGACGATCTGCAACAACACGAGAGAGAGAGAGAGAGAAAACGAGAGTGAAAAGCGAAACACGACGCCAGAGATGAGAGGTAACGATGGGCCAAGACTCAGAGCGACCACATTGCATACGATTTCTTGAATCTAATTGATAGCAGAGATTGTTGACCAGTGGATCTGAGACTGTTTCAATCCCTAAACCTTAACCACACAAAAATAGCCATTCAAAATACCCAACCACTCCATTCTTTCCAACTGAAGAAACAGTAGAGACAACTGAAGAACTATCACTCATTGTGTTCGAACCTCGGGATGGGAGTCGTCTGCGAGGGTTAGGCGCTCTTTCTCCACTTCATCGATCTGCGTCTGGTAAAACTGCCGTTCTGCTTCTCGCTGTGCCGCGGCCTCGGCTGCGGCTGCTATCGCTTCCGGTGACTGCTCTTTCGCCGCCGCAGCAGGAGTGGCAGCAGCAGAAGCGCCCGTAGGGGGCGGAAGAGTAGCAAAAACTATTGACCCACTTTCAACCACAGCGTCAGTGTTGGTGGCCTGCGAAGCATCCGTGTTGTTGGTTTCGAGCGATGAGGCGCTCAAGGGTTGGTCATCGTCTCCGTCGACGCTCGATGACACCCCAACCTGGCCCTCCTTGCGAGGCCCCTTGTTGAGGTTGCTCGCGCGCTCGGGCCCAACACCACCCTTGCGTTTCGGAGGCATGTCTGGACAACGGGCGAACACGAAGGCGAATGAGTCCTCCGAGCAGTGTGGTGGCACTACTTCTTGCTATTTCTTCCTTTTTGTTTATTGTTTTCGAGTTGACCTCTTTTTGTTCCATTTGTTTTGCGTTCCGCCCTGTAGTTTTAAAATGGAGCAAACCTGAGCACGGCCGGCAGCTATGAGCTTTTAGCATCCGAGCATGCTTTCTGCTTAACTTTTTGCCATAAGTTGTGGTAGCTAAGCATTTCGAGCGTGTAGATTACAGCACTCTTATTCTGCGCTCACCTGTTTACGCCAGGCAGTCCGTTGCTTAGTGATTAAGCTCTCATGTCAGCGCAGTCTATCGTGACGAAGGCGTGGACAGATGTGTGGAACGCCATGCGAGATCAAGGGGACGAAGCTGCCAGCAAGCTGCTAGGGCCCCTTCTCATCAAGGCACTTAAATTTTAATCTAATGTTGTGACTGTTTTAGTATCTCTTGGGTTTGTAGCCGGATTCTCAAATGAAGTATGACACCAAATGAATTAGCGCCCCTATATCATTCCTGAGCCTTCGACTCCTATTCTTTGAAATGACAATAGGACCGATTCGACAGTTCGCGAGTGGGCTTAGATGGGGCCACCGCAGAAGGTTGGACTCTATTTCACAAGGCAGCCTTGCACCAATGCCCGCAGTGCGGCGCGCGCCTCCTCGCCGCTGCGACCCGCAAACCGAAGGTTCAAATGAAGCCACTTTTTCATGGTGTATGGTTAGGGCTTAAGGGAGGGAAGGATTTTTTTTTTTTTGTGCGCTGGCTAATCATTGTCAATGAGAACGAATATCACTAGAAAGTTGCTTGCGAAAAGAATTGTCAACGCCATTGCTCTCCTCTGGCTTAGTCCGTTCTTTTTTGTCGTCGATACCTCTGCCTGCCCCTCCTCTCTCTCTTTCATCTTGATACCCGTCGTTTGCGATGCATTATATGTTAACACAGGCAGCTCCGTCCGACTGGTCGGGCGCCAGTGCCGGCCTTGCGTTGCTGGCTAGCGCCACTTCCAACGGATCAACGGCCCTGGAAGTGGCGCAGCGGTGGGGCAACAGCGCCTTCACCAAGCTGCTCATCACCAAGAAGCGCGAATTCGACATGCAAATGAGGGTGCGTTACGCTTGTAAATTATAAGCACGTGCGCCCTAAACACTTCCGCCAACCTAATTTTGAGTTTATACAAAATTCTTCGTGTGAGCGCCTTTTTTTCTTTCTTTGGTGCGGTAACCTATTAGATGAGTGCGTGTTCTTCAATCATGTGCTGAAGTCTATGATTATCACTTATTATCTTTAATTCGATCCGATTCGATTTGATTTGCTTCGCTCTATCTCGCGCCACTCTTGACTTGTACGGTACACTCGTTCCGAGTAGGCGGAAAGTGCTGCGGCTGCAGCACGCGCAGCGGAAGCAGAAGAAGCGAAATGGGACGAGGACTACAGCGAAGACGACGATGACGACAGCGACGAGGATGGTGCGTGTGGACATCACAAGGCAGTGATGCCGTTACACATATTTCAACCGTGTTACTAGTGTAATCGAGCTCCTGGTAAATCATACAGTATTTTGCATGGCAGTCGTCACATCGTATCGTAAATATGTTTGCCATAACTAGGCGATGGTAACAATAACCGAGGAGGCGGCGGTGGCGGTAGCGTGGGCGACGGCGGCAGTTTCGACGGTTCCTTGCTGTTGGAAAACGAGCCCCCGCACGGGGGGAGGTCGGACGAATGGTGGGCAATTTGGCATGGTTTGCACAAAGGCGTGAATCCCGATGCTGCTGCAGCCATTCCTTTGAAAGACTTCTTGCAGACGCCTCAGGGGTTAGCAGAAGGAACGGCAACCTCGAATTTGCCTCGCTCGACAATAGGCATGACGCTGCTGCACCAAGCCGCTCTCAACGGCGGTGTTACTTGTTTGGGCATGCTGCTTCGCTCCGGTGAGCATTTCAAAAAGAAAGAACTGAGTAAAAGATTGCACTGTTCAAGGGAATATAGTTCAGGTCAAGAAGGGAAGTTGAAAAAGGTGCTTCGAATAGATCCGGCCGCTCAGCAGACCATTTAGGGCTTGGTTTGTGAGAGGATTCATTTAAAGGACACTTTTGTGTGGGTGCTGTTTAGTTGGATCGCTTCTTTTGCTGTTGGGTCCTCAAATCTAAAAGCTTAATCTACTCTAATGTGGTATCACCAGGTGCGTATCCCGGAGACCCAACTCAGTGGTTGTTTGATTTGAAAGGGCGGTCGCCGAAAGAGTGCGCTTTGCGATTTCAGCGACGAGACGCTGTCGTGGCACTGGAGAACCATGCGCACGCTGTGGCGAAGCAGGTGAGTTTATTATCACTACAAGGATACACACGCACACACTGATGAAGAGAGAACATCTGAAGCGTAATACTTGATTCAATAATTCCATTTTGAAATTGGCTAATTTCCTGTTACTTTTCCCTTTATGACTGTGTTTGATGTGCATGTACGTGTATACTGTGAAATACACCACATTAGGAGCGCAAGGAGGCCAAAAAGAAACGCCAATCCACCGTGCAGCAGTCCTCTGCCAGCCTGACTATTGCTTCAGTGTCTGCTTCTTCTTTGAAGCGTGGCCCGTGGGTTCATGGTCCCTCCACTCGATCAACGGAATGGTGTGAAATTGCTTCCGGCGCGCGGTCTAATCTCGTGAACTCCTTTCAAGTAGCTTTTTTTTTGCTCATATTCAAATTGACCATTCACTAGCGCATTAATGCATCTAAGTATTTTAGTTTCATTATTTTTTTATTCGGTTGCTCTCCTCCTGCTTCTGCTTTTCTTTTTCTGTCTATTCTAACACCAACATCAGGTGGGCTGTATGGCACGCGATGCACGCTAACGATCGACAAATCGGCGTGAAAGCACTAGATGAGCTCGTTATACCCGACTTACCATTGCGAGATGACGACGACGACGACGAAAACGACAATGACAAAGAAAATGACGACCTCGAGGAAGTTGCCGGCGCAAACAGTGCCAGTAATTTGAGCCCTGGAAACAGGAAGTTGCGGCTATATTTTCGGGAAATATTAGATTCGCGCATATCTCCAGACGACCGCGAAGACCACGAAAGCCGAAAAGCGTGCGACATTGGTATGCGATTATATGATGATGATGATGACGATATCATCATTGTTGTATGCATGTGTCTATTGTAGTCTCGAAGAAGGCCTCTCATGTTTTCTGGTAGTAGCTTCCGCCCTTTTTTTACTTGTAGTGCTCGCTCTGGTTATACTTCTAGCAGTAGAGCGTACCTATCTTCCATGTTACCCTTGCTTTTCTTTTCTTTCCTCTTCATCTACTTTCCATAATATTACTCTATCTTCTCCTGCTTCCATCCCCCAAGGTACGCTTCGCGGGCGTACTCTATTAGAGCAAGGAGCTGCCAACGGCCACGCACCCGCTGTGACCCGCTTATTGGCCGCGGGCTTGCACCAGGTAAGTGTAGCTGGGCCTACTTTGGAATTACTACTATACAAGTCAAATACATCCTCCTCGTTTCATGTGTCTTGGAGCCAACCTGCTCTTTTAGATTGCAAGAAATGAATAGACTGACTCACCACTCGTGCGTGCCGATTGATTGTTCGATTTCGATTCTGTTCTAGGTGCCTCGGGGCCTGATCCGATCTTTGTTGACGAAACGCGCCGAAGCTGCTGCCGCTGCCAGCAAAAGGCGAAGATTGCCCCCTGCGAACACCAAGAAAGCTGTATCTACAAACACCCGAGCGTGGTATGAGTACGACTACCCAGTGCCACACGAGCCTTCGCAATTCGGTCGAAGTAGCCACAACTACAACGACGACGATAGTGCTTCGATTGGGACGGAAGGAGGTCGATCGTCCTCGAAGCACTCGCACAGCAGCAAAGCATTCCTCCCTGCGTGGTCGGTGGACAGTGCCATGAGCGTCTCAATTGCCAGCACTGTCTTTACAGAAGGAGGCAATGACAACGGTATGGGAGATGATGAATAGATGCTGTCGTCGTTGTTGCTGCTTTTGCTTTCTCCCGAGAATTGCATGCCAACCTTCTTTAGCCTTGATCTTTCTTTGTCTCCTTCTTTGTTTTCATCTTTCGCTCAACCTCATCCCTGTATTGTTCGTGCGTGTTTGCCTGCTTCATGCATAATCAGGCTACGCTGCGCTCCCCGGCAGCGGTGTATATTGGGGCTCCCCGTGGTTGGCGCCTCCAGTTGGTGCCGACAATCTTCCTCTTCCGAGTCCTAATGGAAATGCGTCAGTCGGCGATCACTCGGTCTCACTGGGGTCGGTCACCGGAGGGGGAGAAAGAGGAATGCGGCCGCGGGTGTGTGCGTTTGTGCGGGCTTGCGAACTGGCGACAGCACTGGGCAACATTGCGGTGGGTGTATGCAATTAAGAGTGCAAAAACCTAATAGGATATATCTATTTACTCTTCGAGGTTTTGTACTCGGGGTACCTTCGCGTTGTCCTACATTCTGTATGTTCCCATGCTTCTATAATATATGAATGCCTGAGATGCTTCCAAACGCACTCTAGGTGAACGATGTCCTCGAAGCTTACGCCAACGCCATTGTGGACCGCCTGACTGCCTCGGCGGCCGCGGCCAACAAGAAAAATGATGAAGCGGAGGACCTAGGAGACTTTTCCGTGAAACAGGAGGAAGCCGCAGGATTGGATGGTTTACTGGCTGATGACAGCGCTGCAGTTGCTGCAGATGATGAAGACGTATTGGAGGGAGAAAGAGGTGGCCCTGAGCCACTTATCGAAGAAGTTGGACGAGATTGAGGTCATGTCCTGTTATTTATGGACATGTAAAAACGCCCATAGTAGACATACGCGCGGCTGCCGCTGAGACTGAGAGCAACAAGCGAATTAAATGAGTTGTGAGGTACACGTGGTGAGATATCGCACTGAAATCACTCGTGTGTTTAGCATTAGCTCATTGGGCTTTGTTTTATCGTTCATCTCTATGGCTGAGCGTGAGAATTGGCCACTTCCGAGATATATAATATCAAGTTTGATCTTGTAAGTGCGCTCCAATCAATGAAAGGTAAGCAAGGTTGCGATTTACGTGCCCGCGGGAATCACGCGCGAGGTCTTAAAAATTCACTTCACGTGGTATTTACGCGGTATTTACGTGGGAATCACGTGCGGTATATATACGGTAACATCCTCAAAAATACGGCAAATACGGGG
>Ga0307930_1002892_pt1 | contig 12860 bp, 19 predicted proteins | sample OrgLakmetageno46_FD_203161 | JGI IMG/M metagenome (GOLD analysis project Ga0307930, IMG submission 203161) | Saline water microbial communities from Organic Lake, Antarctica - #46 | ecosystem: Environmental > Aquatic > Non-marine Saline and Alkaline > Saline | place: Antarctica: Organic Lake... | reverse complement strand
CGTCGTCTCCTTCTTCTTCTTCTTCTTCTTCTTCTTCTTCTTCTCCTTCTTCTTCTTCAAGCCCTGCGCCTCCTGAACCGCCTTCATCCTCATCAACAGAGCCTAGTGTAGGCGCAGTGCTCAAAGCGGAAGCCCGTTTAGGCACCCTAGCTTTGATCGAGGGCGAATACGACGACGCATGCAAATGGCTGGACCAAGCCTGCGCGCGGATGCGCTGGTCCCCGTATTCTCCTTTAATCGCAGCTGGGCTAGGTGGCGGCGGTGTTAGTGGTGCTGGTGGGGCAGGACAAATTGGAGCAAAAAGAGGAGCTGGAGGGCCTCTTACAGTGGAGGACCAGCTGAGCAGCGAGGACTTTGAGGAGATTGATATGACAATGCTGTTGCGGCGCAGTGGGCAAGCGCATCTGAAGCGGTTCGATGAGGATGGCTTGCACTATCATTTGGTAAGTTATGCTCCTGAAAGAATAGCAGGTAGAATGACATCTGGTTCATGCAACGCAAGAGAACGAGGAGAGACTGTGTCACAAGCTTAATCTACCCGTATCTTTTTATTTTACTCTCTCTTGCTATCTCTTTCTTACGCTTATGAATCCATGGCAAATACAGCGTACTCTCGTTTTTTTTCGTATCTTTATCGATTTCATTCGCAACGTTTCACCACTGCCATAACCATTTAATGCTAACCACCAGGTGAGCGCCAAGGAGAGGCTGATGGACGCTTTGTTGCTTGCAGAACCGGGTTTGCTCAACTACGGCCTAGTGCCCTCGATGCTGATGGAGTTGGCGTGCTTGTACGAGCGGTTCGGAGCCTTCGAGGGCGCGCTGGAATTGATGGGAAAAGTGACCGAGTTTTTCCCCGATTTCGGGAAATACGGGGAGGTGCTGCACCGCGCGGCCGTAGTGATGGCCCATTTGTCAACGCTGCCCAATGCACCGCTGCCAGAGCTCATGGACCGGTATGATGTTGCATTATTTCGTGTGTATATGAATACCATGTATTTCTTTGTACCGAAAATCGATTTTATTTCAATGTACTTTTCAATTGCACTATGTTTCATTGAAGCTTCTCTTTTGTTCTTCTCAAATGGATACGTGTATTAACCTTGTCTTGCTCGTTTGCTTCGAAGGTGCGTGGACTTTTTGGACGAATTGTTTGTCGAAAAATTGGCACCGCCGCCGCCACCAGATGAGCAAGCGGGCGAAAACGATAGCTCAGGCATGGCACCCCCTCTCAAGCAGGCACCCGCAGGCAAACATCCGTTGGCCTCGCGCAGCGACGTCCTGTTGTTGTACGGCCGGTGCTGCCTCGCGCAGGGGAACCCACTGAACGCGGAAAAAGGAGCTGCGGCCCTGGAATTGGCGTTACAAGTGCGCCAAGCGACCTTCTCCAAGGGGGGAATCGAATTGGGGCATGATCCGTGCTTGCGCTCGAATATAGTATCTTGGAACGACTGGCTGGAAGACCCGGATGCTCTTTTGGTGTTAGCAAGAGAGTTCAACGATGGAGGCGAGCCTACTCTCGCGGTATGCCGTTAACGCAAAAAAAGAGCATAATTGTTCAACTCTACAAACTCAACATCGCATTATGTGTCAATTTTCTTATAATTTTCAATTACTGAAGGAAATATCCATGAATTTCGTATTTCCGTTCCATGTCTTGTGTCCTTTTCTTCATGTCTTTATTTTGCCCGCAGGTCTTCCACTACGAACGCCATTTAGAAGCGCGCACCGCTCAACGGAACAATCGGCCTAGCAGCAGCAGCGTCGCTTTGCCTGGCGACAATTTATTATCTACTCTAGGAGGAGGAAACTCGACTGCTTCTGCTGCTGCTTCTATGTTTGGTTCAACGACGTCGATGGTGATGTCTGGAGGCAGTGGCAGTAGCAAACTAGCGCAGGACACATCGGACTTTTTGATTTATTTGGAGATGGCCCACACGTATGCCTCCTTTCAAGATTTGGGAGCAGCAAAAACATACGCTCTGAAAGCGTATGAGCTTCGAGAACACGACACCACGGTACCATGATAAGAAACATGTGATTATTGGAATTGTCCTTTTGATCCTTATCCTTCTTTTCTGCCAATTAATTCCTTTTTCTCACCGAATATCGGGTTCATAAACCGCACACGTAAAATCTACCCCTTTCACGCTTCTTCTGGTTCAATGTCTCCTCCACCCTATTCTAGGTCCGTGCCCTTTTGTCGGCTTGGTCCCCCAAGCACGCTCAGCTCTTCCGCGACGAGTCTGCAGCTCAAGTCGCCGTGCACCACCACTGGCGAGGCCGAGTCCGCGACCGGGCGAGGCTGGAATCCTTGCTGAAAATGCAGGTATGTGTGTGCGCAAGAGCTAGATAATCTTTTGGCAGCTTTCACAGTTCATGAGTTTTTTGTTTTTTTCTCATTTCAACAGTGGTTCCGGCTGTTCAACTCCTTCATTTTTGAATTCGGCTAGAATTTTCATCACTCATTATGATCTTATCGTTGTTCGCCTCGATTGTTTTTTTTAACTCGCAGATAGCAGTATGGGAATCTTCGCTTGCAACTGATCCCTGGAACGTATTTTTGCGTGCCAAATTAGCATACTTCGCGAAGAAACGCTGGCGGCCTTTGTTTCTGTTCCAAACCAGCACGGCGTCTCGCATTCAAAAATGGTATTGATAATGCTTTTCTCTCCAACCGCTTTTACTTTTGCACCTACTTTTTCTTCTCTCTTTGCATGGTCTCTCTGGCACACTCATGACCACACAACATTTTGGCATATGTGTGTCTGCGTGCTGTGCACTCTCTGCAGGATACGGCAGCGCTTGTCACTGCGCGGGTACCATGCCGCCCTGAGAGCCCAACACATGAAAACCTTAGCCTCCACCTTGCAAGCCTTACGCCGTAAGCCTTATGCTCTCGACACACGGGCCAATTGCGTGCGTTTAGCGGGCCACAAGCGAACGCCGAAAGGCCACAAAATCATGAAATGCGAAGCCTCTTTCCAAGAACAAGTACGTGCTCATAATAAAAGGAGATTCGATTGCCCTCCTTCCTTAGTATATCTCCTGCTTATAACGGGCTTTTATCGTTCCCATTATTTTCTTTTTCTAAGGAAATGGCCGTTCGCAAGTTGCAGCGCCAGTACCGCCGCCTCCTTGCTCGACGCTATGTCGAACTCTTGCGGCAAAACAGAGTTGCTTTAGAAGCAGCGCATTTAACCGCAGCCGCGGTCAAGGTGCAGTCCCGGTACCGTGCCAACAAGGCCAAAGCAGCAGCGGCGAAGTTCAAAGAAGTGCGAGAGCATGAAGAGAAAGCGGCCTCGTTCGTGCAAAGCCTGTGGCGGCGCAAGATCTCGGCGTGGCGAATCACGGAGCAAGCACTAGAAGAGGTATGCTAATAGGGATACAAAGAACGTATATGAACGTGAGGGGATGTGACGACACGTGTATCTTTATTCGATGAGTTTACTTTTTCAACGTTCTCAAGTCAGTGCTTCATTTAATTGAATTATCGTATGGATATTCAACACAAATTCTATGTCTCAATATCTTTTCTGTGAATCTTATCTACCTTGTCAAGGTACGCCGCCGCAAAGCCCTGCATCGTGCTCGAGTCGCCGCCAAGCAACTGCAAGCGTGGTGGCGCAGCGTCTCCGTGCGCTTGATTGTGTGTTGGCGGTGGCCAGAAGCGGCCATCACCTTGCAGCGCATTTTGGGCCGCGGGTGCGTGGCGCGGTGGTTCGTGTGGCGGTTGTGGGACGGCTACGCAAGGAGGCTGCAGCGGGTGTGGCGGGCCCACGTAGACCGGCAGCGGTGGCAGGTAGGTGTGTTCGTGTATTTACGCTCAAGCTTGTTGATCTAGTGGTTAAATGCCATGCAACTCATCACGGTCATTTCTGAATACTAGTGAAGTTGTGTGTCCATAGAAGTTGCACAATCGTTTCCTCTTAATTTTGTGTGTTCTGAGCCACTTTCATCCTTTTCGTGTATATGTTCTAACTGTGCTTCGTGTGTTGTGATTGGGATTTTCACACAGGCCTTATTGGCGAGGTTGCTAGCAGCCAAACGAGCGCCTCCCGCTCCTTTGAGCTTCACACTCATGAAGCGGTTCGTTGAGCGAGGCAGATGGAAAGCATCGGTGTCAGGCTTGATAGCTACAAGAACCAAGCAAGACCTAGCCGGTGGAGGCTTTGATTATGCGGACGATGACCATAGTGATGACCCTAATTTCGTGGAAAACTTCTTCGTAGCAAACGGGAGCGAAGATGACGCAAGCACCGGTGGCGGCAGCGTTGCTACGGTTCACAGCACTAATGGCGGTAGCAGTGTGAGTGGTGCGGTGTCTGCGATTGGAGGCTGCAGCGACGGCGGCAGTGCCGAGCATGCACTAGACGTGTGGCCGTTGGAACTCAGAGGCCGCCAGCCGACGCAACTGTTGCCATGGCGCCCGAAGCGAACAAGCCGGTCGCGCCAGAGTGGCAATGACAACGGCACGAATGGTTTTGCTGACGGCCTGGGTTATGGAATAGCCGACGGCACTGATAACGGCGACGCTAGCCTCTCTGCCCATGACGCTACATCAGCACCAGCAGAAATTGATGCTTCAGCCACCGCCAGTACCACTGGAAGCGACGCCTATGCGCTGCCCATCCAACCACCGGGATTACGGTGGTCATTGCCCCCCTTTTCACCGCCGGGACTGCCGGGCTCACCTGCGTGGCCTCGGGCAGTCGCAGCAGAGAGCCTTGTCTATGTGGCGCCTACGTATCGGCCTACGCTAGGGTTACCGAACGCTAATAACGGCAGCATCAGCAGCAGCAATTCTGTAACCACACAAATACTTTCTTCTGTAGCGGAGCCACTTTCGCCCAACCTTTCATCTTCTTCCTCCTCCTCCTCTTCGTCTTTGATTGGCCAGTCTCAATCCCGCCGCCGCGGCCGCAATGATGGTGACAACGATGCTCATACCGCTGCTTCAAGCAGCAGCAGCAGCAGTAGCTTCAGTGCAGCGGACTTGTATACCACCTCAGCTCTTTTGCGCCATCCTGACTGCCGCATGCACACCCTAGCCTTGGTATTGGTTTATGAAAGAAGGGTTTTCCTCAATAGCTATTTCTCATTTTGCCGCAACATTTAACCGATTTAAATTGCCTTCCGTTGTAGGCGATCCGTCACCGTCTTTTTTTTCTTCGTGTTTTGCTCTTCGTTATTTGAATGGTTTGTGTTGCCTTTTCTCTTTCTCCCTCCGTGCAGCTCGGTGCTGACCTCTCGTCGCCAGACGGCAGTCTCCAGCTCGCGACCTCTCTCAGCACGAATACTTCTCTGCGGCGTATGGTGCTAGGAGGCTGCAAATTGCCCCCTTCGTCGCTCTTAGCGCTGGCGTCGGCTTTGAAAGCCCACAACTTCACTCTGCGGGAATTGCACCTCGATGCGAATCCGCTTGCGGTAAGTTCATCCAATGGCTCATATTTTTTTGCATACTTTTTTTGCCTGTTGTGAATAGCACTCTTCTACGTACACACGTGCATAATCGGTGGTGCGTGCAATTCAAATGATAAAAAAAATCCATTCGCAACACTGTGCATTGCGAATCATTCTTCCTCTTCCTCCGCAATGGTGCTTTTTTCTTTTGTCCAAACATGCTCTTCATCTTTACTGGCACAAACACCCCATTCCCCTCATTTCCTTCCCCCTATTTAAAGGGTGAATTGATGGCGGACGGCGAGCCTCCACCGATGGGCATGCTAGGCCATGCTTTTGGCGCTCTGCTTTCAGCCGACTTCTTTTCCTCGCAATACGGGCGGCTTGAGGTGGGCGTACCTAGGCAGTTTCAAAGTGTTTCAATAAAATGGAGGCAGTAAGGCAGTTGGGTGAAGGTGTTGTTTCCCGTCGTTCTTTTTCTTTGAAGTTTCTTTACGTATGGTCGCCCCCGCGTCTTGAGTTCTTTTACGCGCTATTGTGTCGGCCTTTGTGCTTGTGGTTGTGTCTGTGGGCGTATCAACATGTACTTATATGAGCGTTCTTCAACCACAGGTGCTGAGCCTCTGCAAATTGAACCTGGACGACGATGACGCACGTGCCATCGCCCAAGGCCTCAGCGCGTCCGTGTCTCGAAACCAAGCGGGCGCCGGCGCGGGGGGCTGGACACTGAAGCAAGCACAGCAAAACAAGAGCACTAGCAAGCGAGGCCGCGGTACTGCCACTGCCACTGCTAATGCTGCTGGAGGTGCTCAAGGCAAAAGTGGCAGCAATTACAGCAACGGTGGCAGTGGGGTTCACCCTACCGGTCAGCTGCGAAGGTTGTTGCTCTCAGAAAACGCCATTGGAGACGAAGGTTGCGCCGCGATTGTAGCCGCTTTAAAAGACCGCGATCACGCTTGTTTGGATGCTTTGAAAGTGCGCCAGTCGAAAGCAGTAGGTCCTCACAGTCATGATAGTAACACTGGGCAGAATGCGAACGATCTTAGGATTTCCTTCGGTTCAACACAAAAAGAAGAAAGAGACAATGACGATGGCGTTGAGAACAACAAGGACAACGACGAATGGTTACCGGAAGGGTTGTGGGAACTGGATTTGAGTCACAACCGCATCACGGATGGAGGCGCCGCTCAGATTTTGGCCTATCTCAAAAGTGCCAATGGCTCGTGTTCACAAGAACACCACAGCCACCATCACCACGGCCATCCCACTGAACGTGGCCACCACACCAGAGCTCTTGCCACGGCCTCAAGTGGTGCTAGCAGGCGTGAAGCGTGGCCGATTGGCCAAGGCAAAGGTACGAGGAGTCGTTACTACAACAGCAACAACAGCAGCGATGCTAACCGCGAATCAGACGACGATCTGCTTGACTCTTTGGGTCCCCTCGGCCCTCGAACTTCTTGCTCGGGCTCGTCCCTGGTGCGGCTGGCACTGAAAGGCAATTTGGTGAAAGATTCCGTGGCTCATACCGTATGCGGCTTACTGCGCGACTTCCCTTACTTAGAGGTACGTAATGTAGTAGAAATACGGCAAAATAATCGGAATGATTAGATAACACTTGAGCACCTGCACGAACATTTTTTGCGCCTTCTTCTGATGTTTATGTTTATGCTTGACTGCGCTTTTATGGGCATATGGATACGAAGTGAAGTTTCTAATGCCATGGTTTATTTCCATATGCTATACACAGTTGGACATCTGGGAAGGCAATTTGTTCCGAGCACAACCACTGAGCGTGTGCGAGAAAGCTGCCACTCGAGCTGCTGCTACCATGGTGCACCGCCGCTCGACTGCCCGCCAGCAGCGCCGCCAGCAGCAACTCTTGGAGCGGTGCCACGCGGCTGGTTTGGATCCTAGTGGAGCTACTTCAGCTTTTGCTGCTGGAGCTGGAGCCGATGGTGGCGCTGGAGCTGGAGGTGCTTCGGGTGCATTCCTTAGTAGGAGTGGTGTTGGCCCGCCTTCTCCGAGCTCGTCGGTGGCTGCCGTGCTCGCTGGTAGTAGTGGTGGTGCCACAGCTGGAGCATCGCCTGGAGGAGGCAGTAACGCCTCCGTAGGACCCTCCTCTGGCTCTGTCAACACGCTGTCAACGCAAGGAGCCAGTGCCACGCCAGCAGCCTTAGCCGAAGTGCGGGCGCAGAAATCCCTAGCGTCCGCAGCCAAGTTGGTGGCCTCGGAATCCCACAACAGTGCGGCAGCTCTCTCAGCGAACCGCCTGATGCAAGGCTTTCGCCCCCACAAAGGGGTCCCCGACGACCTCTTTGGAGTGGACATCTTCCGTGGCCGGTAACGGATTTTACTGCCTTTATTGACGACTATACTCTGTCTCTGTTTTAATTTGTTTATGTTCAAAGTATGCCGATTGAAATAGATCTTTGCTTCTAGAAATTATTCAGAGCGATTTGTTGTCCTCTTCTCAGCCCCTTCATCATTCATCTTTCCCTATATCTGGTCTTCTTTAGGTATGCGCTCTTGGATCTCGAAGCCAGCGCGCGCACCGCGGCCGCTGACGCCATCAGCGCTCAGCACCTCACCACTCATAATGATCGCAGCGACCATGACAACGGCGCTGGCAACAGAGGTGGGGATAGCGGTGGCTTAGGCAGTCACGAGGTCGAGAGTGGTAGTGGTGGTAATGGCAATGGTGATGACGAAGACCCACAGCGCCCCAAATCACGGGAAGGCGCAGCTCGCACGTGGCGGCAGTTTCCGATGCCTTCCACGGGCCAATACACTGACGAAGCACGAGCAGCTCTGGCCAAGAAGCTCAGTGCCATGCATGCACATTCGATGCCGCCTCATCATCATCAGCAACAACACAATCACAGTGCTGAGAACCACAAGGCGACTACAACAACAGCGCCAGGGGCACGCAGGAGCAGTAGCAACTACATCCAGAGCAGAAGAGGGACGCCTGCCGTAGGAGCCGGCAGTGGGGCCGGCAGTGGGGCCGGCAGTGGGGCCGGCAGTGTAACGGCTGACGTGCTGCGCACCCGCTTTGGGCTGCCTGCGGCTGCTCCTACTGGTTCTAAGGATGCTAATGCGCTTCATTCTGCCTCGTCATCTTCAGGCAAGAAACCTGTGCAGTCTAGGAGAATAATTTCTTCTCAGGCCCGTTCCAGCAACGAAGGCTTATTAGCTCGCAGTGACGGTGCGCTCTCAGCTGCTCACGCTGCGGCCGCTGCCTTTGCTGCTAAGGAATGGGGTGGCTCTAGCCACAATTACAGCGGCAACATTAGCAGCAGCAGCACTGCTGATGGTAGTAGCGGTGACAACATCTGGGGCGGGCAGTTCGACCAAAACAGCACCAGTAACGGAGGCAGTGGAAGTTTGTCCCCTCTCAGCCAAACAAACGAGCGAGCTACTACGAGGCACAGCGTGACTGACCCCTTTGCGTCATCTCTGTTCTTGGCTGCTGCCGAGGGTGGAAAGAACCGCCATCCCCACATGAATTCCGTTGGCGGCAGCACCACCAGCAGAAGTATGAACACCGGGAGATTCAACAACAGCAGCGCCACCAGCAGCAGTAGCAGCAGTGGCAAACTTTCTGGCGGTCGCCGAGGCGGAGGTGGAGGGCTTGCGGCTGGAACCTCATCTGCGGAAAAAGGGCGTGCGCTCCTGCATGGAGCCCTCGTCAGCCCCGATAACCCATTCGCAGACCCGTTTGCTGACTTGGATACTCCTCGCCTGTACAGCAATAGCACTAGAAGTAGCAGTGGCAGCGCCGGGATGGCGCATTCGGCTTCACGGCCGGGTCGGTCACAGACGAAAGGTGGACTGGGCTTGTCGGGTGCCTTGTAGTCGCAATTGCAAAGAGCCAGGGAGGCAAGGAGGCCGGCGGCTTTAGTTATTCGAAATCAAATTCATTGTTACCGCTTGCATTTGAATTCCGAGGACTAGATCGTGCCTCAGTTAGCTGGGTGACTAGGTTCGGTTTCCCGCGGGAAATTCCGAGGGAAATTTTTACAAATCAGACGTGATTTCCGCGACGGAAATTTAGCAGTGCCTTTATGACTACGGCACAAAAATCCCGCGGAAACCTGCGGAAACCCGCGGAAATGCCACGTGAAGTGAAAATTTTAGCCAGCGCGCGGGAATTCCGCGGAAACGGGAATCTCAGCCCTGCTGGGTGCTACAAGTACATATAATCCAGAATTGTAGGGTGATTTAGGGCGCATCCTGCTCCTCCAATCCCCTTGTCACTGCCACGTCTACCAGTTTACACTACGCACAGGGCACAGCAGCAATGTGAGATGTTGCTATATATATCACATTAGGACAGCCGGGTGTTGCTGATAATCATGATTGCTGATTCTCATGGTTTTCGACCGCAGGTAGCTTGGGACGTAGGTTTACGAATGAGATGAGGAGATGAGGAGTTGGTTTTGGCGTTTTGGCCTGCTGTTCAGAGATCCGAGGCCGGTAATGCGTAATGCAAAACAAGCACGGTGAACGGTTATAACTGGAAAGCGCTAGCTAGCCTCGTAAGCACTTCAGTGTTTCATAGCATTGCCCTGAGCCGCAATGACGACGTCAAACATGACTTTTTACATCGAGGAGGTGGAAGACGGGGATCCGCCACCTGAGCCGCCTCCAGATGACGGGTCAGGAGGCGAAGGCTTTGATCCTAGCGACATCCTCGACCTTGGGGACTTAACGGGGCACATGGTATATCTGAGATACACATAGATAAGTATATCATTTGTATTAAACATCATCACTTGCAACATGCTGCTTCCTATGCTAGGTAGCTAGATTACATGAATCCTGGCGCGCGTCCACTATTTGGTTGGGACTCTGATCGAATAATAACACCAACTTCTCTGTTTCGTACATGAATCAAATGGCGTGTGGGACGTAGATGGACGGCCGTGCTGTGGACATGTGCCCTGAACCACCGCTACCAGCTGTCGCAGCACCAGCTGAGGCGGCAGATAACAGTAAAGCAGAAAGCAGTGAAGCTGCAGCAGCTGAATCGGCATCGGAGGGTGGATTCAAACTGGGAGCACTCGTGGTGCTGCGAGGGCTTCAAGCGAAACCTGAGCTGAATGGGTGCACGGGTCAAGTGTGTGGTGTTGCGGGTTCGGCGGGCGGGCCTGCAGGCACAGGGCGCTATCCTGTGAAGCTCGACGTGATTGGCCAGGTTTGGCGCTATGAACTGACGTGATTGGCCAATTGGCATGTTACACTGGGCGTTGAATTCAAAGACTTGCACATTGATATTCTTTCTCGATTACAATATCTTGCCGTTCGTATCTCTTATCGGCATATCTATCTCCTGTTTCTAATCTCTGTAGGGCACCTTCACTTTCAAGCCGACCAACCTCGAACCACGGCCTTCCTGGTGTGCCACTCTTATTGAGCCCGTGTCTGCCGCTGCTGCTGCTGCGAACTCCAGTGGCGTAGCCTCTGGCGGTTCTTTACCAGAAGGTCGAGGCGGAGCAGCTCTGGTTGTATTACCAGCCCTAGAGGGCGAGGGTGCTGTAGGCAAAGATGGAGATGAAGCTCACCAACAATTGGCCGTGATGATTGGAGGGGCAGACCGTCGCGGGCAGCACTACAGCGACGCTTGGGTTCTGAGCTTGAAGCATGGTAAGAAAGGAGGAAGAAGAAAGGGAAGAAAAGGTGTGCATTCGCCAATGTGAACATGAAAACATGTAAGCGTGAACGTTCGGTGACTGGAATAATCTTTAATTTTACACTGAGCTTGATGTCAGACTCTGCCACCCCCCCTTTTCTCGTCGTTCGTTTTCCATCTTTGCACCATTTGTGCGGACCTGTACACAGGCGACAAAGAGCCCATCGGCGAATGGACGCTTGGCGCATTCAACCAATCAGCATCGAGCAACAGGGGACCGTCGGCGAGGAGTGGGCACTCGGCTGTGGCGTTTCCTCCTCCTAGATCAGCACTTCCTTCCGAAGAAGCGGAGGTTGAACCTGCAGCAGCAGCAGCAGCGGTTGCTGCCGATGGTTTGGCGGGTGTGGTGACGGTGTTTGGCGGGTCTAATTTGGCGACGCAAGAAGGCTTCGGAGACACGTTTCAACTGCTCGTTGGTGAATGGAATCATCATGAAGTTTATGAAGATGAAAGTTAGATGTAGACTTCATAGAGTCGATTCACTTCTCGCTCGATGGCGTTCAAATAATAAACCTTGTGTAGATCGCAAGCCCATGTAACCCTTCTGTACTCATCTTTCTTTCTGTTTCTATCTCATTGCAACTTCTCCTCTTTCATCATTTTGCAGGGAAAGACGGCTCACTGCAGTGGCGCGCAGTTGCTGTCGGAGCTTCACTGCCAAATACCTCGTCTTCGAAACCCCGCAATGCTCATGCTGCTGTACCCTTACTGGGTAACAATGGAGTAGAAAGGGCAACATCGGCAGATGCGGCGTCAGCAGAAGCGACGTCATCAGAACCGAAACAGTCAAGAGCAGATGCAGAAAGCCTCATTATGGTGGTAATTGGAGGTTCCACCATCGAAGATGGCCCGACAATGGACGTGCTAGTGCTGGAGAATGCCAACGATGCTAGGTTCGTGTGTGCTACATATTTGTTAACACTGAAGGGTCAGAGGAGGGAAATGAGCGTGCACTGTGGGAGATGAAGTAGCAATAAGAAAAATGGGTATCTTCCGATTGAATGAATGTTGATTATAATCTTGAGTGTTGACGACTTGGGGGTAGTAGAAGGCAAATTGGACGGCTTCGCAAATCTTCCTATCATTTTACATGCTCCTCTCTTTAGTTTCATTCTCCCTCTTGCTCCTGCTTGTTTGCTTTATCGTAGTGCTACATGGCACCAAGGCGGCGATCCGCTTCATTGCAGTGGAAGGAAACCAAAAGGCCGAGAAATGCACTCGGCCACCGTGCTGCCTTCCTCCTCTTCTTTCTCAAACAGCAACAGTAGCAGCAGCGACAACAAGACCAATGGCGGCGGTGTGGTGTGCGTGTGCGGAGGGAGGCTGGAAGACGACACCATCGCCCAAGACTGCTGGCTTTTGACCGTTCAGTCCAAACAGGTTTAGTGTGCCTTCAAAATGATGAGAGACAGAGAGATAATCTTCATAGAGTACTCCTATGCGTCTTCCTTTGTTTCTTTGACTCTCAGCTCACGCAAAGCTACTTATTTTCTCGTCTCACTTGCTTCTTGAATCCTAAGCCTTGCCCCTTGGCACACTGTACTCAACAGGCGTCTGCCACCACATCCAGCAGCAAAGGTGGCAAGAGTAGCGGCAGCAGCAGCGCAGCCAGTGAGGCAAGCAGCAGCAATAGCAGCTGGGTAGGGACCTGGGTACAATTGGCTTCTGCTGCGCTGCCATCGCCTCGCTGTGGCCACGTGGCTGTTTGGTGGCCTTCCCGCTTCAGCGCTCACTCTAAAGCAGACGAAGAACTGCAGGCTACTTC
>Ga0307930_1002889_pt1 | contig 12870 bp, 12 predicted proteins | sample OrgLakmetageno46_FD_203161 | JGI IMG/M metagenome (GOLD analysis project Ga0307930, IMG submission 203161) | Saline water microbial communities from Organic Lake, Antarctica - #46 | ecosystem: Environmental > Aquatic > Non-marine Saline and Alkaline > Saline | place: Antarctica: Organic Lake... | reverse complement strand
GGGCCTGGATGGCTGAATGATTGTTTCTGTTTCCCAGGCGGAAACGAAGCACCTTGATTTTCCAGGTTTCTCCCGGGTTTCGTTTCAAATTCGCCCCTCGAAGTAGGTGATCCTAAGGGGCCTATGTCAAAAACTAGCCTCGATCAAAGGAAAAGAATTCCGACAATGCAAATTTGCATCTGAAGTGAAGTTCGCATGTAAATATATGGCGGTCACGTACAAACATTAATATTTCGCCTGTCCTCTGCGCCTGCCGGTCTCCCCTGTGACGCCCCACATTCCAGAAGATGGAAACGAAATATTCAGCCGGATTGCTGGAGAAACGGCGCGCGGAACCCTAATGTTTCGTTTCTCGAAACCAGAAACGCCCAGGGAGGCGCTTTTTGTGTTTCTTGGAAACGAAACACGCGCAAAATCCGGGTTTGTTTCATATGTTTCCATTTCCCTGTGTTTCGACTTCGACCCTACCCCTGGTGAGTCAGTCTCTGCGTTGTTGTCCGTTGGAGCGGACATTTGGTTTTCTCCACGTGCCGAATCAGGGGACGAGCTGAGGCCGTTTGTTCACAACCACAAAGTTGTTTCAGCTAACGCCCATTTGTGCCCTCCAGGCAAGTCGAGCTGAAGGACCACGGCAGAATCAAAACAAAGGGACAGATAGAGAGATAATGAGAGCAAACGACATGCACGTGAAAGTGCTATTTGATTTTTCTGATTTACCTTTGGTAAGCAATCCAAGGCAACAAAGACCTTTGGTAAGCAATCCAAGGCAACAAAGACCTTGGTAAACAATTCAAGGCAGCAAAGTCCTTTTGTAAGCAATTCAAGGCAACAAAGACCTTTGGTAAGCAATCCAAGGCAACAAAGACCTTTGGTAAGCAATCCAAGGCAACAAAGACCTTGGAAAGCAACCCAAGGCACCAAAGTCCTTTGGTAAGCAATCCAAGGCAACAAAGACCTTTGGTGAGCAATCCAAGGCACAGTACCTTCGATGACCCGGGGCACATACAGATCCTTTGTATTGTGGCAGTGTTTACCTCTTCACTTTCGTGCGGCTTTGGTATTATGGGGCCCCCGCACTCAGCCTACGACAAAGAGCGGCGCCAACTCCTTTCGAAACTTCATCAAATGGGTCTACGCCTCCACACGCGGAGGCTTCACTCGGTTCAAAGGAATTTAATCCAAAATCCCAATCGAAAGCGAAGAGTGTAATTCAATGCCACCAAATGGGAAGTCTTGATGGTTCCCTGTAGGTTACTGGGGAGAAGCGTTGTTGTCCGTTGGAGCGGACATTTGGTTTTCTCCACGTGCCGAATCAGGGGACGAGCTGAGGCCGTTTGTTCACAACCACAAAGTTGTTTCAGCTAACGCCCATTTGTGCCCTCCAGGCAAGTCGAGCTGAAGGACCACGGCAGAATCAAAACAAAGGGACAGATAGAGAGATAATGAGAGCAAACGACGTGCACGTGAAAGTGCTATTTGATTTTTCTGATTTGCCGTGACCACCACCACCCCACCGATTATTTATCCACCCGGGTCTACGCCTCCACACGCGGAGGCTTCACTCGGTTCAAAGGAATTTAATCCAAAATCCCAATCGAAAGCGAAGAGTGTAATTCAATGCCACCAAATGGGAAGTCTTGATGGTTCCCTGTAGGTTACAGGGGAGAAGAGTTAGAAGTCAAAAGAAATCCCGATCATTCAAAAAACCTGGAACCTCGAAGAATGTTGAGGGAAGTTGAGGGTACTACTGACTGACGAACGGGGATTCCGGGGATTGTTTGTTGTAGCATTCGCTCGCCTCCGTGTATACTAAGCCTGGCAGTGCTGATCGCGTGGGCAAGTTGGAAAGCGCCCTTCGTTGAATTCTATTTCAGTGTTTTGTTCCACACTGCATCCTATTTACGGCCCAGCTAAGAGGTAAAACCGTGATGACTTCTTGTGGTCCAAACCTCAAGATGCTGCCAGTCAGAATCCATAATATTATTCAAAGAAGTCGTTACATTAATGCAACCTTTACTGGATGAATACATGACGAGCTACGCGTTGAACGCATCGCCTCATTCGCGGTCTCTTCGTTAGACTGTTATTAGGCTTCATTTAATTACTATCAGTGTAGTTTCGTGAAGTCTCACCACCATAACGTTCTGATACTCCAGCTTGCGCAAAAATCCATGACGATGTGGAGCGGGGCATGTGGCATCGTTAGTCTGCGAGCCTCCCTGTTTGCGGCCTTAATTGCATGCGGCACTTCGTATCCTACTGAAACCTATTTTAGTTGCACCGATTCGCGCACGATCGGCATCTCAAGCTCTTCAGTGTTCATGGTACTGCAGAGAGGTTCTTCTCAATACACCTTTACCACACATACAGTGATCTATTTGCTACGTTTAATCCATGTATCGAGCCTTCATTTGCACCACGTTAAAATTTTCAATGCTTTTCATCTTGTTCAAGAGCAATCTCGCGCAATCTGCGGATACGAGCATGAGCCTCGTTGTCACTGGCTCGGTGTCCGGGACTATCGTATCGGGGACTGGAGCGACAACTGGTACTTATGAAGCAGGGGAGACCCTTACGGTTTCAACGTTGGGCTCAACAGGGCTTCACTTGTTCCACGGCAACATTGACGGTCTAGGCTCGTGCGACTTCGCCACGTAAGTTTCCGTTGGGCCACTACTACCTATTGTTGCTCACGAGTTTATTCTATGGCCTGCTACCTGCTGCTACATGTTCGGTGTGTGCAGGTATGGCTTTACGCGCGCTTACGGTTCGAGCGTAAATGGAGCAGCCGACCAGATCGTTACTGCACCTTCGGATGGCAGTTCCATCTCAATCAAGTCCCTGCGCGCGGAGGCCTACACAACTGGGGTAAGAGTAGTCCTCTAGACTCTTTCGTGTATATTCCTCTGCTCTCATATCAACGTCCCTCGTTCTCCTCGATCCTGTTGCACTCTTCTCTGTGCTTACCTCCATCTCGCTTCAATTTTTTATTTTCCCTTTGCTTAGATGTACGTGAACGAGGCCACGCTCGAGGCCAGTATCTCAACACCACAGCCCACGTCGACTCCACCTAGTGGAGCGTGCTACCACCACACGTCCACCGTCACTCGCCTCGGAAACAACGGTCAAGGCACCGCACAAGTGCCAATCACAGAGGTAGCTGAGGGAAGCCGCATTCTGGCCCTGGATCAACATTCTACGCCTTTTTTCGCCAAAATCAAGGCGCTCCCGCACGGCCCGTCAGCAGAGCCCTTCGTTCACATCGTGATGAATGGCGACGGACAGCGTGAGCTGAAAGCGACGCTCCACCACACTTTTGACACTTGCGTCCATGGGAAAAATCCTTTCATGCAAGCAGCAAGAGGTCAACACACTGCTGTGATTATGGCCAAGGACATCAAAGCGGGCGACTGTTTGCACACCGCCGAGGGCAAGAGGACAGTGCGTAGCATCACACACACCGCGGTTCAGAAAGGCGACGAAACCTATTCCATAAAACTTGAGAATGGCATAAGCACGGTTGCTGTCGGTGGCGTTTTTACCCATTCCATGGGACAGCACAGCAGAGACAAATACAAGAGGTCAATCTATGAAAAGGAGAAATCTCAGAGCAACAACCAGGCCCATTCTCAACGGCCTCAAAACCATGTTTGAGTCAAACATTAAACATCGGAAAATAAGAATGAAAAGTCAGAAATTCATCCATCTTCTGTGCACGAATACCACTCACGAAATCGATCTTATTTCTATCTACTGGCCATTCGCTGGTGATTCAAGACGTGTTTATGGAAGAAGTCCCTATGGACTACAGAAGACAACAACAACAACAATGGAAGAACGGCAATGGTATTGAATTGATAAACCGGGCTATGAAATAAAAGAATCGCCAAAGATACGATCTTTGGATGCTCCTTACTAATTCCGCCCGTATAATGTATGGTGCTCCTTACTCCCCAAACCAAATCTTTCCTAATTGTTATCTTATATTCTTCTATCTTATATCCCGGGTTCTGAATTTGCTATAACGAGTACAGATGAACATTGCATTACGCAAAAGGACACTCAGCCCAGTCAGACATGTACTGGAGGAATCATCAAAACGCAGCTTTATGCTATCTGTTGTTGTTTCTTTGAAATTCGGGGGGAATGATCTAATCTTAACTGATCTAACAACGCGCAAAATCAACGCCATAAGCCTGTTGATTATATTAGTCTAAAATACGTTATAATTCTTAAAAGTACAGTTTAGTATGTAGTTCAGATGCCTCCGTATGTCATTACCTGGATGTTGGAAGCATCCCTCGTGTTGGACTCGGCATCTGTGCCTGATTGGCTTCTTAGTTTGAGCTGTTTTTTTTTCTAATTGTCAGCATTCGAAATCCGGCCTTTCTGGAGGCTCATGTCAAAAACACCAAAAGAAAAGACTAGAATATCATGCCTAGTCGGCGTCTACGGAGTTTCTTGGGCTTGATCAGTCGCAAAAGTCCCCTCCTTACGACTTCTCTTCCCCTATATTTCCAGTTTTTTTTTCTGGCTCCAATGAAAATTCGCTCTACTGCTGAGTTCTCAATTCACACGACTAAATGCCATAAACCGCCATTTCCTTCTGTTTCACTTTCCACGTATCCCTCCTCGCTCTACTCACGACTCCGGTTGCCACCTCTTTTATGCTCCCGCTCATCGCAGCCTACGCATATTTTCTACTTATTTTCCCCGGCCTCAATTTGGCTTTTAGCACAGCTCATTAGGGTTGGACTGAGAGCCAAGCTCAGGGTTTATGCACGCGGTTTTTATTTGACACGAAGCCCGAAAGGCCAGTATTAGAGGGCCAAAACCTGATTAGCTTCTTAGGGCTAGTTTGCGCTGCTTTGCTTTCTTCTCTACCTCTTAGCCTTCTAATTCCGGCCCTTCGGGGCCTGTCTCAGAACCTAACGTTCAGAAGGGGAATGCAATGTGTTAATGAGGTAAGTCGAACTGCCCTGAAGAAGTGAAAATCCCCAATTAATCAACACCTCCCGTGTATATCACCAAATTCCATGCCCCTTCTCACCGAAGTCCCCCCCTTTTATAATGCGATACCCTGCAGTGCGATGCCAAGCGTCTTTGCGTGTTTTTAAAATAGTCGCACTTAAACTTCACGTAGATGATTCATTGATTAATACGACTAGCGTCCGTGGCGTTTGATGGAAGATATATGGGTTTAGCTCTTTGATAGGGAGGGACCGCTAGGCCACAGGCGGCCCTCTTGCATGTTGTTGTTTGTATTTTTAGGGGGGGGCTTTTCTTTTCACTGCCACTCCGCGGACGAGGAAGGAGTTCCTGTCTCGTCCAAGCCTCTTATGGCTCAGGGGCAGAACAATAGGCGCCGGCGCCTTGCGTGCTGAAAGGCACACTTTGACCTCTGCCGAGTGGACCTCGTGTTCCGCATGTCACGAGCTCCCTTGCTCGCGCGCCTTCCTCTTCATTGTTCTGTGGAGTGCACAACACCCACAGGTTCATCGCTTTTTGCAAATTTTCAGAGGAATTTGGCCAATGCCCCTCTCCATCTCCATCCTGAATTATTCCGCACTTGCTTTGTTTGCGCAACGCACGCGCATTCCCACCTCTGCCCGCAGCATTGGCTTCTGTGCCATTTGGGTTTGTATTAGTTCGAGTTCGAATTAATGTTTTTCTGAGCTCCAAGGGGGTCTGGATTGAGTAACTAACAGGCAGGGGGCACAGACTACTGGAAGTCGACTAAGGGTTCATGTATGGCGATCACAGAATCCCCCCATAGAGGAGCTTACTACAGTACAGTTAATTTTTTTTTCCTTGGATACTTCTTGGAAGTTGCTTCGTGGCCTTTTCGTGATCTTCGTTGACTTTTTTTTTATAATTTGGAGTGTGTCAAGCACTTCAAGCACCTTATTTGCAACAACTTGCATCTTTCTTCGTAACTTCACAACTGCAAGGAACGCAGATATGGCTGATAAAACGCTTGAGATTGGCTTCTTCTGGTAAGTTTCTTTTCGTACAGTAAGTGCTTGCTGGTACTCGGTTGCCTGCATCACTGTGGGCCATTTGTCATCATCATGAACGTGTGTCGTGTATAGTTCATCGTTATTTACTCTCGTGTATGGGTGCAGGGACTACGAGAACGTACGCGTTCCTAAGCATGTTTCAACCGAAGCGGTGACTCAGCGAAGCTTGCGAGCCATGGCAAAAGATGCTGCGCTTCGGCTTGGTTTCAAAGAAGGGAAACATAATGTGATGGAGCGTCGTGTGTACTATGATGCGCGGAAGATCCAAGAGAAAAATGTGGACCGCAGCGGTCTGGACGTGAGCTTCACAATCGTGGATTGTCCAACTCGCAACAAGAAGGAAATGCTGGACAAGAAAATCATCGTAGACGTCATGTCGTTTGTTCACATGTGTATTGCTCGTGGGGCCAGCGTGTGCGTCGTGCTCCTTTCCAGCGACGGCGACTTTGGGTACATGCTCTCACGCTTACGTGACTTTGGGGCCCACGTTATCATCGTGCATGACTCCAACGTCCCGAGCTCGTACCTCGAATGTGCTGACGTGACTTTTCATTGGCGTGACGAAGTGCTCCGCGACCTCCTTGTTGAAGACGTTGATGCTGGTGGTGGTGGTGGTGAAGGCTCCACTGCTATTGTTGTCAGTCCAGTGAGCAGTGGCAGTGACAGTGGCCCTTCGCTGGCCTCTGAAAATTCCCTGCGCGCTGATGGTGGTGACCTGCTTAGCATACCAAAACTACTGCGGACCGAAACCTCAGACTCGGATGCCACTTACGACGGGCGCCACCGGCTTTTCCTTCTTTGCTTGCGCGAGAAGCAGCAACAGCAAGCGTCACATGACCCACTGGTAACTTTTGAAGAAGCTTGGGTTCTTGACGTGAAACTGGCAAGCGAATTTTCCAAGCGAAAGCGTTCGACGACGGCCAAGGAGTCAGCTCTTTACAAAGCCCTTCGACAGTCTGCGCTTCAAGCAGGGTTCATAACAAGGAGGATAGGCACAGGCACCACTACCTCCACAGAAATGTACTTGCAGCTTACTCAGGCGGGCATTCGCGCGGACAACGAGGATGCTGATTTAGATTAAGGGCGCTCCTTAAAGGCTATTTTGAGACCTCAAGCTCGAAATAATGCGGCCCCAAATGACACGATACCGAAGCTAAATGCTGTAGGCCGAGGCAGAAGTGTGCCCGATTGCGGTGGGCGCAAGTCCAAATTCGTCCCTAGATTCCAGCCCTCTCTTCTAAAGTGAGAGCTGCCTTATCGCCTTGCTCAGTGAGCAAAATTAGATAGTAGATATATTTGATTCGATTGTTTTCTACTCCCCATTTGCAAAGTCTAGTCTAGTCCAGTTAATACTCCCCAAAATACAAAGAAACACCACTGTGGCGAATAGCAACAGAAAAATGTAACCTTCAGAACAAGTCTGACTGGGCTGAGTGTCCTTTTGCGTAATGAAGTTGTAATTATTTTCTCTCGAGGTGCCCTTCAGCCGTCGGGCATCAGGAGGTTTGGGAATGGAGTGAGCCAGCTGTCTCCACTTCGACCTGTCCTTGGCAATGGCGATCCACTCATCGAAATCCTTCGAAATGCCCTTACTTTTGAGCGCGTTCTCAAACGTCCCGCCCCAAGTCATCCGTGGACAACCAATCGGTCGGGAATGCGATACCCAACTAGTCAGTAACTGCCGTGGCGCCCGGCTCATGGGCATACGTGCGACGTGTCCAGCCCAACGAAGAATCCGATTATGAAAGTAACTGCCGATGTTAAGAATGCCCAAGCGACGGAAAAGACTCGCGGAAGTGATATAAGGAATGCCGGATAGCACGCAGCAAGTAGCGCAGAGCGTGCTATCCGGCTATCCAAATTCGACAAATACTAACCACAAGCACAGCGAGCGATGTTGAATAGGTTACCATGGCTAATAGTTCAAGTCCACGTCGAACTATTTAATCGCTAGAAAAGCAAGCACTAATAAAAATTTGAGGGTTTCAATAGTGACGGCCCAAAGCAAACACCAATAACCAATAATAATATAAAAGTTTCAATATAGTGACGGCTTTCTTAAAGACCAGGGCACTAAACTCACTCTGATTTCATATTTAATTGCACTACTATCCACTATGGCAGCCATATTTGATATTTTTGATTCAGGATTCAGGACAACAGAGAAATATTTCGTAACTCCTTACACGGAATTATTTTAGAGATCTAAGTGCTAAGTGGTGTTTCAAGCATCACTGGCGCATCAATTTGGCTTTCGGTAGCAGCAGGCGCAGTGACGGGAGCAATAACGGTTGAACCCTCAGCAACGACCGTTTCTCGAATACGCGGCAAAATGAATGCCAGGAAGTCCGCTGTGATAAAACTGCCAGTGAATGGATGTAGAAAAGGTATAAAACAATAATTGAGTTCAGGAGAGTGCAGGGGCGTGAAGGATGGATGAGACATAAATTCGCAAGTCAAGGCAAGCAATCTTACTTAGAGTAAGTCCTCATGGCTAAGAAGCACCACGTGGAGCCATTGAGGTAGATTTGGGAATTCAATAGAGGTTACACACACGAAAGAAGCCCTGCGATGACAAACTTAAGAGAAAAGCTATGTTCGCATCCCCACGAACCCGGCAGGCAAAGCTCGGCCGAGTGCAGGTCTCCCATGATCCGTGTCCGACGCCGCGACAAAGCACCGCTGCAGAAACGGTGACTCGCGCAACGCCATGTCTTTCATTTCTCGCACCTCGCATGGTGACAAGGGAGTGCCTGCAGCTGCTTGAGCTGACGTCACTGCTTTCACCTGGTGATGAACATTTATTTGACAAGCAAAGACAGATGTGAACTACGAGAACCAGCAAATATCGGGCTTATGAAGAGTTCAGTAGGGTTCGATAATGAGTTAGTTTCCAGGCTTGTAAATTCATTGCGTTCGTAAGACAATATAGGCCATACTTGATTTCCCCAAGGATGAAGGGAAGTCAAGAGGTGTGGATGCAGTAGTAGTGCTACCCCGGGACAGAATCTACAATACCATTTTGAGTAGCGTGAGGAAAGGCAGTCCTTGGATGTCTCTGTCACTAGTAGAGGCCATAGCAGCTGCTTCCTCTGCGGCGGAAGCAGCAGCTGCTGCTGCCTTGGCTGCTACTTCTAATGCATGTGCTTTCGCGATAGCACCTTCCGCTGCCGCCTGCGCGGTGGAAAGGTCAATCGAATTTTGTGAGTACTCAACTTGTATGAAAACAAAGGAAAGTGTAAAATATGAGGCGACTTGACCTCCCCCGAATGCACAAACCTTGGCAGTTGCATGTTCTGCAGCTAGTGTTTGAGCGTGAGCACGAGCTGTTCTAGCCTTCTCCACTGCATCTGCCGCAAAACTCATTCTACGACTTTCTTGATCACCCAATCTCATCGTTTTCGCGTCACTGCCTTCGCCTCTAGTAGGCCTCGAGGCGATTGGGGGCGTCATTGCAGCAATTGGCGCTCGAAAAGTAGTCTGATGATTTTTATGCTGGACTTGAGCTTCCGTGGCAGTAGCTTTGGTTGGAACTGAGCATTTTTTCGGAGTGCTTGTGCTAGCGATTGGTCGGTAGCTAGATACAGTATGATCATCTCCAGGAGAAAGCCTCGTGTTTGAATTCGTTAACAATGTAGTGAAGTCTCGTTTTTGCTTTTTACGTGCGACATCTTGTGTATATCTATCTCCTGCTCCATCTTTTGTATTTTTTTCCTTTTCATTATCTTCGTCAACCTCTGGCTCGCACCTTTCGACCTCATCGACTTTCGGTGAAGTGACCTGTTCTTGTGCTTTTGTATACGCCACTGCCGCGTCCAAGCTCTCAAAATATTCATAGCCCAAGCCTTTCCCGCCATCAGCTGCTGTGGGCACGTGCGACAAACAGTTGGGATATACAGCGCCAGGCCGCAGGTAGTAGTAGCCAAGAAAACCTCTACGTACTCGCCACTTCCAGCCACTTTGATCCTGCAATTTCTTCCATCTCTGTAATGGGTAATATCAGCATTGGCCCCGTAATAAAGAATTTGAGGAAAAAAAAAACAAAGAAAGTGTATTTTTGACGTTCGAATTGAAGCGAAGGAACTCAAGGAAAATGAACTTCTAACTAAAATAAAAACACTTAATTCAGTGTGAATTTTACAAATAGGTGTTCAAATATATATTGAATGAAGCGTTTCCTCTGCCGAAAACACAACTGCTACACAATCAAGCGTTCGAATTAGCCTTCCACTCGACAGTGTTTTTTTAGTCAAGTACAACCTACAGTGCATACCGCCAAAGTTGTGTCCTCTGAAGATGATGAAGAGGAAGATGAAGTAGACGATGAAGAAGACGATGAAGAAGAAGAAGAAGAAGACAGTGACGAAGTAGACGACGAAGACGGAGGAAATGTGCGCTTCCGTTGTGTAACAGGTAGATTTGTTGTTGACTTCTTAGCGGAATCGCCGTTGAAAGGTGCCGTCTGCGAGGAAGATGAAGTAGACGATGAAGAAGAAGAAGAAGACAGTGACGAAGTAGACGACGAAGACGAAGGAAACTTGCGCTTCCGTTGTGTAACAGGTAGATTTGTTGTTGACTTCTTAGCGGAATCGCCGTTGAAAGGTGCCGTCTGCGGTGCCATCGACACATTTGCTGCTACTGATGTTGTTGCTGGCGCGTTCTTTGGAGCCTTCCTATCTTTGCTTTCAAGTACCGCTGTCAGCTCCATATTTTGCGCTTTTGGCTGCAAGATGTCACCAGACATGTTTTGACGATGGTAAGGCGTGAAATAGATGAAACAAAAGGAAATTAAAATGCAGCCTTGAGACAAATTTAATGATGAGAAAACTTCATTGAAGGTACAAAAATCATCGCTGATAGTACAAAAGACATGTAAGCTCAAATTTATATTTGATTCTTTCACACCTCGACTGATCTTTCGAAATGCTGTGCTTTTCTTTTCAATTCATCTACTTTTTCTTTCGAATTTTTCAGTTGTGACAATTCCGCCTCGTTTTCCTCAGTCTTTCTTGATATTTCCGCTCTTGCTCGAATTTCCTTAACACTGTGGGCCTCCTTCTCCGCTGTTGCCCTTTCAAGTAGATCTGCCCTTTCGTCGGCATCACTGCTCTTAAGTACCACTTTCGCAGCTGCTTTCACTACTTTCTTCGAAACGTTTGTTTTCACGCACTCGTTACTGCTCCCATCTTCACTGTCAGCATCATGAGCGTCACTATAATCCTCGTCACAACCTTCATCATTTATATTATCATCATCTTCGTCATCGTCATCATCGTCTTCACTCTGATCTTCATCGTCGTCCTCATCAATTTTTTCATCATAATCATCCGAATCCAACTGCTCGTCAATCTTGCTCGGTGCCTTCTTTGCGCTAAGTGCCCATCCATTACCTTTGCTGGAATCTACTTCGACAAAGCCAGTTTGAGCTGTGCTTTTACCATCCCGGATCCTGTCATCTATGTTGGCCTTAGATGCTGCTGCATCATTCCTGGTAGCTACTTTGGCTGGCACAGTGTGAGCCGAGTCTTTTTTACCATCGAGAGTTCCGTAGTCTTTGTTGGTCTTTAGTGCAACTATTTCTTTTCTGGCACTAGCTGTGTCATGGACACTTTGAGAAGAGCTTTTACCACCACGGATCCTGTCGACTGGGTCGGCCTCAGATACCGCTGCATCATTCCTAGTAGTGACGTTGGCAGGAACAGCTTGAGATGAGCTTTTACCTTCTCGAGATGCAATTGTGTGCTTCTGCCTCGTGAATCCTGAATGCTGGCGCTCACTGGCCTTTATAATTGGCTTCACACTTGTTTTGCTATCTATCTCTTCAGCGGCTCTATGAGTGGCTTTACTTACAGCAGCGATAGCACTAGCAGCAGCTGTTGCTTGAGTAAGACGTGCAATACGAGCCGCATCACGCTGTCTACAATATTGAGGGTAGGTTATCCCTGGACGCTTCTTTTCGTCCAATTCGCCTTTGTGCGTGGTGCCATTAATTCCGTGAGCAGAAGCCCACCTAATTAACAAAGCAAAAGCTTAATATCAGCTCAATCAGCTCTTACAAAGTATGTAAAAGGAAGCGCAAACAAGCCAAATTGAATCGAAAGAACGCGGTGGTAGAGTGTCATCAAGAGAATAATTGTAAACTTGTCAAATTAACGTTGTAGACGTATCGTTCGTGTACTCACCAGCACGCGTCGGCTTCAGATATAAAGTAGTGCTCCCCCAGCGTAGCTGAGTTGCCGTTCGGTAGTTCAACACGGCCATATCCGTTCATCATGACGTTAGGGCGCATAAAATACTCCAAGTGATCCATTTTACTAGCTTTGGGCTTAACAACATTCCATCTGACAAATTAACATGTTTACAAAAAGACGAGGGGGGGAATCATTAAAACATCTTCGAAGGACAGGATCGAGGAAGGAAAACCCCTGTCGACATACATGTTTAAGATCAATGTAATCGAAGAATCTACACAAAGAAAAGCGGGCATACCCGTAAGATTTGAGCTCCGTGCACGAGTATGTTGTTCGTTCTCTCAGAAATCTCTTGCCGTCTTTTTTCTCTTCGTCGACCGAGTTCTCGTCCTCACGTTCCTTCGATGAGTCCGATGCCTCGCTCTCGCAGTTGCTTCCATATCCATCGTCATATTCGTAGTTGTTATCAAAGTTTACGTTATCGCTTGAGAGTTCAACTATCCTTTCCGGCGAAACGCTCTTGCTTGCATGGTTATCCTTGGCAACTTCATTGGAAGTCACGAGAGGAGATTGTGAAGCACCACTATGGATCTTTGCGGTCCAAAAAGTAAGATCGGGGAACTCTGAAGAGTGTAGTGTGGTACTATCCATCGTGTGTT
>Ga0307930_1002887_pt1 | contig 12875 bp, 12 predicted proteins | sample OrgLakmetageno46_FD_203161 | JGI IMG/M metagenome (GOLD analysis project Ga0307930, IMG submission 203161) | Saline water microbial communities from Organic Lake, Antarctica - #46 | ecosystem: Environmental > Aquatic > Non-marine Saline and Alkaline > Saline | place: Antarctica: Organic Lake... | reverse complement strand
AATGCGCGTGGACCATTGTGTTTGCATCGACCAGGACGCCCGCATGCTTGGCGATTGCCCAAGTGCGCATGCGAAACAGCAGCAAGTCGCCTGGCAAAGCGTCGCCGTCGACAGCCTTCATGTGCGCTGCGATACCGTCGCGCAGCACCTCGCGCGCATTGCTTTCGCCCCAGTCCAGCGAATAGGCCGGCACATTGAACGCCTCGCGACCTACCACATCGCGCCAGACGCCGCGCACCAGCCCTAGACAGTCGCAACCGACACCTTGCAGCGAGGCTTGATGATGAAACGGCGTGCCAATCCATGCGCGCGCCGATGCCACGACCTGCGCGGGATCAGCAGCTGGCATCACAAGACCCGGCCCGTGTTGCCGTTGCCCTGCGTGGCATAGCGCAGGACAGTGTCCGGGCCCGGGATATCGGGAAAGCCTCTGAAGTTCGCGGCGTTGGAGAATTTCGCAGCACAGGTCTCGATCCGCTTGTCGCAGCCCGCCGTGATGGTGAACGTGTCGCCCTCTGCGATCGCTCGAATAGGATCAGCCATCAAGGTGATGAACGCAGTTGCGCCATCAACATCGTGGCGCATGACTTCAGCCTTGCGGCCTTGATTAACTCCGCTTGTCCATTCGACCACGCCCGCAGCGAACCAGCGCACCTCATAGGCGCCCAGCGCGGTCGTGGTGAACACGCGGCCGCGAGGCACGGACGCGACTGCGCCGCTCCCACGGACAGCTGAGGACGCCAGATTGACGCGGCAGCGAGCATCGCCCAGCGCGGCGTCGCAGGTTGCCTGGTAGCTTCGCCCGACCTGCTGGTTCAGGACATGCGCCATGCTGCGTACCTCTGCCACGAAGGAGACCAGACCGCGTCTGATTTCCCCAATGGAGCCGCGGCGCATAAGCACGCGCTGGTCGGTGTCCTGCCAGTTGACGCGGAACACTTCGACCTCCGCGTTGTCCCAGCGTCCGTCGATGATGTCCGCCTCGGTGATCCGGTCAGAGGACAGCACGCCCTCCGCGTCCTGCGCATCGACAGACAGCTCGGACCCTTGGCGCAGCTCAGACGGGATCAGCCCCGCTTCACTTTCAAAGTCGGTCCCGTCGAAAGTCAGAGTGCGGTCGTGATCTGTGAAGCCGAACGCCTGTCCGTCCGCACGTGTGATGCGCCAGCACCAGGCGAGTGTGGTCGTGCCAGATGCAAAGTGCTCCTGCAGCTCGTTTGGGATGTTCTTCACTTTCGATCCTCGACTTCCTGCATCACCGTGAGCAGGCACTGGAAGGTCGCGCGCGCCTGCTGCGTTGCGTCTAGTCTGGTGCGCGCCGCTACAATCCATGCTTTCGAGGCAGCGGCATCAAGATAGGATGTGTGCAGCGACGGCAGGCCGCGCTTGGCCATCTTGGGGGCCAATACGCGGCCGCCAGAATGATGCGCGCCGTGCAGCACGTAGGCTGTGCCGGTGCAATCCTGTCCGATCAGGTCTTGCGCATAGCGCAGCGCTGCGCGGCTGGAGCGCGCTTTCGGCAGCACCGATAGATCGGCGCCAAACAGAGCGTCGCGCGCCATATGCGCTGGCAGTTCTGCGTCCACGACAGAGTGCAAGCAGCGCATGGCCCAGAGCCAATCGGCCCAGTGCTGCGGGGTGACTGCGCCGTTCACCATTGCCTGTCCCAGCGGGTGTTGCTCGCAGGCGTGGTGTAGATCGCGGGTGGCGTCAAAAAGGGTCATTGCGTCATCTCCGCGAGATATGCCGCCTCAAACAGCCCGGTGACATCGGCGTTTGTGGGGTCTTCCAGGGCCTCCAGTTGCGCGGCCACGGTGCGCTCGGCCCGAAAGCAGGCTTTGACATGCGCGCCGACCGCCTGTGCTACGGCTGTCACATGGTCCGTGCTCAGGTCCGCCCATCCGCTGTCGAGCTTGTAGGTGACGGGTTCAGCAATCAGACCCATCTGCAGGGAATTGACCACGGCGGTGATCTGCGCCTGGCTTTCGCGGGTGGTCTGGATGCGCTGCCCGCCTTGCAGGTCGAGGCCTGCTGTCTCGTAGCGCCAACGATGATCAGCCAACTTTGCGACCGGATCGCGCAGGCGCAGCGTCTCGCGCCATTGTTCGACCGCGCTATCATAATCCTTGAGCAGCGCAACAATCCGGCGGTCTTGCGCGCGCTGACTTGGGTAGGTTTCCAGATACGGTAGGCCGGTCTGCATAGACTGTCCGGGTTCCAGCACGCCTTGGTGTAGCGCGTCCGGGCCATGGGCGATCCAGAATGTCCGGGTCTCGGCTGTGAAGCTTTGGGTGTTTTGAGTATCGATCATGCGGGGGTATCTCCTGCGATGGTCCAGGCGGCGCCATTGATAAGGACGGTTGCGGCTGCAAGGGGTCCGGTCCAGGTGGACGCGTCCCAGGGGGTGGTGCCGGTGCCGGTTGCTTGTGGGGTGTCGGCGGGATCAAACAGTGTCCAGTCCGGCCCGGTCTTCAGGAAATACCAGCCATCGGATTTGAGATAGATGCTGGCAGCGGCGTCGAAGAGGTAGATGCCATCGGCTTCGGTTGAATCCGCCCCGGCTACGCTCAGGCTGCGCGGCGTGGTCAGAAACGCCCTTGCTGGTGGCGCAGCGGTAAAACGCGCACCAGGCTGATAAGCAGTTGTATTGAAACGGCGCGCCTCGAAGAGCGTTGCGACATTGAGCGGCCCGCTGATACTGGCGACGCGGTTGGCCCATCCCGTCAGCAAGCGCGAATAGTTGGCCTCCGAGAAAGCGCGACCTGTCGGACTCCTCATGAAGCTGCCAAGTTCGACCCCTGCAGGGCGCAGTGGCCAGCCTGAGATATCTTGGTCGAAGGCGTGGTTGTTTCCGGCAAACATGCTGGACATGTTTTGGACACTGGCGACATTCCAAAGACCGATAGGCTGATTAAAGGGGTGGGTGCGGATGCCAGAGCCACCGATGCCGCAGGCAAACATTGATTGCATGGAGGTGACGCGGCGCACATCCCAGGCTCCGATCGTGGCAGATCCGCCATTGTTGAAACTGTGAAACTGGCTTGATCCTGCACCGACTGCGCCGAACATCGCGGTCATATCGGTGACCGATCCGACGTTCCAGGCACCAATGTCCTGATTGAAGGCCACGCGCGAGGTATTGGTCACAACGCTTGCAAACATATACGCCGTATCAGTGACCGCACTGACGTCCCAATTTCCAATGGGCTGGTTGAAGGGGCTGTTTTGAAACATGCCGCGCATTGTTCTAGCGGCTTCTGTCTGCCAATCTTCAAGCGGCTGGTTATAGTTCGCGTTGAGAAACAGGAACGACATGTCGGTAATGCTGGCGGTGCTCCAGCTCCCGACAGGGCGATTGAACGCGTGATAAATCGGGGTGGTTGCGCCAATAACAGAGGCGAACATACCAGAGATATCGGTAACGGACTCTATATTCCAGCTGCCGATATCTTGATTGAAGCGGGTGGCAATTGCGAACATGCGGCGCATGGTGGTGACGGCCGAAGTGTTCCATTGGTTCAGCGGTTGGTTGAACGCGGCACCACCTGAGGTGATCCCCGGATCGCCGAGATGCCCCATGAACCCCTCAAAATTCTGAACCGCGCGCACGTCCCAGACGTTGATCGGCTGGTTGAAGTCAGCCCCGATGGCTCCAACGTTGGCCCCAGCAGTGCAGCCGAACATCAGGCGCATGGAGGTGATACGGCTGACGTCCCAATCCGCAATAGGTTGGTTGAAGCGCACGCGGCCGTCACGGCCGCCGTAGTAATCGCCGATGGTCTGGACGAACATCTCCTCCATAGATGTGAGGCTTTTCCAATTGCCAAGGCTGAACGGGCTGTTCATCTGGCTGTCGGCGAAGGCCTGGAACACATCCGTCACCCGGCCCACGTCCCAGTTGGCGCAATTGGGACCGGTGCCATCGGAGCGATAAAACAGACGCCGCAGGGTTGTGATGTTGCGCGTGTCCATGTCGCGCAGGTCAGCGGCGCAGGCGCTTTCCTGAAACAGCTCCTCAAAGCTGGTGACGGTTTCGGGGATGTTCGGGGTGATGTAATCGAGCGCCGTCGTGGTCTGGCGGAACGCCCCGCGCAGGGATGTCAGCCCCATGGCGAAGCCGATGTTCTCGACGCGGATCAGACCAGCCTGGTCGATGGGCTGGGTGGTGCCGTACCAGTCCATCCGTCCAGTCAGGGTGACGGTGATACGCGGACCCAGGCCCTCGTCATACGTGTGCGGCTTGATCCCGGACGTCGTAAACCGCTCGCTGGTCCCATCGCCCCAATCAATGCTCACATCGAGCGGATTGTTCACGGTCCCGCCGCCGAGCGGGATATAGATGGTGCGCGCGGTGGCCAGCGCCAGATCATAGGTCAGGATCAGCGAGGCTGCACCGAGAAAGAAGCTGCGCGGGCTCGACCATGCGGAATAGATCATCGGTGCGGAGGCATTGAGCCGCCCGCCGTAGCGGCTGCGCCAGAGATAGTTTGCGGCAGGTACCAGCGGCGGGATCGGGACGGTGGTGATGGCGCCGCCGGTGTGGGTTACGGTGATCAGGGGGGCGTCGACACCAGGCGTGGCGTCGGGGGCATAGAACGCCGTCTGGGTCTCCCCGTAGCCATAGCCAAAGAGCGACGCGCTCTCGAAATCCGTCACGCGCACAGTGCCGGTGATGGCGTTCTCGCGGGTGATGGGCGTGGGGCGTGAGATCAGCTCGGGAAACGTCTGGGCATAGGGGACAGAGAAGTTCGATTGTGCGCCGCTGGTGCCAGTATAGGCCGCGCGCCAGAGCACGCGGTCGCCGGGGCCAAAGCCGTCCTCGGGAAATTCCAGCTGATAGGTATTGCCAAAGCCCGGTATGATGCGCGTCAGTGCGCCGTCAAAGTCCACGCCGTTGCTGGAAATCTCAAAAATGATGCCGGTCTGCTCAAGCCCCGCAGGCGAGCGAAACGTGGTCAGGCGCAGCTGGGTGCGCTCATCGACGCTGAAGGGCACAAGGGCCGAGGGGCGCAGGATCTCGTTGTCCTCGATGGGCACGATCCATTCCAGCCCGTTGGAATAATAGAACTGGCCGTTCTCGCCCACCACCGCCGCCCCGAAATACTGCGCCGCATCGAGCGGGATCGGGACGGGATAAATCAGGGACTGGCCGACAAAGCGGCCGCGGCCTGTGGCGTAGCGCAGGATGCTCATGGGCTGACACTTTCTTTTGGCGGGGCGGTGCGGGTTGGACAAAAGGTCATGCGACAGATCATCCAGCAGCTCATGTGATCACCGTAAAATCTTCGCGTTGATTGAGGATGAAGGAGAAATGCGCGATGGCGGCCTCGCTGGCCTCGACCTTCATCTGGAAGCGCTCGCCGGTGCGCAGGACTTGGCGGTCGAGCCCGATGGAGAGGACATCGCCCGCAGGAGCGAAGGCGCGGTCCAGCAGCAGCCAGGGTGTGTTGTCGAGCGCGAGGATCCGGATCGAGACACGCACGGCGGCCTCGGCCGTGGGGGTGATCAGCACGCCAGTCATGATGGCGGCGGTGCCGATGCTGCGGGCGGGGTTTGGGCCCTCGCTGGGGATCAGATAGTCGGGCACGTCATAGATGGTCGTCCACTCAATGCCGATTTCTGCGCGGACCACCTCGAAGAGATTGAGTGGCGGGCGCGGTGTGGTGATGGTGACCATGGGGTTCAGGCTCCGAGACCGATGATGAGAGGAAGGGCGATGTTTTGCACGCCGCGCGAGAAGGCTTGGCCTTCGATGGTGTTGCGCTCGAAATCGACCCGCAGGTCTTCGCCGAGATAGGTATCGCCGACCTCGGTGGAGAAGGTGGCGTAGATCCGGCCGCCGCCGGTCTTCAGCAGGGTGCTCGCCGGATCAGGCGCGCGTCCGGTGCCACGCTGGCTGAAAGGCAGCGCGTTGTAATTGACGCCGGAGCCTGCGTAGCTGAACTGCTGGCCGGTGGCCTCGATCACGGAGGCAAAGCCCACACGGTAATCCTGCGGGCGCGTAACCACGTCGGAAATCAGCCCGATCAGGGCGGTGATCATGGCCTGTGCCGCGTTGTTGGTGGTCCGGTCGACCAGCTCGAGGCGGACCTGCTCCCAAGTTGCGAAAAACAGCGGCACGAGGGCGACAGAAAAGGCGTAATTGGCGTTCCAGTCGAAGAGCCCTTTGGCAAAGGACTGCGCGCCGCGATCCTGGCCTGAGCGCAAATCATTGATCAGGCTGCGCAGCAGGGTGCGGGTGTCGCGCTCGGTGAAGGCCTTGTCGCGCTCCGAGAGGCCATTGAAGCCTGCAAGGGTTGGATAGCGGGTGCCCATCAGGGCGGTGATGATGGCCTCGGTCTGTACGGTGAGGGTGTTGGCGGCAGTCGTGTGCGTGGCCAGCACACCGGTGCCTGACAGCCCTTCGATCTGGACCGTGTTGCGAAACCCCGTCGCCGCGAGGGCATAGTCCCCAAAGGTGTTGTTGGAGTTGGCGACGGTGATCTGGCCGCCGTCATGGGCCCAAAGGCCGACGCGGGCCCAGTTGGTAAAGACGGAGACCAGCTGGACAAAGGCGTTGCGGGTGACGGCGTAGCCGACGCCATTGGGATTGATTGCGGTAAAGCTGTCGACCACGACCGAGCGCAGTGGTGAGGATGGGGCGAGGACCGAGCCGTCGGCCAGCAGGTTGCCACCACCGCGCGGCATCAGGGGATTGCCTGCGGCTTTGTCGATCGGCAGGGCCATCTGGTCTTGGGTGAAGCTGTGCAGCTGCGAGCAATCGGCGACATAGGGCGATCGCGTGAGCAGCTCGCCGGGCTTGAAGACGAAGGCCCAGCCCTTTTGCGGTGGCCCGCCCGCCAGGGTGTAGGGCTCATGGCGCAGATTTGCGAAGGTGAAGCCGCGGGCTTTGATGCCGTTGGACATCTGGAACATGTTGTTCACCTCCTGGCCGGGCGGCAGGCTCAGCTTGGTCACGCGCAGGTCATAGCCGTAGAGGGCGCAATTGGCGGGGATCACAGTATCTGGCGGCACCGTGTATTCGCCGGGCTGCACAATCACGATGGCCGGGACGCCGAGGGCTGCTGCGCGCGCGAGGCCCTCGGCAATGGAGGCCAGGGGCGCGGTCAGCGAAGAGCCCTCGTTGAGGTCCTTGCCGTCCATGGTGACATAGAATGTGCGCGCGACGGGTATCGAGACAAAGGGCAGCCGCTCAAGGCTGCAGACCTCGACGTCGGTGGCGTGGTTTATCCCGAACGTGCGCACCCAAGGCACGGCGTAGCGCGCGCCGATTGGGGCCACGATGCTGGAGGGGCCATCGGCTTCTGCCACGACCAAAGTGCGGACTTCGCGCCGCCCATCCGCGACAGTAAAGTTGAGGATGGTGTTCACGGTCGTGCTGGACAGCGCGGTCTTATCCGCCGCCAGCCAGTCGATGCCGCAGGCAATGGCATCATCGGAGGGATCGGGGCTGTTGGTGGCACGGCGAAACACCGCGCGAAACGCATAGCGCTCCTCGGCCTCGATCGGCACTGGCGCGACGGCTGTGACCTGCTGGCTGGAATTGAGGCGGACGACTTTGCCGTTTGCGTTTTGCGCAACAAGCCCGCCGTCGATGTCGTACAGCTGGGGCGTGTCGCCGGGGCGATGTTCAAGGGCGGTATAGGTTTGCATGGGCGAGGTCCTTAGCTGAGGCGGAGTTCCACAAGCGGGATTGAGGTGATCGAGCCGAGACGCTCGATGTCGAGGGTGACGTCCATCAGATCGCTGTCGAAGCGGACGGGGACGTCGAACTGGTAGCCAGCTGTGATGACGATGCCGGGTTCTGGCACTGCATCAAACGTGACGATCCCGGTGTCATTATCTATGCGCCAGCCATTGAACTGCTCCGCACCACCCAAAGCGACACGCACTGTGCCCGCGACGGGCTTCTCGATGCGGCGCTGATAGATATGTGGCGCGGTGCCATAGGCTTTGCTCAGCGCGAACTCTGTCGTCTCGCCATCCCCGGTGCCAATCAGCTGGTCCATCTCGGACACACCCTTTGAGGGCGCGCAGGATTTGTAATCCGCCCAATCCTTGAACCGAAACCCGTAGAGCCGCCCCAGCCGCGCCTCAAAGAAAGCGACCACCGCGTGCAGATCATCCACGCGGCGAATGCCGTAGCTGACATCGTAGCGGCGGCGCGAGGCGGACCAGGAAGCGTTGCGCTCCTCACGGCCAGAGGCGAGCTCGACGATCTGTGTGCGGCGCTGTGGCCCACCGCGCGCGCCGCGGCTGATGTTGTCGGGGAACTGCACCTCGTGAAACGCCATTACATGCCCCTCCGGCCCATGGCAACCGCGCGCGAGATATCGGCTGCGACCTGCGTGCGCGATTGCCGGAAGCTCTCGGCGTCGCGGGTCTGTATCGATATATTGACGACGGGGGCGCTTTCGCGCGGTCCACCCGCGCCGCTGTAGCTTTGGGCTTCCCGGCGGTTGAGCACCCGCTCGCCACGCTGCAGGATCGCCGGGACCTCGTCGGATTTGAGCCCGGCCCAGCCACCGTTATGTAGGCGCGGCGCGTTGGCAAAAGCCATGGCCGGGACCATGCGCGAGGGCGCAGGCCCGCCCACGATACCTCCCTGGTGGAACACACCGGCAAACATGCCGCCGAGGTTGCCGAGCGCGCCGGAGAGTGCATTGGCGATGGGTCCGAGAATAAACTTGCGCGCCCCGAGCTTCGCGAGGTCCGCAATCATCGATGTGACAAGGCCTTTGAAATCCAGCTTGCCGGTCTTCACAAAGTTGCCGATGGCGTCTTCCGCACTTTGAAATGCGCTCACGAGCACGTTGCCGATGTCCGCGCCCACATCGCGGGCTTTGTCCGCGTATTCGCTGACCGCGTTCACAATCGCCTGCCAGCCAGTGGCTGCCGCCTCGGCACCCTTGGCCGCATCAGTACCTGCCTGACGCGCTGCCCCACCCGCGCGGCCTGCCTGATCCTCGGTCTCCTCCAGCGCATTGTTGAACCGGTCCGTTGATGTCGCGGCACTTTCGAGCGCCGCCGTGCCTTCATCGCCCGCACCAGAAATGGCATCCTTCAGCGCCTGCCAAGCCGTCATGGGGCGGGACGCTGCGTCTGACAGCATGCCTGCCGCCTCTGTATAGCCCGCAGCGCGACCTCGCGCATCATCTGCCATGCCGCCAAAGAGTTCAGGCACCTGGAATGGATTGTCCGAGAAGGCGCTGTCGTAGGCCTCCCGCGCCCGCTCTCCCAAGTTGACGGCTTCGGGAACCGCAGACTTCCATTCCGAGAGGTCAGGGGCTGCGATGGCCCATTCGGGACGTCGACCACCAAGGGTCAAAACGGCGTTGACCGCCTCGGTAATGCCCGCAATGCCGGTCTCCATCACCTCGACAAGGCCATTGATCGCAAGCGCGCCAACGCGCTCGAACACATCCGGCAGCGCGCCCCAGATGGCCTGCACCGCCAAAAACGTGCCCTCGAAGGTGTTGACGGTGCTGTTTGCCCAACCGACCACCGCCGCTGTTGCATCTTGCAAACCGTCGTAAATACCAGCCTGCGCGGAGGCCCAACCAGATTCCACGCGCGCCCAAGCCGCATCCGCGCTGAGCGATATCCGGTCCCAGACCTCAACCGCCACGTCCTTGAGCAGGTCCAGCGCGTTGCCGAACCCGCCCGCGCCAGAAACCAGCCGCGTGAACTGATAGACCAGCTCGCCTGCGCCAACGATCAGAGCGCCGATGCCGGTGCGGATCAGCGCTGCGCGCAGAAAGACCAGACCGGTCACCAGCCCACTGACCGAGAAGGTCGCGGCCACAAGCCCTGCCACCCACCGGCCTGCCATCACGCCTGCGAAGGTCACGGCGTATATGGTCAGTCGGCCAATGCTCTCAAACAGACCCTGAATGGCACTTCCAAGAGGACCGGTTGTGCGCGCCATCGCCGCCAGCGCATCCGCTACTGCTTCAAGCGCGGGTGCTGCGGCCACCGCCAGCTGGTTCGAGACGCCGCGCCAGATCAGGCCTAGCCGTGAAATCGCGTCGTTGGTACGCTCGATCTGATCCGCGTCCTGCTCGGAGACCACGATGCCAAAATCATTCACATCAGCGGTGGCCTGGCGCAGCGTTGCGGTATCAATGCGCGTGAACACGAGGGCGGCGCGATCGCCAAAGAGCTGCGAGGCAACCGCCGCACGCTCTGCCTCCGGCACGAACTCCGCGAGCCGATCTTGGATCAAAGCGATGCGCTGATCGAGCGGCAGGTTTTGCAGCTCGCTGACCGAGAGCCCAAGGCGGTCGAGGGCATCGACGGCAGGACCCGCACCGGCGGCAGCCTGGCTGAGCCGCCGTGTCAGCTGCACCGTGGCCTGTTCGACATTGCCCATGGAGACGCCCGAGAGGTCAGCGGCCCGCTCCAGCACCTGCAGGCTCTCCACTGTTGTATCGAGCGACTGCGCCAGCTTGGCGGTCTCGTCAATGGTTTGCAGTCCGGAGCGGATCATCGCGGCACCGGCTGCCACCACAGCAGCACCTGCAGCGGCGGCTGCGATCGTGGCGCGGCGGGTGAAGGCAGCAAGCCGCGCGTTTGCCACATCGACCTCACGCGACAGCCGCCCGAGGCCACGGGCACCGGCGTCGCCAATGCCGGTCAGCTCCGCCTTGACCTGTCGTCCACCCACGGCGGCGAGGCGCACGAAGACGCGTTTATCGGCCATCCTGGGCTCCAATCTGTTCGTTCACGCGTTTGACCATGATAGCTTCGATCTCGGGCAGCAGTTCCATCGCCACGAGGCCGTTGATGCCAAGGGCACGCGCCATTGCGAGGGCCGCCCCCATGTCCCACCCGAGGATTGTCTGCTGCGTCGCCCGCAGCTGGCCGCCCAGCCGTCCAACCAGGTCCCAGACCTGTGCGCCCTCGAAGGTCTGGGGTTGGTTCATTTTTTGCGGGCAGTCCGGGCACGGGCCTTGGCAGGCTTCGCAGTAACGATCGCCCCCGCTGAAGTGCCAGTCAGCAAGGGCGCGGAGACGTTTTTTTCCTGATCCAACACCAGTGCTTTGGCGACGTAGCCCGCCTGGAAGGCCTCGAAGATCGGATAGATTTCGAGCAAGGCGTCGACACCTTCGGGGGTGAGGTCCAGCACTTTGCCGTCCATGTCGCCCACGCCCTCCCATTCCACCACGGCGCGCCGCCCCAGCGCTTTGGCAAAGACCAGCGCGCGGTCCTCGTTGCTAGCATTCTCGGGGAGCGCTTCGATGCTGGGATCGTTGCGGGTGGTCACCATCAGCGCCGTGGTCAGCGGGAGCAGACGCACGCGGACGCCGGGGGCGAGATCAAGCCAGCGCGGGTCGGTCGAGAGATCAAGTTTAAGCATGATCAATAGGTCTCCACGCTGTTGATGAGCGTGACCGTGCACATCCGGTCCAGGGTGGCTTCCTTGGCGGCCTGCCAATCAAACGTGGCCTGCACGCCTTGCGGCCCGCCGATCTCGACGCGCGGACGCGGGAGGTAAACGGAATGCGCGGTAAAGGTCAGGCTCTCGCCGGTGGGCAGGCTGTAGGCGAACTCAAGCGCGCAGGTCGTGCCGTTGATCGCCTGGTCCATCATCGTGGTGTCGGCAAAGCGGACTTCCATGCTGCCCGAGAGCATTGCCATGGAGGGATCAGCCCCGTCGATCTTGCCGTCGGCGCGGATCGTCTCGATGCGGTCGAGGTTGTTGCCATAGGTAATCTGGGTCGAGACCACATTGCCAAGTGCTGTGCCATCGCGCGTGATCGAGCCATTGAAGTGGCCAAACCGCTGCAGATTGATCTCGGTTGGTGTGCCTGCGCTGGTGGTGGTCGCCGGGGTCTCGCCCTGAGCAATAAGGCTGATGGAGGCGGTCAGCAGGCCGGAGCGCTGCATCTGCCAGGACAGCTGATCCACCACGCAGCCCGCGTACATCGCAAAGCGCGGCACCTCCGGCATGCCAATCTCGATGGCGAGGCTTGGAAGGGTCCAGCTGCCCGAGCGGAACTCGTGGCTGTAGGGAGCCTCCGCGCCGGTCGTGGTCGGATCGCCAAAGGTGGCCTTCAGCCAATAACCGAACGCGCGGGTATCGATCGGAACCACCACGTCGCCATCGGCGGTAAGCGCGTCCTTAATCGGCGCGAGCGGATCCCGGCCATAGCCGAGCAGCTCGGACTCGAGCAGTGGTTGCTCTGCGCCAAGCGTCGTGCTGGCGAAGGGCATCTTGAAATAACCGCTCGCGGGCGGCGTGCCGTAGACGGATTCGTAGGCGAGCGCCATCTGCGCCCGCGCTCCTTGTGCGCGTGCCATTGTGTTCTCCTCAGGTTGTGGGGTGGGTCAGGCCAGCGGGTCTGACGTTGAATAATGCAGCACGACCGAAATTACCGCCGCCTTCAGACTGGCCGCCCCCTCAACGGGCAGGTCCACCGGCTGCGGCGCTTCCGCCTCAACCCAATCGCAACGCCCGCCGAGCGTGCGGTCTGCACGGATGACAGCGCCGATCTGGGCACAAAGGGCTGCAAAGGCAGTGTCGCGGTCGTTTGTTCCTTGCAAGGGTCCCCCGGACCCTTGCATCTGCTGCGCAGACCGGGCCTCACCCTGCACGATGACTTCAAGCTCGGCGCGATGCTGGTAATGATAACTCAGCGGCGACATTGTCACCGCGGGATCGCCAGGATCACCGTCACGAAGGATTATCAGCCCCGCAGGGGAGATGCGCTCCGGCAGCACCTCGCCGCGCAGGACCGGCACATGAGGCACCGTGCGCAACAGGTCCGCCAGAGCGGTGAGGATGTGTTCGCGAGGGGTGGGCATTGGTGGGCTCCGGGTCGTATGCGACCCGAAGGTCTCAGCGTTTGCGGTCAGGTTTGGGACCTTGCAAA
>Ga0307930_1002885_pt1 | contig 12885 bp, 10 predicted proteins | sample OrgLakmetageno46_FD_203161 | JGI IMG/M metagenome (GOLD analysis project Ga0307930, IMG submission 203161) | Saline water microbial communities from Organic Lake, Antarctica - #46 | ecosystem: Environmental > Aquatic > Non-marine Saline and Alkaline > Saline | place: Antarctica: Organic Lake... | reverse complement strand
AAAGAGTGCCGGGAACAGCACTTAAAGTGCGCCCCCATGCCCACTTTGGGCTGTTCGGTAATAGAGCGAATGTTATGAACTCTCCAACCACCTGTTCAATTACGAAAGATTGAGGGGGTGCACGCACAGAAGAAAAATAGATGATAAGGGCTGGTGCATCTCAGAAGAAACAAACTGGTACCACGCCAGTAGATTGCGACAAAGAGAGGCGTGTAAGAAACAGTCCAATATTTCCGGTTGGATAATTGAAAAAAAAAAATGTTGCAATGTAAATTTCACACCTAGTAAAGTGGGTCCTGGGCATATCCGTCCGGCACACGCTAATATGGTATACTTAAATGGTACGCAAAAAATTGCTTTCTTGTGGTTGTGAATGCGCGACAGAGCAGAAATACAAAGCCAAGAAGAACTCCTACTTTGTGTGGTTGTTTCATGACTCAACGCGCATGCACTCAAAAGAACAAATGTACAACTTAAACCTAACAACTAGCCAGAACTAGACTATAAAACTCGCCCAGGGTAGCGCGAGGTAGCACGACGACATGCCACATGCAGCTCCCCCCAAGAGGAGGAATGCGAAGGGCGCGTTGCACGACGACCGCAGCCGCTGTTCGAGCTGCCACAACGCTTGGGCGTCGGCTGCTGCTTCAGCGGAGGAGGAGGTGCGGTGATTCAGGTCAACATCATTGTCGTCATCGCCATCTTCACCTTTTGCTTGCAGTGTGCTCCCGTCGTGATTGCTGTCTTTGCTGCTGCAGCAACCACTGTTGCTGTTGAACGTAGCCGAATCGGTCTCGACTTCATGCGCCACTCTAAGATTACACATGCACACACGAGAGGCTTGATTTACGAGCAAAAAAGGATCAAAAGAGAAGGAGAAGAAAAGAAGAGCTCGCGTACGCGCACAGGCACATTCACAACAGTAATATCCCCCAACCCCTCGATACACCTACACCACCCATCTAAGTACCTATCACCATCACCCATATTACACACTGCTGCATACCTGAGCTCATGGCGCAGGCCAGAATGGGGCGCTAGTAACCACTGACGAGCCGTGCGTGCTCTAATATATAAGCTTGCTGCCAGGGCTGGGCAACCGAACAAAATCCACGGCAGAAAGGACGCTTCCACCTTTCGGCAGCGAAAGGAAATAAGGAAGGAGGGTAAGGAGGCACAGTTGAATATTACATTCGTGTGCCAGATGTACGAGGTGGGGAGTAGGGGGTGGGGGGTGGGGGATATTCTTTTCAAATGAAACAGGAGTGGAAAATTTTGTACACCACCGATCGGATACAAGGCCAGTCTTTCATGACACTCATCTACGCGCAAATACATACATATGCACAAGAACACAGGCATCACAAGCAAACCACACACTCTCTCTCTCTTTTAGTCTCTCACCAGATTAGCAGGAAAGGGCACATGTTCTAAAAGGCCGTGCGCGCCATCTCCCAGACCGTTGGGTTCCGGAGACCCCGCGCCGCCGTTCCAAGACATGGGGGCTGTGTTGCCATACAGGTAGCCATGTGGTAACATATGAACCGTACGTGTACACGCAACACACATAGCACGAAGTTATAATACGGCACAGGACTACGGCAAAATGAATGTAACAAACGAACCTAGCGAGGGACATACCCTCAACTAAAAAGAGAATCCTAAGTGATTGGCACCACAGTGCGCAAATATAAATCTACTCACCAAAGCAAGCTAGCATCAGGCCACAGACGAGCGATGCTCCTAAGGCGGCAAACATTGCTTTGAATTCTGCGCCTACAGTCGCTGCTGCGGCCCGCCAGTCAACAAGAAATGGCTCCACGGAGGTTGAAGTAGTTTGAGAAGAAGTGGGAGAAGGTGATGATAGAGTGAGAGCGGCAGCATTGCTATTGCGACTGCTGCTGTTGCTGCCACTGCTGCTGAGCAGAAGCAAAACCAACCCCATGAGTCCAACGGACAAATGAAGCGGAAACGCCACGTAGGCTGGGTAGCTGATCCACCTACAGTGTAAAGTATGCATGTATTTGAATCAAAGAAGAAGTAAGAGTGAACGAAGATTGAAAAGTTAGGCCAGGTTGCAGTTCCTTCAGTTTCTGCGGGCTTTTACGGATAGGCATACATGGTTAGGTGTCAGATTATATCATTGTCATTTTTATGCTCGTGTGCATTTACCACGAGTGCAAGAAGTCAAAAAAGACTGCGCCGTTGTCCACTGGCGGCAACTCGAAGAGATAAGGCGGCAAAGGAGGCGAACTGACACTGCACCTGCTGCTATCAATCCCACCAGCAGGAGTACTAGAACTTGCAGTGGTTGACGAATGAGATGTCGACGAAGCAGCAGCAGCAGTGGCAGCAGTCGCTTTGGCCCCAAAGCTCGAACCAGGGGTGCCCACTTCTTGAAGAAACGCCAAGAGAGTGGAGCCTGCTTGCTTCAGAGTGGCAGGGGGCACGTGGTGAATGCCGTCGTGGACCTGCGTGTTTGATTGGAGAGTAGAAGAAGAGAAATGGTATTCGACTGATGCGTGCACTAGTACATAATCAATAACACCGTTTGTTAATGATATGTTCGTATGTTTAGTTCCATGGAGAGTGCGCAGGCGTAGGCACAAGATTGCCGACTTTTCACTTTGATGCCGTCACTTTGAGTGCGCAGGTGTTGTGCTTCAAAAACTAAAGCACCCCCTCATAACCCCCGTGTTCTTTAGCCTCTTTTATTACCGTATGGTACACGTGCCCATTCTCAATGTAAGCCGTGTCGAACCCGACCAATCCCGGCGGGCCAAACTCCAGGAAGGTACGGTAGTCGGTAGCTGCCGATTTGCTCAAAACTGCACTGAAAATTTCACTGCCAATGACACTGCCAAAAGGATGCCCTCTTCCACTTCCTGTTCCTCCACTGGCCCCTGCTCTTCCTGCTCTCTGAAACGCTTTGCCTAGGCTAGACGCCACCCGCGCGCTGTTGCACTGAAACACGTGGAACCGCCCGCCCGCGCCCATCGACTCCAAGTTGGCGAGAACCCCCACCTTGAGGGGGTGGCGTGCATGAAAGGAAGAGAAAGAGAGCGCGCGGGGGGGGCAGAGGGGCAGATACAGGAAGCAAAGTGTAACGACGAAAGCAATAAACACAAAAAAAAAGCGAAGATAATATGTGCAAATAGCTTCTTAGTGTAGCAGAATTCAAGAAAAGTGGGGTAATTTTTACATGGTACATACGAACAAAAGTGAACACATTCTTCACTGTGGCCGTACCTCTCCAGCCCATCGGTGTTGAGTGATGAACCCATGACTGCCCTGTTGGTTGGTCTCTTCGGCTCCATTGAACAAGAGCACAACAGGGCGGTTCAAGGGAGGGCCTTTGCTGAGCGCGCGGGCCGCTTCTAGCATGAGAGCGCACCTTGGAATGTTGTAGGCACGCATGGCATACACACACACCACACAAACGCCAAAACAATGATCATTGGCTCATGAAGCAATGAGAGAGCAGCGAGGGAAGTAGAATAATGCAGTCATGAAGTTTTCGGTAGGGTTACCTGGCGTAAATGGATACAACTAAGGGGGAAATAAAATGTGCTTGTGCTAGTGTATTTCAAACTTCTTCGTCAGACTTATTTCTGGTGAGGAGCAACATCAACACTTACCCTACTAAATCATCGCTGGCACCGTCGGCATTGGGCGCAGAATCGAAGTGGGCATTCACCTGACAAATAAACGAGACACGCGTAAAGAAAGACACACACGCGAACTGAGCTACTTTCAAAGACGATTTAACTGACGGAGATATCGATACTCCACAGCCGCGCGAGTAACTCTTCTTTTTAGTCACTCACGCATATGCCTCCTCTTCGTCTAATTACTCTCTTGGTTGCCTACCAGGATTGACGGCATTCCATGGCCCAAGCCCAAGGGATTCAAGGTCTTTCTCACTGACGGTGCAAGCTCTTGCGCTTCCTCCTCTGCATTGCTTCCTCTTCCTCCTGCAATTCTTCCATGGTGCGGCCACGATAGGCGCGCCACGACATTGGTGACTTCACCGTAAACCGACGTAAATCCCCCCAAGAACTCGGTGTAAAACGTGCCGCTCGGCCGCTGCACTTCCACTTCAATCACGCAACCAAATCTGGCTGCTTCCGCCTAGTAAGAAAGAGGAGTAGGAAGGTATCAATTTGAAGAAAGAATGGAACCAAATCGTTTTGAAGGTGTCAAGAGAGCGCGTCTACATCGTAGTTGCATTCAGCTTCCAAGTCAATGGACAAACAAACAGCGTAGAGCTTAGGAACAGAGTGTCAGCCAGATTCTTGATTGCTAAGAGCAGGCACAATCACCAAAAAGTGAATAATCCGCGCGCATGCAGCTAAGCGTCTGATCGTGTTTTCTCGCAAAAACAAATGCCGGCGAGAAATTATGCCATGAAAGGAATCAGTAGATTTAAAAATTTAGGCGTTGGTTGCTTATTTCAAAGTCCTTTGATTCTTTTAACTGTTTTAGTATGAAGTCACCTGCATGGCTTCAAGGGTCTTCACGAGATACGCTGGCGCATGTTGTTCATTCGCAGCGGAGCCCAGCGCCCGAGGCCCTAGGCCAGCAAGTGCCTTCAAATGCTCTTGCGCGAGGCGCCATCCAAACGTAGCTTCGTAGTTCACATTATTGCTACCTATAGTACTTTCCTCCTCGATTTCCGGGTTCCCGAGCCGCGCTGGGCTCGAAAAGTAGAAGGCGGTGGCGTAGCATCCTAGCACGCAGACTGCCGCGAGTATCAGTCGCCGTGTAACCACAGACAATCCCCATACGGGCAACTCTGCTGCCGCAACCGCGTGATTATCTCGCCGTGGTGTTTCTTTGTTCTTCTCTGCTGAATCGTGCCCATTGAGCCCGCCCTCAGTTGCCCTGGCGGTACGCGCCGTCCGACGCATCTTTTGTGGAACGGTCGGAAGATCTTTTGGGTGGATGACGGATCGTCGGATCGTCGGATGACGGATACGCTTCCCGGCTTCCCGCTGGGTTGTTGGTTGTTGGTTGTTGGTCCCAAATAATTCGACTGACGTATTTGAAGAATTTTAAGTAGAAGGCTAACAGGCTAACAGGTAGAGGGTAGAGGCTAATCAGGCATTGTAGTCGAAGCAAAGCAGCGCAAACTAATCCTAAGAAGCTAATCAGGCGCACAACATATATTTGAGGCTCTCACGTGAGTAGTACTGTAATATCTGTAGTATTAGGCAGCGATGCAGCAGCGAGCAACGAGCACTGTCCAATGGCAAGCTAAGTAGAAGCGCAGACACACATGAGATGCTGATCTGATCGATCCTTCAATCGTTAGTATCATTCACTAGGAAGCCCGCCTTTACGTATGATGGCTGGAACTATAGACAAAAAGTGTTCCACTGCTGATAGTAAGGTCTGTGGGAACTGCTTCAAATCCGCAGGGAGTGCTGGTGCCCCAAAGCTCTCTGCCTGCTCTCGGTGTGGCCTAGTGGCGTACTGCAACAGAGAATGCCAGCGGGCTCACTGGAAGGCCAACCACAAACAGCGCTGCATAGCCAAAGCCGATCGAGTACCAGAACATCCTCAACGTGCGGATGGGTTGAAGGATGCTGCTTCGAAGTCAGCTGCTGCGTCAGGAATAGAATGTGCCATCTGCCTGGATCCGCTCACTGATGCATCAGCCACCACTCTACCATGCGACCACAAGTTTCACAGCACATGCGTGAACGAGCTACGGAAATTTGGAGTGATGCAAGTATGCCCCTTGTGTCGCACTCCACTTTCTCCCGGGCCTGAAAAGACGTACGAGGAGGCTGCCCGGCGTTACATCACGGTTCAGCGACTGGTGGAGCGAGGGTATGCATCTTGGGACAGCCTCCCAGCTCCGGCACAGCAAGATATCGATACAGCGTTGAGCGAATGGCGGGCTGCCGCAGAAGAAGGGCACGCACAGGCTCAGTTGTCACTTGGGGCGATGTATTCAGCTGACCACGCTGTAGCGCCAGACGATTTCGAAGCCACGCGGTGGTTTAAAATGGCAGCGGAGCAAGGGTGCGCAAGAGGGCAGTATTCCTTCGGGGCACAGATTGTGAGTGGCCGTGGCGTGAAGCAGAGCTATGCCGAGGCAGCTCGATGGTATAGAATGGCTGCAATGCAGGGGCACATGGATGCGCAATGTGACATTGGGCATTTTTACATGGAAGGTCTCGGTGTAGAGCAGAACGACGTAGAAGCAGTCGTGTGGTTTACGAAAGCTGCGGAGCAAGGGTTTGCAAGGGCACAGAGTAAGCTAGGAATCATGTATGACGAAGGCCGCGGCGTGGATCAGAGCACCGCAGCGGCATTACTGTGGTTGAGAAAAGCCGCTGACCAAGGAGAGACGGAGGCTCTGTTAAGGCTGGGGATCTTTGGGGACTTGTATGAGGGTGGTACTGGTGTGAAGCGAAGTGTTGCAGAGGCGAATCGGTGGTTCATAAGGGCAGCTAATCAGGGGGATACAACTGCACAGCTTCTCTTAGGCGTCCGTTTTATGGAAGGCGAAGGCGTGAGGCAGAACTATCGAGAGGCAGCGCGATGGCTGAAGTTGGCAGCTGACCAAGGAAATGCGGATGCGCAGCGTTCTTTGGGCCGTTTGTATAAATTCGGTCGCGGTGTTGCCCAAAGTGATACGGAAGCAGCAAAATGGTTCAGAAAGGCTGCTGATCAAGGAGAAGTAGAAGCGCTGTATTACATGGGGTTCCTGTATAAGCACGGGCATGGCGTGGTGCAGAACGACGAAGAGGCGGCTCAATGGTACAAGAAGGCCGCCGAACAAGGAAGCATGGAGGGGCAATACGAATTCGGGGGCATACTTGCGACCGGCCGTGGCGTAGCGAAGGACTATGTTGAAGCAACGAAATGGCTCAGAAAATCTGCAGACCAAGGCTTCTCAAGAGCAGAGCAGTTACTGAATCTTCTATTTGAGCACGGCATCGAAGAAGGGTAAATTGGTTTATATTTGTTTGGTTCTGGCGCCTATAGTGGCTGGCGTGGTGTATATCAATAACTGCGATGTGCTGCGGCTTCATAAATGGCGCATTGCGATATGCGATATGCGGATTGGGTTTTGACTTCCTTTTGGTTTTGGCCTTGAATAAATTCGAAATGGGCTCCGAAGGGCTGGAAGTGTATATCTCTATTGCGCCGAGCACAACCACAGCTAACCGGAGCCCCGTTCCCATCGCCACATAGAGCTTCCCGTTTCTATATACTTGAAGTTCCCTTAGAACTTTTGCCACCTATTGCATGAATCCGCCATTCCAGATAAGTCGCTAGTTGCTAGTTGATTGCCACTCGAATTAGTATTCAAGTGGCAAAGAGCAAAGAAGTGCGTTGGTAAATCCGTACCAACTTTCTAGTGTATAGACACTGTGAGTTAAAGGGCCCTGAGTGCCGCTTTTGCGATCGCGAACTATCCATGCTACGCATCCAAGTTGGACTACTCGCTACTTCCAGTACTGACGCCAGCAGGAAATCCACTGCTGCTTCTACTCAGCTTCGTTTTGGCGGCAGTCGCGTCATTTTTCGCTTGCACCGAAGCCACCGAGGTGCGACCTTCACCTTTTGAAGCCCACCGCTGTGCTGCAGCCTGTACAAAATGGTTACCAAAGCGTTACGAAAAGTGTTTTAAAACAAGTGAAATAAAGAAAACATCGGTACAAGACCAGGCAGGACACAATACAAGTACAGGGAGAAGACTGAAGCGCCAACAACTCAATCAGAAGTAGGAAAAAAGAGGCAAGCAAACAAATAACTATAATTCACACGTTGAAGTCATCAAAGCACCTGAGCGAACGCGCTCGTTGGCTTTTCTCGCAGCATCGCTGCTAGCTTTGTTTCGTTCGCTTGCTTGCGGTTAAGGCGCCCACTTTTCACTAACCCTGATGACCGGCTACTGCTGCTGCGCCCTCTACTGCGCCCACCTACAACACTACTACCCCCATCACCACTGCTGCTGTCTCCTTCTCCAGTGCTCATGCTGCTCATGCTGCCACCCCCGCCGCCGCGCCGCCGCCGTCGCCGCCTATGGAATTGCCTGGCCTGCAAAAGGAGCTCATCGCCCTCTTCATCCTCTTCTTCTTCTTCGTTGAGTCTTCTATGTGCTTGATCAGCATTTCCGTTTCCTTCTCCACTTTTCCAGTGGCTCTTATCATGGTACTGCAACATATGGCGACGACGGCGATGGTGACGGGAAGAAGAAGAAGAAGAAGAAGAGAGCGCTGGAGTGGTCCTTGGCGTTCCCTCACTAAGCTCGCCTTCAACTTCGTTGAAAAAGGCAAAATCCTCAGGCTCGCTGCTGCTGTCGATGCTCCTGCGGGTGTTGTTAATCCCACTGGAGCTGTCAACAGCAGCAGCTGTAGTAGTGAGCCTACGTGGCTTCGCAGCCGACGAGCAAGCATTCGCGTAAGCACTGGGCATGAGCTCCAGGAGAGCGCCTCGTGTTTGATGGAAATTGGTCCGTTGACGAGCTCCCGGCCCAGACTCTTGCACCTGTTTGGGTAGGTATAAAGTGGGAGAGCGGTGAGTGTGCGGAAGGGTGAACTAGTAGGTGGATAGATACAGGAGAGAGGGGGTCTCATTGTTCACTCATACTTATCCATGAATATTATACATAAGACAGGAATGCGTAGAACAAGCAGGAACACGAGTGTTAGTTGCAGCGGACAGACGACAAGGTAGATAAAGTTCGAAACACTGAACACGCCAGCTAGCTAGCTGGTTGTGAACGCAAACAAATTGGGCCAAAAAAATAATCAGCCCAAAAAGCACTCACCGCTTTCAAAAGAGGTGCCGGCAGCCAATCCCCGTAAGTTCTGCCTTGGGCTCTGGCCACATTTGACAGCGCTGCAGCCTGTGATGACGCTGCTGATTGGCCACTGCTGCTGCTGCTGCTGAAGGCGGTCATGGAAGTGTGCGACAAGTGCGCGCCGAGAGGACCCACTAGATTAGTATTGCCAGCACTGCTACTACTAGCACTGCTGCTGCCACTAGCGCTAGCGCTACTAGCGCTACTAGCGGCGTTGCTGCGCGCAGCTGCCCGCATGGCCACGCGGTTGCGGTACACGCTGCCAGAGACGCGAGCGTCGTGGTCGGGGCAGTCGACCTAGGGGGAGGTGAGGAAGATAAAGAGAGGAGAAAAAGAGAGACGCGAAAAAGTGGTTCGCTTTAGAATTGCTGATGAGACATGACTTGACGACTGCGATGCAATCAGTCAGAATCAAGAAGCGCGAGCAAATGCACACTTCCAAGAGGAGGAGGCACGGGAGTTGTGCACCAGTCGGCGCGTCTCAACTAATATTCAACTACCGTTGGAGCACCAATCGGCGTGGGCCCACCCCCACTCGAGCGCGAAGTGGGGCAATTGGGGCCGTTGGCCAATGAAAAGACGAGGTTCGCTTCGGCCACGCCGCACGACGGGTTGAACGACCGCGGCGGCCACACGTGAATCTAGGGTAGCATTTATAAACGAAGGTAGGAGGGAAGATGAAATGGCAAGAAGATGCGAGCAAAACAAAGTCAACGTTTCAAGAAGAAAGAAAGCATGAGCGGGCTAAAGTAAAGTAAACGAAATAAAAACAAGGGCACACGAAACTTGTGTGCGGCCACTGCTGCAATCAGTACAGTACTGGATCACGGACCATCTCTCGCTAAGTCCATCACGACTGTAGTATCTCTCGCGTACCTGCTGGGACGCGGACAAGTATTGCAAGGCGCGCATGTCCGAGACATGGGGCAAGCCTGAGCTGCGATGCTTGAACAGGGCGTTGTGGGCTTGATAAGGGACTGCGGCCATGAGGCGAGTCACACGCAAATATTCGGCGGAAGTGCCGGACACCAATGAGGGGACGAAGCCCTTTGGAGATGGAAACGAAGACGAAGGGAAGGAGCAAGAAAAAGAAGATGATGAGGAAAAGGAAGGTCAGCTAAAAGAAGGAAGCATGATAAGAAAGGAAACAAAAGAAAGAACTATAGAAGCAGACAACGAAGATGGTCGAGGTATAACGACAACTAAGGTCGATCGTAGGAAATAGAAAGAATTGAAAAATAGAGACTTTAAAAAAGTTAATTGATTGAGTATCACCCTCTCTGTCTCTGTCTATTGCTTTTACGTGCTCTTTCATGCTCTCCTCATTACTATCATGTTTCTTCGATCCTCACCTGATGCGTGGTGAAGCCTCCATTGAACGACAAAGGAGCGCAAGCAGGCAATGCAAGAGGCACTACATCGTAGTCCGACATCCAGCCACCGCCGACCTGTGTGAATAAACACACACACAAGTAGGGAACAAACGTAAACGAAGACAAAGGAAAAAGGAATCTCAAAGTGACCGGTATTGCAAAAAATCAAGAACCACAAAAAAATAGATGAGATGTAAAAAAGAACAGCAACAAACCAAGAAAGTTTCATAAATTGCTTGCAGTAATTTACAAGTCTTCTTATTATACCGCAGCCATCGCGAGGTGACGAATGAAGCACGCAAGCTCGTATTCGGCGCTAAATACAATGGGAGAGAAGGAAAGGAATAGGAAGACGGGGGGGGGAGACAGGGAGATGAAGACGTCGTAAGAGGTAAGGATATTATTGGTAGAAGCAGAGTAGAAAACGTGCACAAGAAGTGGTGTCGCAAGCACAAAGAGTGCCCTTCCCTAACTATTGAACCCCACATTACTACACATTTGGTCGCGAGAGTGCTCTATGAAAATGAAAATCGAAAGACGCGTGCACACGTGGGTGCTTCTTCGTCGTCTTCTTCTTCCTTTGTTCATCACCATCACCTGTTGACGGTAGGCAATCGTCGAAAAGTCGCCCTCAAGGCTGCGTATTGCGGGTGCGCTGCTGCTTCTTTCTCAGTGATCACTCGAGTGCGCCAGCCGCGGCCTTATGGCGTACATATAGAAAAGAAATGAAGAGAAGGACAGAAGGGCGGAAGGTACGAGGGTAGGAGAAGTGGCATGGAACGGTGGTCTTTGGCTCTATTTGAATGATCATCGAAAACGTGCACAGTACGATTATCATTGAAAACATGCACAGTACAATATTGTACATATCATTTGCTGGGGTATGTTTTGAATGAATGAAAGAATGAGTGTGCGCTATTCTTATAAACGTCTCCCATTGCTATATTTGAATACCTTCCCAGCCACGCCGCCATGACGCGAGTGTGGCCACGTTGCCAGCGTGGTCTTCGGGCCGCTCGGCCTTGGGGTTGGTCAGGTCAAGACAGGAAAAAGTTCGAGAAATGCAGCGGAGTGGATAAAGAAAGAGGGAACATTGGAAAAGGAGGGAAAGAAGGTGCATCGCAAATTAAAAAAAACGGAGATGGAGACAAACTCGTTGGTGTAGACGACGAATAACTAGACAAAGTAGTGCAGCTCGTGCCTTTACCTTGGTGCCGAAATAGGTGTGCATCGTGCACGGTTCCGACGCTAATCCTTCCTCCGCACCTGCTGCGGTGACTATACCTGCCTCTTCAATTGCGCCACTACTTCCTGCTAGCACCGAGCGTGCTCTGGCTGCTCTTGCCGTCTCAAATGGCGTCGATTGTGATGCTCCTGCTCCTGCTGCTCCTCCTGTTGCTGCAACTGTGGCTGACTCCCCGAGAGATGCTTCTGCCATCGATACAGTAGTTCCTTGCTGGCCGTGGCGGTGGCCGCCTCCATTGCCTCGCAGCAGCAAACGGCAGTAGGGTGCCCTGGTCACACGCACGTACCCACCGGGGCAGTGCCAGTGGCCGGTGTTGTCGTCGGACCGGCACAAGTGCGTGCCATCAGAGGAGCTAACACGAGATTATCACGACAGGAAACAATAGCATCGTGTGAGGGGGGTGACAAGGTAAGTAGTAGACAATGCGAATGTCTCGGAGAGGAAGAAACGGGGATAGAGCTAAGAGAGCGCGAAAAGATTTACAACAAGAGCTGGCACGGCAGATGTGCGTGTTTTCGTGAGAAAAGACCGACACACGCTGCCAGCTGGGCGAGGGATTTCAACGGTGGCTAAACAAGATGAACAACGATGGATTTTAGCCGGAGGGAGCTAGCCAGTTTCGTACACTCGCGCATCATACGCATGTATGTTTGCAACGCACCTGCGCTCTTCGTGGAAGCCTTCGTCACAATCGAACGGCAACGCAGCTTCGACCACTGCGTAGTTGTTTGTCAAGGAGGCAGCCGCTGCGAACCCGAGCACGTAGGCACGGAGCATTACAATGAGCCCGTTTTTTTGCTCGCTACTTGGCATCTGTTGATCGCACTGTCCTCTAGTCTCTGGGAGCTGCACGTGCTGAGAAAGCCATTTCCATTTCCCAAGTGCCGCCTGAGCCGACGATTGCCAGATTTGGTTCAAAATATATTATATATTATATTAGAAATATGGGTAGCAACCAAGTACAGTAACCAGTACCGGTATATACTTTAGGTAAGTTATCAAGCAAACCAGTCATTAACCCATCTTGCGGTCTTCCAGCTTGTGATGCAGTGCGGAAAACGAACGATCCCAAAGATGCTTGGTGTAGCTGCTGTGTCGCTTAACTTTTTTTTGGACGATGGGCTCGCACTCAAAATTAACCCGGAGAGTCCTTTGCGAAAAAAAAAAAAAATACAAAAAAAAACGGTCAAAAATGGCGGCTCCCACCCCGTGGGAGCCAGGGCCGCCCGCTACATCGCCGACATGCTCCACGAACTACTCGCAACACTTCAATAAGAAAACTTCCTTCGTGCCAATGAAGGGCTTTATAAGCATCATCGGCCTCCTATTACCCTGCACTACTACCTCTCATAAAACGTCGGTTGAACCCTCTCTAGCTGGCATCACCCCTCAGACTCTAGCAACCCTCATAAGCCGCCCAATACCTCTTCCTGATCAAGATA
>Ga0307930_1002884_pt1 | contig 12886 bp, 13 predicted proteins | sample OrgLakmetageno46_FD_203161 | JGI IMG/M metagenome (GOLD analysis project Ga0307930, IMG submission 203161) | Saline water microbial communities from Organic Lake, Antarctica - #46 | ecosystem: Environmental > Aquatic > Non-marine Saline and Alkaline > Saline | place: Antarctica: Organic Lake... | reverse complement strand
ACCCGTCACCTTTTCAATTAATAGAACTAAAACACGATTTCCAACCCGTCACCCCAAAAATCAACCCGTCACCTTTTCAATTAATAGAACTAAAACACGATTTCCAACCCGTCACCCCAAAAATCAACCCGTCACCTTTTCAATTAATAGAACTAAAACACGATTTCCAACCCGTCACCCCAAAAATCAACCCGTCACCCTCTCAATCAAATGAACCGAAATATTTTAATCACACTATTTAGATAAATCTATATATATATATTATCATACTATATTAGGGATATTTGAAGTAAAAGTGAAGTCTTATCGTATCTTGTGTGTGTATCCAATGAACCTGTGCGAGATTATGCGGGATTTGGTTATGCCTCGTTGGATTTGGTTATGGATCCTATGAATCTATGCGAGATTATGCGAGATTTGGTTATGCCTCGTTGTTGTTTCGGTTATGTTTCGTTGGGTTCGGTTATGTTTCGATTGTCTTTGTTGTTTCGGTTATGTTCTTATAGTTGGTTATGTATTGTGTATTATATCAATGATACTATATTATATAAAGGATATTACTTATGATTTGATTTAGTTCTATTAATTGACACCCCCTGTCACCGTCCAGTTATGCTATATATACAAAGAAAGTTCTTTAAGTAGTTATACAGAACATAAGTATTTAGGGTGTGCATCAATTGTTGCATGATTGTGTTGTACTTAGGATGCCCTGTTCTATCAAGCATGTATACGCATGTCCCGATTTATCATCGCGGCGTGGGCATCGATTTTAAATGCAATCGTGTTGTTGTTTGAGCTTCGTCTCCTGATGCCTGACGGCTGAAGGACACCTCGAGAGAAAATTATTACAATTGCATTACGCAAAAGGACACTCAGCCCAGTCAGACTTGTTCTGAAGGTTATATTTTTCGGTTGCTATTTGCCACCGTGGTGTTTCTTTGTATTTTGGGGACCATTAACTAGACTAGACTCAACCTGTGTATCATCTGCTGTATGGAAGTGTTGTAGAATGTCCAATTCTGTCAAGTAACTATGAGCATGTCCCGATCTATCATTCTATCGTCTTGGACTGTACACCTTCTTGCACTGTTGGTGCTCTAACTTCTCTCCATTGCGTCCGTTTCAGCAATGGTTTGAACCGGCTTGCGCAACATCATTCGCACGTCACAGACACGCCATACAGGTCACCCAAAAAGCCGTAGAGGGCGCTACAGCTGTATTAGGAAGTTGGCTAGAGTTGACCTGTGAAAAGTACAGAACTTGTATGCGTTACCCAGATAGAAATGTGCTGTGACACACACTACAATTTTCTTTGTGACACACATTTTCTTTGGTAGGCACTTTTTGAGACAGGCCCCGAAGGACCGGAATTAGAAGACTAACAGGTAGAGAAGAAAAGCAAAGCAGCGCAAACAAGACCTAAGAAGCTAATCAGGCGCACATGCCCGAGTGGCCATGGAAGTGATGGTAGCGGTCCAAAGTGGCACGCTCCTCCACTTTTTGATCATGTCGACGTAAAACACCGAATGACGTTGATCCTACATCACCGGCACAGTATAGTAGTACTACAGTAATTAGTAGGAGTAGGGTCGAAGTCGAAACACAACAGGGTGGGTTTCGTGAAACGAAACAAAAGTGTTTCGCCCGCTGTTTTTCAGCCCATCCAGCTGAATATTTCACACAGGCCCCTAGGGCTGAATATTTCGTTTCTTTTCCTTTGGAATTTAGACCTTCGCAGGTGGGATGGGCACCTCTAGATTAAATTAGATTAGATTAGATTACACTCCCCAATTGAAGAGGTCAAAGATGAACTAAATCTGAGAAGCCAATCAGGCGCACATGCTTCTTTTTTTTTCTCAGGTTTCAGGTTTCTTGTTCTTGTTCTTATCCACTTGGATGCACCAGAGAAACAACCCTTCTACCCTACTCCTGAGCCTCGACCTGTCGCGAGGGTTGAAGACAAACAATGAACGGCGAATCCAAAACTCAAACTTCAAAGAGATGACTCCGCCCAGAGCTCAAAAGAATAATGACAAATGTTTTGTTGGACCCAAATGGACTGTCTCAAATAGAATCAAGCAGGTTCGCGATGGCACCTTTAAATCATAGAACCTCAGAGCCCCAGCTGTGAGTTTACGAACCTTAAGAAACGAAAACCCGTGGCTTCTCTTCTAGTATACGCTGCTTTGCTTTGATTTTCTACCTGTTTCGCTTCTGTCTGCGGTTCTTTGGGGCTTGCGCCAAATCCAAATGACGAAGAAACCAGGGGCTTACCAGGGCTACTTGATTCCAACTTCCTTCTCTATTCCAAATTATCAATGGCGGGAATACTAAGTAAGAAAGAGACCTTCCATTTACTATTCACCTAGCTCTACTTCTACTTCCTTCTTGCTTCTCTTAAAATTAGCATTCATATATACTGCCTTACTGCAGGAAGTATGCCATATGTCGCCTAAGTAGGATTTGAACCCACAAGCAAACAAAAAAGAGCGTGTGAAGGTAGAAATGCCAAGTACATACGACGGCGGGGTGTCTTGCATTTGGCCAATTCATTTCCAAGGCGCTTCTTATTTTTCGTCAAACCGGACGAGGCGATAAGTGAAGGGTTGGGAGGGGTGGAATGAGGTAGAAGATGAAGAAATTGGAGAAGGCGAAGTTGGAGAAGTCGAAGAAGAAGAGACAAGGATGTAGCTTTGGCGGCGAGAAGACATTGAAGTAAGAAGGCGAATTCGCGCGAGCGGGTAGGGCGAAGAAGGAATTGAAGGGATGTAATCGTGTAGTCACAAAGTCTGCTGATGGTGAAGAGAATACGGAGATTAGCCCGCGTGGAGGTCGAGTAGAAGTTGAGCAATAATGTGCCCGAACAGGCGAGTTGGCCGTCGTAAGGAAACACTCAGATTTAGTATCTGATTTGCTGCAGAAGAAACTTCGCCCAGGGAGAGGAGATACGGGTAGAGGGCCAAAGAGAGAGCACATTCACGAAGAGAATAAGAAGCGAGTCGCGAATAGAAGATTGTGCGAAGTCAGCTTTTTGAAGCACGACTATCATTGAGTCAGAACGGTGAGACAGCTGCTGCGCTTTCACACTATCAGGGAGCACGTCTTCAGCGTATTTAAGATGGTGTAACTATGGCTGCTGTAAGCGTGGGCGACGTGCAGGAGGGTAGTTTATGCATTATTGTTCACGGCTTTGGAATCACGGACATAATGTCATCGAGGTCAAAAGCGAATGGGTTTCCGCGCGCAAACTGCCACTTCGAAGATACATTCGCGCCGGTGCTGCCATTGCCGTTGTTAGAGCCAAAGTGAGCAGTGGTCCTGTCTGTGCTGCCTGTGTTGCCTGCAGCGGCCTCGCCACCTCCGCGGAGCGAGTCGGCCTGACGGGTATCTCGCGGCAGTTCGTGGCTATTGCTGTGGTTTCCCATGGCGCCTACAGCGGCTTGCTGTCGTTGCACTAGCTCTCGTGCTTGGGCTCGATGGCCTTCCTGCGTGTGTGGTGCTGGTGCTGGTAGTCGTGCTTGTGCTGGGCATTTACCATACGTGAACGCTCTGTCAGTATCAGCAGCGGCTTCTCCAGCCACTGCAGGCTTCGGCTTGTTTCGCGTTTGCTCGCACCAGTGCTTGATTTGAGGCAGGAAACGTTCGACCCCCGAAGAATTGCTGAACCAAAAAAAGAATAGAGATGTTTTTGGTTAACGCAAGAAGAGAAAACAAGCTTTAAAAAATCGAGGAGATTGTATGCGCATAACGGTAAATAGTCCTCATAATTATAGCGGCTAGTTTTCTTCCATATCATGCCTATTTCTTTACCTGGGATAGTCGTCGATCGCGAAGAAACGAACTTTGCTAATTTCATAGCGCACTTGAATCTGGAAAGAGTAATCGAGGGGCACACCGCGGTGCAAATATAAACGCCCTCCACCATCCCCCTGCTTTGAAAGATAAGTAGCATCACAAAGAAAGTGGAAATTAATGTGAACGTAGTCCAACAACAAACATTTCCTTCCCAATATAGGCTCTCAATGAAATATTTTAATAACACCAACCAAATAATCTTAGATCAAAATGTAGAGCACTGAAAGCCAAAGTATGAACTTTTGATGAAAAAAAAACAAGATGAAGAAGAAACGTATATGCACCAAATTGAAGCTGTCTTCTTCCGATAAACCCGTTGGAAAGTAGCCCGTTTCTTCAAACACTTCCCGAGCCGCACACGTGGCACCGTATTCGTTTTCGTTCACTTTACCTTTGGGAAAACTCCAGCAATCCCCCTTTAGGAAAGCGGGGCAAAACGAATCGTGAAGTGTGAGTACAGCGCAGAGATGATGAATTAACAAGAAAAAGAAATGATAACGTCAAAGATGTTTCAGTGTGTACGTGGATGCGTAGTGTATGTAACTTACATTCCAGTTGCAAACGAGCACCATCTTGGTGAGCTCTTCGTTCAGCATGATGCACCCGTAACGAAGAGTGTTGCTTGTATAGTCTTTCCACTTCGCGAACATGGCTTCAAAGTTGGGTAGCATCGGCTTAAGTAGCTCACTGAACTCGAAGAGCTGAGTGAATTGTCATGATGGTTATAAAAATACTATTAGCTGTAAAAAAAGTCGAGGATTGCATGCACGCGCACAGGCACCCAAGACATACCTTAAGCCCAAACTGTTTGAGGGGCAATCTCTTCAAGCCGTATTGAGGCGCATTCACGATATGGTCTATGTAAAACCAGTGGGCCTGGAAAGAAATAAAGAAAAACTCGAAGAGGAGGGAAACGTATGAAAGAAAAAAATGTTACCTCCATTCACGGTGATAGTCCAACAGTACAATTGACAGTAGCCAGGGAAAAAGACGATCGTCATACCGCGGACTAAAGAATGATTAAAGGATAGTCTTGAAGCTCTTAATATTGTTTATGGGAACACACCTGCTGAATCTGACAGAGCACTCGTACTGGGCTCTGGAGTTCAGCTTCAGAAAGGTCCTTCAGATACCTGAGTTCACACTCTGCGAGCGTCCTCTCTATGGTGTGGGGCGAAAACGTGAATGTTGGCGCTTTCTCCGAAAAGACCTTTTGAAGTTGTTGCCAGTCCAGCTTGCGCTTTGGCGGAGACAGAGACGGGCCAGGTGGCGCTTTGTTCTTCTTCTTTTGCGGCATTGAACTGTTGCCTTCTTCTCAATCACTTCGGGTTCACGGGTCGTAGTGGAGTGTATAGTGGAGTGGCTCGCTCAAATGAAAAAAAAAAATGCGCGGATGATTCAGAGAAGCAGAAGTGTGTACTACTCTCTGTATAGAAAATAGAACATAAATATCGTAAATGCACGTGAAATCGAGAGTTGATGAGAGAGCAAAAATGCCTCGAAGCACAAGGGTGATGCTCGAAGCCTGCCTCGAACACAAACAACAAACATAACTTGACATGGCATGCCAACACGCCAGCACGAAAATACGAAAATGCGAAGAACTAAGAGAGGGCAACCAGCTTCCATCTTACAAGCTACAAGCTTACAACTAGAGTTCATAGTAGATTATGCGGACTGAATAAGTTTTCAAGCCATAAATTAAGCGAGTAAGGAATCAGTGAGATCGTAAAAGATTCAGTGAAGGCGCAAAGAGTAGCGTCCACTCGTCTGTCTGAAGCTGAACCTGGAGTCAAGCAACGATTTTGCCATGTCAGATCGTAGCTTTAATCCATCTAGTCCTTCAGGAAACTCGAGCCACGCGGTGTTCTGTGTTGCCTGTGGTGATGGTTGTGACCTGCGTTGTGGGCAGTGCACACAAGCAACCATGCACGTTCCTTGGAACCAACTCAACGCAGCTCGAAGCAAAGTATGTTCGATGTCTTTGCTTGGATGGTGGGCTACAGACTATACTTGAGCGAGTAGTTCATTCAATTTTGCGAACAGCTTTTCTTTGAGAGTATCATCTATTTTATTCACGTTTTGTATCAATCTAATGTGTTCAAGCTTCAAAAGCGTATTCCTATCTATTCATCTAGCTATTCATCGTCTCTATTCCACATTACCCTTCCATCTTCTCTTCTCCTTTTTATCTGTCCTGCTCTTCCATCGTACTCAGGCGGCGCGGCGGCGCAAGAGCCTAGCCTCAGCTTTAAAGACCCAAAATATGGCGCCGTTGCCTCTGTCTCCACACGGCAGCAGCAACGGCAGCAACGGCAGCAATGGCAATTGGAATCCTCGCACTTCAGTAGCTTTAGTGAAAGCAGCTGCAGCAGAAGCAACCCTGGTCGAGATGCGCTCGCGCGTGTTGCCTGCGTTGCCCCGTAAAAGGCTTGATCTATCAGAGCGCCGACTTAGCCTAGAAAAGGTTGGACATTCTCTTCTTTGAACAATTACTGGTAGCGGTTTAATATTTTTGGCTAAACAGCGTGAAGACAAACTATGTGCAGTACTTTGAATGATTTTTTCCCTTTTTTTTGCTACCCCCAGAGGGCAGCTGAACTCGCCGAAGCCCGCGAAAGTTTATCTCGCCGACGAGCTGCTCATGACGCTCTATACGCCGTGGTATGACAGCGTTCTTCTAGCTAGATTTATCGAGGGCGTAAGAAAGGCATAAGTGGCAAAAATATTGGGCGTGGTAGGGCATCGTTACCGTCCTTGAGAAGACGTTCTCTTCAATCTTTTTAATTTTAATTTTGCTAAGGAATTCGTTGCCATTCGCTACCTCACAATTCCTAATTTCTTGGCGTTGCGAACATTGCACTGTTTTGGCAGGTGTCTGAAGGTTTAGCACACCATGAAAAGAACCAAATTGCAGGCCATGTAGCCTTGTTGCGAGCGCAGCGCGCGCTGTCTGTTCTAGCCCTGTTTCAGCTCGACGACGGACGTGTTTGTGGTAGCACTTCACTCCGTGGCTCGGGCGAGAATTCAAGTGGAGGTACTATTAGCAGCAGCGACGACGACGACGACGATAGCAGCGGCGGCACCAGCAACAGTAACAGAGCAGAGGGCGAAGGGTATCAGCCGTCCTCCTCCGCAGGGCTGAGTAGCGGAGGAGGAAGAGGAGGAGTTCCTTCAGTGCTTAATGTGCCGTTACCAGCGTCTGTGTCGCTCTGGCCCTGCGTGCCACCTCTAGTGCTGGGCCGTGCACTGAGCCTGATTGGCCGCTGCGTTGAGGCCACTGCGCAAGCACTGAACATCGCTCGAGATTTGCCGTATTCGACTTCCTCGTATACATCGAGCGTTATGTGTGCACCACCAACACCGTTATTCATGGAGTCAGACCCAGAGGAACGAGGCGCCTGCAAGGAAGAGAATGGCAGCACCGGAGTAACTAGTGAACCCACTACCAGCGCGCACAGCTGTGGATCCGAAAGGGAGAATTTTGAGGCTGCGTTGACCATGTTGCAAACGAACGTGCTTCACGTGTGCTTCGGAGCGAAGGTACAGCCACAAGTAGGATTATACCAGTCACACACATTTGTGCACACACTTGTAACTCCGAGCTATGTTTCTTTCGAACATCATCCCAAGTCTGTGTCAGTATTGGGTGGGTATCGAGGTAGAGGAGTCGCGTTTTTTGTTTTAATGGGCTATTTTTCCATTCTATTTGAAAATATATCTCTTCGCACTTCAGCACTTCTTTTCTCAACAAATTTCATGTACTCGACTGAAGGTGGACCCGTCTCTGCTCCATTCTGACCATCTAGTGGCCAACCTGTGTGCACTCCGAGATTGCCTTGCCGCTACCGTGGACCAGGTGCGCGATCTTACCTTTGCTTTTTATTTAAGACCAAGCCTCACTCTCCTCTCGCGTTCTCCTTTTCCGCACCAGCTAAAATCAATAGTCAGGTTGCACTTTTTTCTCTTAAGATTCACGTGCTTACTTCTCATCAGTGCTGCCTTTGCACACTTGCAAGCACTCGCGCGTGAACCTCGCGCCAGCCTTCATTATCCTCATCCTTTCTTTTCTATTCTGCTCCTTCAATTTACTTACCTTCATAAGGCGCGCGCTGACGCCCATCATTTGCCGCTTCCGCAATTGCCGCGCCCGGTCCTGACTGAGAATTTGAACAACAACCTTGGCACAACTCCCTTCGAATCACGCGATGGAAACGCGACCGGTGCTACAGCGCCCACTGCTGATGCACGAGACCAAACGTACGATACTACTAAAGGTGCGAACGTTGACCCGGGTTTGCGACCCCCCAATATCAAAAGAGCAGTCTCGTTTCAACCAGACGACGAAGACGAGTGGGAAGAATTAAGCAACGACAATAACCACGGCGATGACGATAAAGATGGCAAGCACGGTGATGACGGACACGTTGGTGCAAACCCCAGCCCCCTGAGCCCTAGCAATTGGCTTGGTAACTTCCAACACGCCACGAGCGCTGCCTTGGCCGCTCGCGATACCTCGGTGTTTGCCCACTACGAAAGCGGTCGGGCCGCGGTGGGCGCAGTGGCCAATCGAATGACGTCAGTGTTGCTGGGTGGTACAAATCCACTGCCTCAAGAGACTGGCGCAGACAGCGCATCTCAAGAAGGAGGTGATGCTCGTGCAGAGGGCAACGACATATAGCGAGGGCCGTATCTAGAAAAGATCTCATTGTGGTCCCAAAAGTGCATTTCCAATCGATGAATTTTATACGGGCGAAGTTCGATTGATAGCTACTTATTTTTGCAGTCGCAGTCGCAGTCACAGTCACTCAAAACAGTAAATTACTAAGGTAAGCCGCTGGGCTGAAGATTTTCGGGCGTAAAATGTAAATGCTAAATGTACTGCACTTCAATATTTCGACCTAGAATGATATCATGCCTTGGCGCAGCCAAGAAAAATTTCTCTACGGCCCCACCCTCGGCTGCCCTGTGTTGCCCTACTATAGAACTACTAAGTCATACGTACCTTATGTGGTGTATATCTAAATTCAGTAAACGATATGAGTAGTTCAACTTTCTTCGGTATCATACTACCATATCGAAGGAGAATCCTTCGCCTGTAACCTACGCGGCGAAAGTGGCACTGCAGAACACACTTCTTGGTTGCGCTGTGGGCTCTCTTTGAGCATCGGCTGAGACATCGCAGCATTGCGCTCTCGGCGGCGCGGCGGCGACGGCGGCAGAGGTGAGTGTTGCACTCGGCTACTCCTGGGACGGGAAGGCGGCGGCAGCGGCACCTGTTCTGGCACTGCATGCAGTAAATCTCTTCGTATTCCGTAAGCTCCTCCTGAGTCTGAAGAATGGTTGCGTGAATAGACAAATTGGTTCGAATCACTGTATTTGCCGCCACCACCATACGGTGTGTCTGAGTTGGTATGGGCACTACTGGATGGATAGGAAGGGCGCCAGCCCTCGTTCGGGCCTTGGGCGACTGTATTATCGGCGGTAGTACGAGAATATACCGCGTCATCGAGAGCACCAGCAGCGGAAGAAGTCGAAGATGAAGAAGACGGTGCATGATTTGTGTCCGTGAGACCGGCCTCTAACTCCCCTAGAAGCTGTTCCGCCGTGTCGGCGCGTGCCTGTGCGCTGTTTCGCTCTTCCCGCAACCGGTCAATGGTGGCTTGCTGGCTTGCCATGGCCTGAGGAGTTTAGAAGACGATGGAATTGAGAGAAGAGGAGTAAACACACTAAAAGAAATAAACAGGAAAGAAAATATAAGTGAAGCATGGTTTTTTGTTCTGTGAGACAAGTTGGAGGCATTTTTTTCTACTTTCTTCCGTAAACTTATACTTCTACACTCTAATACAAAAAGAAAACAAAGAAGCAAACGAAGCAACATCCTTCGCGTATACACAAGGGACTCGAAAGAGAGTGGCTCAGGCAGACATGCATGACGTACGCCCTGACCTTTCGCACGCGGGCGTCGACAGCGGCGAGCTCTTCTTTGCGCTGAATGGCCAATTCTTGCTGCGCGTCGGCAATTTCCTTTTGAACGGCTTCCTGGTCCCGCTCTGCTTTTTCTTGAACAGCCGCCAGTTGACTTTCCAGCTCTGCCAATCGCGCTTGGTCTGCCTGGTGCTGCTGTTCCAGACTTGCGCACTTCGCCCGGGCGGCGTTTAATTGATTCTGCCACTCTTGCGCTTGTTCCGCAGATGTGGCTAAACGCTGCGCTTCTTGACGTGAAGCCTCAGCTGCTGCTTGTGCTGTCTGGCAGGATTCTTGCGCTTCATGAGCTTGTGCTTCGGCGGTTTCACAGCGCGCGTCGGCACCGCGGCGCACCTGACATAAGAAGAAGAAGAGAGTAAGAAGGGTGATTAGAATAAAGAGGAGAGGAAAAGGATGAGGAAGACAAAAGAGACGAAAGGTGGTGGGGAGAAAGGGGAAGGAGATGATACCTTCATCCTTCATCCTGACCGACTCTTACCTCGAGTGCACGTGCGTGGAAGTTCGCTTCGACAGAATGGATTCGTTCGTCGGCGATTCGTTGAACGCGTTTCTCTTCCTCCTTTTACGGGGGTGAGAGAAAGAGAGATAGGTTCGGAAGTTAGAAACGAAGAGGATGAGAAAGGATCACGAAAAGTTGTATAAAGAGGGTGTGTTTACACGTGCGTTGAGCCAAAAGAGATCAGGATGTAATACACCAGAATTAAAGAAAACGACAGAAAACCTTCTTCTCAGCTCTCATCGCTCATTGGGTACAAAGAAACTGTTCAAATTCAATCTCAGTTTTGAACTTGTCAAAGCTTCCAACTCACGGCCAGTTCTCGCCGGAGCGCGTCCTCTGTCTCGGATCGCCACGCCGCGGCTTCCGCACGACATGCAGCCACCACTTCGGCGCACCTAATATAACATATCCACACACGAATGGAGCGAATGAGAGAGAAAAGTTGTCTCTAATGGGGAGTGATTAGTATAGCGTATTGTAGAAATCCTCCAAATTGACTCCACGAAGAAAAAAAAAGAATGCGGGAAGGAAGTAGACGAAAGTAATCAGAAGCAACGAAGCTTTAAGGAACTAATAAAAGAAAAGGTGACACAGCAATTATGAATCGCACAATAGTTAAACGATCCCATTGGAAAAGTAGTTCACACGTTCACACAACCTTGCGTTGGCGGCTTGAATTCGCTCTTCTGCTTCGCGTTGTGCAGCCTCGGCTGCATCTGCGGTCGCCTGCGCTACCTGGACCTCGGTTTCATGCTGCGCCTGGCGGAAAGCAGCTACCGCCCGCGTGTGCGCGTCTGCCCTCGCTGACGTGGCGCCCCGCGACTCCGCTGCAGCGGCGTGCGAACGGCTCAGCTCAGCGAGGGTTTCGGCTTCCTCCACCAATGCGTTTTCGCGGCCGCGCCGCAAGCCCGCCGTGCGAATCGAGCGCTCAAAAGCACTAGCAGCGGCTTCAAAGCTAGATTCGGCCGCCGATGCGGCTCGACTGGCATTGTGTGCCTCAGTAGCAGCGGCAGTCGCCATCATGGCGTGCTCACTTTTTGCTGTACCTAGCCCAAGCGCGGATGATTCCCTCGACTCCTCCGCCTCGTCATAATTTTCGCCCATGCTCACACCGATAGCTGAACGCTCCGTTTTCCTTGAAGTAGAAGGCGATTGTGCAGCAGTTTCGATTACATCAGTCATGTTGTACTCGTTCTCCCCAGCACGAGTTTGGGCGTTGGACGATCCTTTTGCTCGGAGTTCAGCCATCTTGGCACGAGCTGCTAGGTACTCTTGCTGTGAAAAACTGGTCTGCATACTAAAACCAATCTTATCCTCTCAAGTTGAACTAAATTATCGGGAGCTGCTTGAAGAAACCGCCAATTATTGTACCTACCAATGTTTGTAGAGCCTGGAATAGTCTGCTGTAGTGGAAAGGTCGCTCGCAGGAAAGCTAGGCTAAATTGATTTCCGTGAAATGAAATAGTGGCAGATACACTGGAAATAGGCCGAGGCAGCAACTCATAACTAATATTTCATGCTTCTGCTCCAAGCTATCGCGGGATGTTGCTCCTAACCTGACTAGTCTAGCCTACTACTTCTAACTTTGACAACCCGACGGTTGTGCTGTTGATTGAGCCATGCGACCATGCCATGCGATGGTAAATGCGCACACACGGGGTCACAATACGCACACACGGGGTCACAAGACGCACACACGGGGACACAACACGCACACGCGGGGACACGGCACAGCACGCACACGCGGGGATACAACGCACAATACAATACGTGCACACGGGGATACGGGAACACATGCACACATGGGGCCACAAATTCGCACATTGGTCCATATGTCCAACATTTTGGAACTAGCATCTTGGTCGAAACAGACGCAGAAACGACTTAAGTCCGGTTTCAAAATTATTTCATGAACAGTTTCCACTTTGGAGGGGGGTGGAAGTATTGCGCTTCCTGCCCTCTACACACTATTCTCTTTACGATTTTGACTTGCGCGCAACGCACGCGCGTACACTTCTTCCCGAAGCATTGGCTTCTGTGTCATTTGGGTTTGTATTAGTCCGAGTTCGAAGTGTGAATGTGAAGTGTGAAGTGCTCTTGTGTCGAAGACTCACACTCACATCCGAGCATTAAAAATACCGCCACTGGGCTAAGGGCTAATCTGGGCACGCATTTTCCAGTTCAGATAGCGAATAGCTTGAATCACGAGAAACTGGTAACTTACTTTAAGTACTACACTGCCTCCTCCTCCTGTCTTAACTCTTGAATCTTAAATAGCCATCGAGAGATAAGTGGCGTGAAAGGTCAGCTTATGGCTCATGGTATGCTTACCCAAAAGCAGGACGTGGGTCCATGATACGCTAATACTAAGGCACCCTACAATTCCCCATCTGAAAAAAAAAAAGAATCAAGCGGATAGAACTCGAACTCGAACTAATACAAACCCAAATGGCACAGAAGCCAATGCTGCGGGCAGAAGTGGGAATGCGCGTGCGTTGCGCAAACAAAGCAAGTGCGGAATGATTCAGGAGGGAGAGGGGC
>Ga0307930_1002881_pt1 | contig 12893 bp, 7 predicted proteins | sample OrgLakmetageno46_FD_203161 | JGI IMG/M metagenome (GOLD analysis project Ga0307930, IMG submission 203161) | Saline water microbial communities from Organic Lake, Antarctica - #46 | ecosystem: Environmental > Aquatic > Non-marine Saline and Alkaline > Saline | place: Antarctica: Organic Lake... | reverse complement strand
ATATTAGTTGCAACAGCTGTCGGAATAGACATTGCACTTCATGCCAAGGTCACAAGCGAGAAGAATGGATTAATGCACGCGGAAATGAACTTTTAGAAGTTCCATACTTTATTCATTCTTATTTTTTTTCAAAGGTATTCATGATTCACTTCGTTTAATTCACGTCGTTTTTACGCTTCCATCGGAATTTAATGAATACGCTTTAAAAGAGGGTAAGATTATTTATGGATCATTATTTAAGGCTGCTTGGGAGACCTTGAAACAGTTCTCAGAAAACCCCAAACATCTTGGAGCGAAAATGGGAATGATCTCAATATTGCATAGTTGGGGTCAAAACATGTAATTACATCCTCATTTGCATTGCATTGTTCCCGGTGGAGGTATAACAAAAAATAATAAATGGAAAGTATGTAAAAACAGTGGGAAGTACTTATTTGATGTCAAGTCAATGAGTAAGGTTTTTCGGGCAAAGTACGTTGATTTACTCAGAAAAAGTGAGTTGAAAATACAGCAAAGTACTTATGACAAAGTCTTTTCTAAGAACTGGGTTGTTTATGCGAAAAGACCTTTTTTAAAACCAGAATTTGTGATAGAATATCTTGGCAGATACAGCCACCCCATTAGACAATTATATTTCGGCCTTTTTAACGTTGACTACTGCTTGCTTTACTAACGGGGCAAGTAAAATAGCAATTTCTAATCACAGAATAAAGAACATTGATAGAATTAAGAAAACGGTCACTTTTTCTGCGAAAAATTACAGAAAAGGTGGACAAAAACATGACATAACACTCCAAAGTTCAGACTTTATTAAACGTTTTTCCTTGCATGTTCTGCCCAAAGGTTTTACACGAATAAGGCATTTTGGAATATTAAGTAGCAGTTGGAAAAAGTTTAGACTCCCCGAACTTCAAAAGCTATTAAATAAACAGAAAACATCGGAAGTTATTAGTGAGAATCCAACTCACCACAGGAGGTGTCCAACATGTTAAAGAATCAAATAAGTTTTAGTTGTTATGGATTTTCAATTTTCTAATGCCGATATAGATTTTAAGTCGAATTTATTCGACAATTAAAATCATCATCGGTATAAAAAAGGCAAACTGATTACTGTTTTGCTTTTTGATGGAAGAGGTCCGCCAATAAATTGGAGAGAAATATTAAAAGTCAAGAAATCAGCAGAGTAAAAAAAACGATATTAACGTAATGGAGAAGTTATGGCTTATAACTAATGAAGTCAATATTAAGTAGTTAACATTCATGATAAATACGTGTTTTTAGTAAAAGGCAAATAAAATCAACCTAACCAGATGTGCTATTAAAGTCTACTTTCGAGACTACAAAACACTAAATAATTTTTCAAAAATAAGGTATTAAAACGTTTTCCCCATAGAGAGAGACCGGATCCGTCAACATGGTATTCAGCTTTGGCCTATCGGCAAGCCGAATACTTAGTTGTTATGGTGCGTTTTTCTATTCATTTTCAAGTCGTTGCAATAAGTTTTTCAAGTCAGAATAAGGTGCTGATTCGTTAGTTTCCCATTCTTTTTTATTATCAATTCTGTTCTTCACGGCTTCAATACTATTCGGTCTGCTGTTTTTCAAGATTCTGTAAATTTCAGGAATGTCTGGATAGTCTGTCGGGTCGTAATACATCCAAACATTTATTAGAAGTTCTAACTCATCCTTATTTGTCAAACTTGTTATTGCCTTTAGACTTTTGCTCATTAAGTCTTTGTTGTCACGAGAGTCTGTTGATTCTTGATATTCTATATAGTTCTCAAATATTTTTCTGATTTTGTCAATGTGCTGTTTCGTTGCTAAGTCCTGTTTAACTATTTGTCCAATTGTCTTGCTGCCGTTAATTGTTACATAGTTAAGAACTTGGTAAATGTCTTCCATTGAAGTGTCAAACTTGTATCTCAGAGTAAAACAGCAATTACAAGAGCAGAATCCACCGTAAGAAGTGTAAACCAAATTAAGTGTGTCACTCCCGATCACTTCGGCTTCTCCTAAAAAATTATGGCAACAATTGGCGATTACTGAAACGTCAATTGTCAATATGTTACCAACCCTTGAGGTAGATATAAATTTTGGATATTCATTGAAAGTTCTTGGGTCTGTTGTGTTATCACACTCCTGAATAATTTCAAGGCTTATCGGTGAAAGTCCATTATTTAAAAGTCCATTCATTTTGTCTGAAGAAGGAAGAAACATTGTCCCTGCTAAAACTTGTGTTGAACTTCGTCCGCCTGAGATATATAATGTGTCGATTTCAAACTCATTTATCCCAATAGACCGTTTAACAAATACGGTGTCGAGTTCGGTTTTCTGTCCAAATACAGTTGTCAATTGGAAGATTCCTAAAGTCAGAAGTAGTATTTTGATTTTATGTTTCACTGTCATCTTTTAAAATGCATCATAACTTATTTGTACCCGTTAAGAATACACATTTTCTTTCGCATACACAAACACACATCGAAGCTATGCGCAAGTTGAGTTTCGCAATACATTTCAAATTTATGAATATTTTACAAATCAAAGATCCAACCCAAATGCATACTTACGAGTAACTTTAAAGAAATTCTACCCACAAAACAACCTACTTCAACTCCAACAAAACAGGACAATGATCAGAACCCATCACATCATTTAAAATATCGACATTTTGAACTTTACTTTTCAGCGATTCACTCACCAAAAAATAATCTATTCTCCAGCCTACGTTTCTTGATCTTGCGCCACCGCGGTAGCTCCACCATGAATACTTAATTTCTTCTGGATGAACATGACGGAAAGTATCTACAAAACCATTGCTAGTAAAAGCGTCCATTCCATCGATCTCTTTTTGCGTAAATCCTGCGTGCTTATTATAATTCGGTTTAGGTCTTGCCAAGTCGATCTCTTTGTGGGCAACATTTAAATCTCCACAAACTACAACTGGCTTCTTCTTTTCTAATTCTTTGATGAAAGTGAAAAATGATTGATCCCAAGTAGTACGGTAGTCTAATCTTTTCAGGTCACTTCCGGAGTTCGGAACGTAAACTACAACAACATAGTACTCTTTGAATTCAGCAGCAATCACACGTCCTTCCTGGTCATGTTCTTCAACTCCAATATCATAAATGACATTCAAAGGTTTTTCTTTACTCAGAATAGCTGTTCCAGAATATCCTTTTTTTACCGCAGAATTAGAGACAATATTGTACTCATCAAATGATTTCAACGCTTCTTGCACTTGATCATCTTGTGCCTTTGTTTCCTGCAAACATAAAACATCAGGATTCAAGGCTTTCATATCCGCTTCAAAATCTTTTTGAATTATGGCACGTACACCATTCACATTAAAAGAAACCAATTTAATCATAATTCATTTTTTTTGTAAATTATTATATAGTGTATTCATTATACTATGGGATTTCTGATTTAGAAAGTTTTTTAGCAAGGCGCGCTTAATTTTAAATTCTAAGGAGCTGACAAATGTCAGTGACTGAATTCAAAATTAAGTGCAACGCAGATAAAGAGCTTTATAAATCAGAAATTTCTAGAAGCCGTGGACTCCATTAACGGTGGTATACTTCAGAATATTTTTCTTATCCGGGTGAATACGCGCAAAAGCAGATTGAACAGCAATTGTTCCTTCATGGAAGCCGCATAAAATTAATTTCAACTTACCAACGTATGCATTTACATCACCAATTGCATAGATGCCTGGAATATTTGTTGCATAATCTGTTGTGTCAACTTTAATTGCGTTTTTCTCGATATCAAATCCCCAATCTGCTATAGGACCAAGTGATGGTTTCAACCCAAACAAAGGAATAAAATGATCTGTTGGAATTACTTGTTCACCCTCTGTTTTGTGTTTTATTACAACATTTTCTACTTTCCCATCACCACCGATCCCAACAACTTCTCTGTCTGTAAGTAAGTTTATTTTTCCAGACTCTGCAAGATCCATTACTTTTTGAACTGAATCTAAATGTCCACGGAAAGAACTTCTTCTGTGAACCAAAGAAACTTTGGAAGCAATATTTTTTTCTGTTAGGAAAATAGCCCAATCTAAAGCAGAGTCACCTCCACCAGCGATTACACATTCCTTTCCTCGGTAAAATTCCGGATCTTTAATGATATATTCTACACCTTTATCTTCGTAGCTTTCTAAATTTTCGATAGGTGGTTTACGCGGTTCAAAAACACCCAAACCTCCTGCAATAATAACGATTGGTGCTTCGTGTTGTGTGCCTTTATCAGTAGTAACGATAAATTTATCATCTTCTACCTTATCAATTTTAACAGCTGCTTCTCCTAAAGTAAATCCAGGTTTGAAAGGTGCTGCTTGTTCCATTAAGTTCCCTACTAAATCTCCTGCAAGAATTGAAGGAAACCCTGGTATATCATAAATAGGTTTCTTTGGATAAATTTCTGAACATTGTCCGCCTGGCTGAGGCAAAGAGTCAATCAAATGACATTTTAACTTCAACAATCCAGCTTCAAAAATGGTAAATAAACCAACTGGTCCTGCACCTATTATAATTATATCCGTTTTAATCATATTTCTTGTATAAATCGTATTGGACTACAAAATTAACTATTCTTTGTCTAACACATATAAGCTTAGATTGTTTTCCTTTCATAAGGTGATAAAAATCATTGTTTTTTTGGGTGCTTTAAGTTGTGATGACGGAACGCGGATGTAAATAACGCGGATAGTCACGGATTATTTAATTGAACGATTTACTATAATTGATAGTGCTAATCGTTGACTGCGGTGACTAGTGCTGTAATTCATAAATTCCATCGCTTATTTTACTCCTCTTTTTCCTTTATACTTCGTTAAAATTTTAAACCGTAACTATGGCTATGATTGAAAATCTTGCCTTGTCTAAAGAAAAATTTTAAGCAAAATTTAAGCACCGTTATTTATGAGTTACAGCACTAGCTTGCCGAAGGCGACGACTCATGGAACACAATTCATAATTCATAATTACATTACCTATTCAAAAATTGTTTGCATTACTTGCAATGATTTCGGAGTTTTAAATCCATTGATATGTACTCTAAAGTAATTAATCAAATGTTCTGTAATTTGCTTTCTATGCGTTTTATGAATGTGCATTGCCAATAAATCATTTTTCTCACTTTGCAAAAGTTGAATTAAAATTGGAACGACCTCATCATTTACAAAAATTTGACTACTTGGTGTTTGATTGGCAATAACTCCATCTTGAAGATCGAAAATTAATCCGTCGGGATGGCTGACATTAATTCCAATTCCAACTTGATCAGCCAGCTTTAGCAAAAACCATATAGGATAATTAGTGAACTCATCTGAATCGTCAAGCCACTTTACTTCATGCTCCAAAAACGCGAACATTTCGGCGTCTTTATCACTACTTTTTAAAACTTGCGCCAAAACTTCGGTAATAAAAAATGCCAAACCACTTTTCAGAGGATGATAAGGTATGCTTTGGGGAATAAATGTTGAATTAATTTCTGTTATTTTCCCCAGTTCACTATCATCTCTTCTATAGGCTGTAATTTCCACCAAACTCAAAGCTTGGAGAATATTTCCTTTCTTCTTCTTTCCTCCTTGAAAAATATAGGCTTGAAATCCATTTTCTAGGGTGAAAAAGTTTAAAATTAGGCTTGTTTCGCTGTAATTGAGTTTCCTCAATAAAATTCCGTGCTGAATTCCTTTCATTTCCACTAATTAATCAGCACAACTTTTCCAACTTGTCTTCCTTTCACATCGGGATCATCAATACTTGTCCAGATTAAATAAACGCCCGTTGAAGCGCGTTGGCCATCGCGCGTTTTCCCATCCCAAGTAGCAGTTCCACCATTCGAAATAGTTTTATAAACTAGCTTTCCAGAAACATCAGTGATTTTTACATCAGAATTATAGGCTATTCCTTGAATTGTAATTGGGCCAACGTATTCTGGGTGAACAGGATTGGGGAAAATCTTTACGTTCGTGTATTCTATATCACCCTTAGATGCATCAGAACGGTAAGAAATCATTCCACTTTCAGTTGCAAAAAAGACTTCTCCATTGTTTTCGTTAATACTTATATCGAGAATAAAATTACTAAGCAAGGGACTGTTTTCAGCTGTAAAACTACGTTCGACCTCTAGCCCATCTGGTGAAAGTAAAAACACTCCAGAACTCGCTGTTCCAATCCATTTCCTATTGGCTCCATCAATTTGAATAGAAGTAATATGTGTGTTTCCTAGGACGATTTCAACGTTCTCACCAAATTCAATCAATAGCTTTTGGAAATTATATTCTCCAGGAGAAGCGTCAAAAACATTTGAAGAATTGTATAAAACACGCATTCCATCAGTAGTCCCAATCCAAATATTACCATCAAAGTCTTCAGCAATAGCTTCTACAACTGTCGATGGAAGCGCACCGTCATTGGCACCAGTTGTTAATACCCGATATCTGTCATCACTGGCATCATCAATGTTCTCTCCTTCATCAAATGCTAGAATTCCAGTTCCTTCAATAGACATCCACTTTACGTTGTTTTGGTCAATCAAAAGACCTTTCGTAATTCTGTTAAGTCCAGACCCAACATTAAAATCGAACCAAAGTCCTTCACTTGTGCGCACTTTTAAAGGTTTATTAGCATTTGCATTCGCAACCCATAAGTTCCCATCAGTATCATATTCAATATCTGAAATATAACCCCAACCCACATTGGATGTTTCTTCGATTAAACTATTTGAAAAGACAAAAGTATCAGTTACTACTCCGCCATTTGCTATTACCAATGGAATTCCAGAATAACTTCCGTATGCAATTTCTTGCGTGTTTTTGGGATTAATTGCAGTTGAAATAAAATCCCAAGTATCTGTTCCTTTTAACATCACTTGTTCATTAATTACTGTAGAAGTCCATTTCTCATCCTCCATTGTTGCTCCTCCATTTCTGCTATAAGAAGGAGCTTTTCCGCTAAACCCTCCAGTAGCGACAGCCAGTATTCCATTGCGCCATTTCATTCGAAAAGCAGAATTATAACGTGGTCCTTCAAAATTAATACTGCTTGACTGAAAAGCATTTCTGGCTTTTATCAAGCCCCATTTTGAATCAGCAATAAAGTAATCCAATCCTACTATACAGGCATGTTGTGGTTCCGGAAAACCGGCATTTTGATATTGATAAATATTTTCCACTTGAGTCAATGACTGATTAAAACTCAATACAGAACCTGATAAAGAAACCAATAAATTCTCATCTAGTCCATTGAGTCCATTGATCTCAACTTCATCAATAAAAACAGTTGGTACATTATTTACTATTTGAAAAAGTGTATCGCCACTGTAAAAATCATGGTCGTATGCCAAGAATAACTTTTCATTAAAAACTTCTAATTCATTATAAGATCCAATAGAAGTATAATCTGAAACGTTAGACAATAATTCCCATTGACCTGGATCAGCTAGGAAAGAATTATTTGCAACACCTGCATAAACAGCTTTATCAGTCAATACATAAATACTGTCATTTAAAAATGCAATATCCAAAAAATTACTCTCACTATTTGAAGGGTTGTAAGTATCTCTGATTTCCCTTCTATTTATGTTAACCACAACAACTCCAACACCAGTTGCTAAGTAGGCAAAATTACCTTTAACAACAATTCTGTTGATTCTTTTTATACCATTAACAGTAGACTGAACAATTGCCGGAAGATTGTAAACTGAATTATTATTGATCAAGTCAATATTTCCACTTTCATAACCCACAATTAAATTTCCAGAACCTTCGTCATATGCTATTGCAGATGGTGACACGTCAGATAAATAATTCGCAACTGTCCATATTGTTTGTTCGCTTTGTTCAAGATCGTATTCCAACATTCCATTCTCTAGAATGGCGTATACAGCATCTTTACCTTCGACTAAATCGATTGCCGAATTAGGTGAAATATGCATTCTCCATTCACCCATACCTACTTGTGTAAGACCAGCTAAGGCAATGCTCATTACAATTAATAGTGTTCCAAATTTTCTCATGGTGAATAACTAACGCTTAAAATCAAAAATTATTTGAAATATTGGATCAAATATAAGGAATCAAAATAATCAAACACCTTAAGCTTGAACCAAAATTATTGATTTAAGGATTAGAGGATTCAAGGATTAGAGAATTCAAGGATTGGAGGATTAGAGGATTCAAGGATTGGAGGATTGAAGGATTCAAACTTCTTCCCAAATAGTAATACGTTGACCTCGATGACCTCGTTAACCTCGGTGACTGAACCTTTCGAAGGCGTTGAAGGGATCACTTTAAGAATTCAGGGATAGAAGTATTCAATTAGGAAGTTTCGAATCTTTGAATACTTCTTAGATTTCTGAACGCACCAATAACCTCCCATTTAATAATGCATTAAAGAAAGTGAAAATTATTCTAATTGTATTTACTAACTTTAGACCATGAAATTTACAGAGCTCGAATTAGACGAACAACTTATTGAAGCGATTGGATATATGGGTTTTGAAACCGCAACTCCAATTCAAGAACAAGCTATCCCAGAGATTCTGAAGGGACGCGACATTATCGGTTGTGCACAAACAGGAACAGGGAAAACAGGGGCTTTCGTATTGCCTATTCTTCATAAAATAGCAGTTAAGCCTACAGATAAAATCAATACTTTAATAATTGTTCCTACGCGTGAATTAGCAGTGCAGATTGAACAACAGATTCAAGGATTATCTTACTTTATATCTGTGAGTTCCAAAGCTATTTATGGCGGTGGAGACGGAAAAGATTGGATAGAACAAAAAGAAGCTTTAGTCAGCGGAACAAATATTATTGTTGCTACCCCAGGAAAATTATTGTCTCACTTAAAAATGGGATACACAGACTTTTCAGCATTAGAACATTTAATTTTAGATGAAGCAGACCGAATGCTTGATATGGGATTCATTGATGATTTAACAATGATTTTCAAAAGTTTGCCTGAGAAGCGTCAAAACTTAATGTTTAGCGCAACAATGGCAAATGAAATTAGAAAATTTGCAAGAACACTTTTAAAAAATCCTGTAGAGATTAATCTTGCTTTATCAAAACCAGCAGAAGGTGTAAAACAATCTGTTTACTTTTGTTTTGATGAACAGAAAAATGGCTTATTAAAAACGATTTTAGAAGAAAGAAAAGACTACAAACGAATAATCATATTTACTTCTACCAAAGATAAAGTAGGTACGATTGTTAAATATTTAAAGAAAAGTAATTTTAAAACTAGTGGAATTTCTTCAAATCTAGAACAAGATGACCGTGAAGAAGTTTTACGTGGTTTTAAGTCTGGAAGAATCGCTTTATTGGTTGCTACAGATGTGATGAGCAGAGGAATCGACATCAAGGAAATCAACATGGTAATTAATTACGATGTGCCAAGAGATGCAGAAGATTACGTTCACCGTGTCGGAAGAACTGCACGGGCAAATACCAAAGGGGAAGCCGTTTCGTTAATTAACCCGAAAGACATGTCAAAATTGTCTAAAATTCAGAATTTGATTGGTTCTACAATTCCTGTTTCGCCACTTCCTGAAGAATTGGGTGAAGCGCCGGAATGGAAAGAAAAATCAAAATCTAAACCGAATAATAACAATCGCAAAAAGAAGTGGACGAAGAAAAAACCAAGTTCAAACAAGCCGGATAATTCAAATACGAATAGACAGCACAGCGATAATAATAAAAACATGTAGAAATGAAAAATTTTACTCTTTTAATTGGTGGGATATTTTTATTTTTCTCTTGTACAAACGAAGAATCGAAAGAGCAAAACAGTGGTGTTTCAAATGAAGAAGTCCTTAACACAGCAACTGACAGTTTACCCGATGGAGAATGGAATGGGGAATACATGAAGATTAAAGATGATGAAGAGTCTAAAATCCAACGCAAGAGTCAAGGTTCTGACTTCTTTAGTATGGGTAAAATTGATCTTTTAATTGGGGGAGACAGCATTAATTTCAACCTTTTCGAACGAAAGAAAAACTCACTTACGTTTACAAATCAAAGTCTTTCGGCTTTTATTAAAAGTGCATTTAATGAAGACATTCACCTACGATTCAAGAAAAACGATATGTTAGTTAATCACAAAGGAAAATACAAATCCGATCCTTCTTTGAAATCCAATGAATCATTTTCAATGTACATAAAAGCGGGTGAAAAGGGTAAAGAAAAAGAATATAACCTTGTAAGTGGAGAAGCTAAAATAATAGTTTTCTCTCCACGTTTAGGAAACCTAGAAGTGAAAATTAATGGAATTTTTGTTGATAAAGAAGGAAACAAAAAAAGAGGTAGTGGAATGGTTAATATGGAATTTGAAGGAGCTGTGATGACGGCAATGTAAAGCTAAAGCTTTACACAGTATAGAGTGGGAGTTTTGAGTATTGAGGCGCAATCAATTGGCGTTTTTAACTTGGGAACAGGATTATGCAGCTTTATCTCAATATAATTTCTTTAGTTGGTCCTGCCCTGATTTTAATGGTAACAACTATTTTTTGAATCAATTTAAAGGACAATTACTTGAAATCAATCCGGTATTAGTTTTAATACCATTGCTCTCATTATAATTGAATGATTGATTTTTGAAACCAATCATTAAAAAATAGGGTTCTACCACTATTTTAATGGCTTATTTAAAACCCTTATTATGTAACTAATTTTTAAATATACTTTTGAAGTATCTAAAACACAAAATAAATTAAAAGATGAAGTGATAACAATCCATCTTTTTTATAAGAAAATAATTAAGATTCAAAATATATTAATTATTTTTCTTCGTCTCTAAAAAGATCCTTCCATCAGCAAAATCATAGATTTTACCGATGCGCAGTATGACATTCCCCTTTTTTCTCCCCAACAATGAAATGTCATCCTGAAGTAAAAATTTGTTTATCAACTTGTTGTAAAGAAATTTTCACAAAGGAACTTTTTTGTATTAAAATTTTATGCTTTTGTTTTTTGTTTTCTCATGGAGAATTTAATATCCATTAAAATAGTGGTAGAACCAAAAATATAAGAATAATGAGTTTTTAAGACCCACGATCATCCGCTCACTAAAAACAAGTTCCTATAAAAAAGACAATAAATACACAGATAAATTAATAAAAAGCGCCAATTAGCTATTCATCTTTAAAATATGTTTGAATGCAGAATTCAACATTCATAATTCAAATTTAAATCGCTTCTAACGCTTCCGTGTTTTCTTCCCAAGCTGCCATCACTTCATCTAATTCCGTTTTTAGGGCGTCGTATTCCTTAAGTGTTTCAGCTGACTTTTCTTCATCAGTGTAATCAAGATTGAGCACTACTTTGTCCATTTTCTCAATTTCAACTTCTAACTTCTCTATACGCTGCTCTGCTTTTCGAACAGCATTTTTCAAACGGCTCAATTCTTTCTTTTGTTCTTTTTCTTCTTCATAAGAAAGAGAAGGCTTCACTTCTTCTTTTACTTTTGCTGCAGCAGCTTCTTTTGCTTTGGTCTTATTGCTTTTACCCAATTGCTGTGCTTGTTCAAAAGCTTCTGATTTCTTCGAAAGATATTCTTGAACTGTATAGTGGTGAATCTTTAAACGCTTGTTTTCAATATCCCAGATTCTATTTGTTAATCCTTCCAAGAATTCACGGTCGTGAGAAACGATGATAAATGTTCCCTCATATTGTTTCAAAGCTTGCTTCAAAACGGATTTACTTTGAATGTCCAAGTGGTTTGTCGGCTCATCGAGAATTAAAACATTTGACGGACTCAATAACAATTGACACAGAGCCAAACGTGTTCTTTCCCCACCCGATAATATACCCACTTGTTTGTCTACATCTTCTCCGCTGAACAAGAATGCACCCAAAATAGAACGCAATTGTTTACGTATATCTCCTTTTGCAACTAAATCTACAGTTTCATATACTGTCTTTTTAGGGTCTAATTTATCGGCTTGATCCTGTGCGAAATAAGTTACTTCAACGTTATGCCCATAAGTTACAGTTCCTTCACCATCTTCAGATTTCATTATGCGCTTCAACAATGTAGATTTACCCACACCGTTTGGACCAAGTAAAGCGATTTTCTCTCCTCTACCAACAGATAAATTGATCTCTTTGAAAAGATTTAAGTCACCATAAGATTTTCCTAAGTGCTCCATATCCAACACCGTTTTTCCAGGCTGAATACTTAATGGAAAGGAAATTCTCATTGAAGAAACCTCATCAGTTTCCACTTCAATAAGCTCTGTTCTGTCTAATTTCTTCATCAAAGACTGCGCAAAAGAAGCTTTACTCGCTTTTGCCCTGAACTTATCAATTAGCTCTTCGGTTCGTTTGATTTCTTTTTCTTGTTGTTTCTGAGCGTTGATTAAAATTTCAATCTCCTCTGCTCTTCTTTCTTTATAAATTGAATAAGGATAAGGAAAATTCAAAATTTTACCTTTGGTAATTTCCAATGTTTTCTTCGTTACGTTATCCAAGAAATAACGGTCGTGAGAAATAGTAATCAGCGCTCCTTCAAAACGTTTTAGATAGGTTTCCAACCATCCAATAGAAATAATATCTAAGTGGTTTGTCGGCTCATCCAGCAATAAAACGGAAGGATTATTAATCAAGATTCGAGCGAGTTCAGCACGCATTTTCCAACCTCCAGAAAATTGATTTAAAGGTTTTTGGAAAACACTTTCTTGAAAACCTAAACCTTGAAGAGTAGAAGTGATCTTCTCCTCCCATTGGTAACCTTCAAATAAGTTGTATTGCTCATTGACAAAGTTTAAATCATCTAATAATTGTAAAAACGAATCAGTTTCGTAATCTGTTCTTGTCGTTAATTGGTGATTAATATCGTCAATTTGATAACGTATTTTATTCAAATCTTCATTCGAAAAATCTA
>Ga0307930_1002877_pt1 | contig 12900 bp, 10 predicted proteins | sample OrgLakmetageno46_FD_203161 | JGI IMG/M metagenome (GOLD analysis project Ga0307930, IMG submission 203161) | Saline water microbial communities from Organic Lake, Antarctica - #46 | ecosystem: Environmental > Aquatic > Non-marine Saline and Alkaline > Saline | place: Antarctica: Organic Lake... | reverse complement strand
GAGAAGAAGTGCACTCTGCGAAGAAATCATATTTTTCTAGCTTTCTGTAAACTTAGTTTTAAAACTATCAGTGTGAAAGAAATTTCCATCCCAGGCAAGCACGCACAAAACATGACCAAGGGAGCATTTCAGCGGCGGCTTCTGCTCGTCGGTGAAGGCGACTTCAGTTATGCCCTAGCTTGGGCTCGGTTCCAGGTAATTTTGGCTCTTGCGATCGTTCACTGACTATACTATTCAAATAATAATACCAATCTTGCTTGCCTTAAGGCTCGCCAAGCGTCGCCTTCGTTCGCACCAGCACTGCTCACGGCCACCTCCCTCGACAGCGAGGAAGAAGTATTCCAAAAGTATAGCTTGGCAAATGTAGAAAAGTTGCGTGCAATGGGTGCCACCGTAAAGCACGGAGTAAATGCCGCTGAGCTTGGCTCATACAATTTCCCTCATCGGTTCGACGACGTGCGCTTCAATTTTCCACACGCAAAGGCTAGGTAACTTCTGTGATATTCGATGGCCACCATGAGTCATGTTTTCTCTCTGTAACCCTCACCTGCAACTAAACTAAACTAGGTGGCGCACGCAGGACAATCAAGAGTTGCTGCGCAGCTTCTTCGAAGCATGTGCAACCGTTTTGCAAAATGATAGCAACGAGCATGATGGAAGTCTTGACGATGATTTTAGTTGTCCTAATGCTAGCAGTAATGATATTAGTAGCAACCATGGCGAGCTTGGCGATGGTAGTAGTAACGAAAGGGGTGGAAGCGCTTCTGATGGTGAGAAGAATGCAACTCAGTTGCGTCAGCCTCGCAAGCCATCTACAGTGACAGTAACGCTTGTACGAGGTCAAGGTGGCACCGATGCTGACAGGAAGCACATTAAAGACGAGGCTTTAAAGCGACCCCCGAGCGATTCGTGGAGAATAAACGAGCAAGCAGTAGCTGCGGGCTTTGCACTGGTCAGCGCAACACCTTTCGATTCCATTCGTTGGAAGCGACGGGGCTACGTGAGTCGGGGCCACCGAAGGTCCATCAAAGGGGCTTCTGCGTCGAGTGCCATTGAGCATCGGTTTGTGAAACAGTCTGACGTGGACCCAAATGTGAAGCCATATTTCGGGAAAAGAGTTGTTTGGTGATTACGAGATCAAACTATCAGCGAAAATTCGTCGAAAGGGATTGCCATTTGCAGAGCAATGAGCCAGGAAAGGGAGTGCAATGCCGATTTCCTACAACCGACGCTGAACGCTTTATCAAAGTGAGTATTTCGATTATAAATGCTGTCGCTTTAGCTCTAGCTATTGCATAAATTAAGAATTAAGGAAGCTTTAGAAACAAAAATATGTATATGCAAGGGGCGTTTATTGTTCATTAGCTCTAGCTCCACATGTATCGGGCAAAATCAGGGATGCTCCGAAATGTAAATGGCCAAGAGGCCTGCTCGACCTTTTATTTTCAAAAGCTTTTTTGAGAACCCTGTAAAAGGTGTCAAATTTTGGAGTGTCGAGTAGTCGAACGGCATCGTTGTTCATACTTATAATAAGCCCTCTCGGTCTACACTTACAACGGAAAGCACAGCATCGTAACAGCCACTCGTGAAAAGAAATTGATTGGCATGTCCATCTCCTAGCATCGTCTCTGTTCGATAGGGCGATGGAAGGTGACAAAGATGACTGCGTAGTCTCATGATCAGCGTGTCGGACCTTGATGCTCCAACGTGTGTCCATCGCGCTAGCGTCGCGATTAATACCTAAGCGCCTCTCCAACGATGAATAAAAATGTGAAGTAATTAAGAAGCAAGACGGAGGCATGATCTCTCTAGCGCGCTTCTGCGCGCGTGGTGTACGTCAGCATCGTAGCTCCCAAATCACACACAGCACTGTAGTTCTTTGCACACGCGCTGCACACGCTGCCTCGCTGTTCGTGCTAAGGCTTACATATTTTTGAGTTCCAAATTAGAGAAACCTTTTGGGTTTTTAAAAGGTCCGACGGTAATCTTTTAAATGGTAAAAGGTCCAGAAACCGACCTTTTGGAGCATCCCTGGACAAAATTGGTACACCCCATAACGGAGGTCCATTTCATTACAAGATCGGCGTATCTACCTATCCTGGAGAATAGTAGCTGCTGGGCAGTGCCAAATATGGCGGCCGTAATGCAATGAACATACTTTGAAGCCATTGCGAATCGCATATGCAATGTTTTGCTAAGGCAGCAGAGCCGAGCTCAAGGCCAGGTTTTTGTTTCACGTCAGTTCTCTGGTGTGTTTCAGGTTCTTGTTGCCACGTCTCTGTCGCTTCGTGTATGCGCTAGCCCGCAGATTAACCCTGTAAATCACAGTGAATCTTTGAGTTGAAGATTGTTTGGTAAAATTCGACCCCCTCCATCAAGACATCAAGAGTTGACAACAGTGCAGTATCCTTCATTTTTCCTCAACCATGCTCGCTAAATTAGCCCGCGTGCGCCCGTCCTTGCGCCATGTGGGGCGCGCTAACGGGTCTCGAAACATGTGCGGCATTGTAGCTGTCATCGATCAGTCTCAGCCTCCCGCTGAAGCTAATGTGCGTGAGATATGCAGCCGCATGCACATGCGAGGCCCTGACGGGCAAGGTTACGCCGCTGGCTCCACCTCTGCCTTTCACTGGGCCCTCGCTCACCAACGCCTGTCGATCATGGACCCGAGTGCTCGTGGCGATCAGCCCTTCAAATCTACCGCCTCGCCCATGATGCCTAATGCCAGCACCACCAATTACTGTGGCGGCGCTGCGCTCACTATTAACGGCGAAATCTACAACTACAAAGAGTTGTACGCTGAGCTGGGAAATCCAACCACGCAGTCATCTTCCGACTGCGAGGTCATTCTTCACCTTTACCACAAGCTGATGGAAGCCCCTGGCGCTACCATGGCCTCTGCTGCGAAGGAACTGTGCAACAAGCTCGATGGCATGTTTGCTTTCGTGCTGGTCGACGAAGTACGAGGGGGGTACGTCGCTGGCCGAGACCCGTGCGGCAAGAAACCTCTGTACATGGGCGTGCGGAAAGACGGTCAGGGCAACGTCACTTCGTCCACTTTTGCCTCCGAGCTCAAGTGCCTGGCCAAGGAGGGCTACAACGACGTGGTGGAGATTCCAGGCGGTCACTTCTTCACCCCTGAAGGCGGCGTGCAGCGCTACCACGAGCCTGCGTGGCAATTCGACCCGAACTTCAAGCACGACCCGTCCATCGGCAAAAAGGAAGTGAAAGCTGCGCTCGAAAAAGCGTGCGTGAAGCGCATGATGAGTGACGTCGACTACGGGCTCTTCCTTTCCGGTGGCGTGGACAGCTGCGTGGTTGGAGAGCTCATGCGGCCCCACATTGACAACGGGGGCGCCCCCTTGCCTTCGTTCACAGTCGGGCAGAAGGGTTCCCCTGATGTGATGGCTGCACGTGCGGTGGCCAGCGCTCTAGGCTACGAGCATCACGAGCGGCTGTTCGCCACCGAGGAAGCGCTGTCGATCATTGACCGTGTGGTGTTTCAGCTGGAGACTTACGAGCCGGAGCTTATCCGTTCCGCCATTCCCAACTACTTTTTGGCGGAGTTCACGTCTCAGAAAGTGAAAATGGTGCTCACCGGTGAAGGCGCCGACGAGCTGTTTGCCGGTTACGTGTACTTCGAAGGAGCGCCCACGCCAAAGGATTTGGACATCGAGCTTCGCCGAATCTATGACGCCTTGGGCAACGTGAACTTGAAGCGAACGGACCGGATGACCATGAGTCATGGTTTAGAAGCGCGCTGCCCTTTCCTCGACAAAGAAGTGGTCTCCCTCATGATGTCCCTGGACCCGTCTCTGAAAATGATCCACGACCGCCAGTCCCGCCGCGAAAAAGCGTTCTTGCGGAACATGTTCGTGGACGGCCCGATTCCTCCGGAAGTGCTGTGGCGCCAAAAAGCCATGCAGTGCGAAGGCGTCGGCGAAAACTGGGTGGGGGTGCTCCAGCGCCACTGCGAAAGCCGCGTGTCGGACGAAGACTTCGCGAAAGCAGCAGAGCGCTTCCCGTTGAACACGCCGCAAACCAAGGAAGAGTACGTGTACCGCGACATTTTCGACGCGCACTACGGCGGGCTGGAGCAGTTCGTGTGGGTCTGGCCGGGGGGCTGCCGCGCGGGCGGCGCCGCGTGGGACACCTCGGCAGCCTACACCCGCAAAGGGCTCGTGGACACCGGGCGCCTGACCCACGCCTTACAGGGTGCCTCCACCGGTGCTGCTACTCGTGGGTTCTCGACGGCAGCAGCAGCGGAGGCACCACCGGTACCAGCAGCAGCGGCTGCTGAGACGACAGCTGCCTTCGGTGCCGACAGCATGCTCCAAGCACAGCTAATGGCGCGGCCATTGGTGGAGCGGGTGCTGACGTCAGGCGCGGACGACCGGACTGCCATGAAGCCTTCAGCAGCGTTCGCCAACAGTTACTACGTCGGCCCGCGATTGCCGCCACTGGGGAGCTTGGTGCGGTCGTCGTGCACTTGCTCTCCGTTAACCCCACTCGCGCACGCGACGCTTGTGGAGGGCCCAAACGCTGCTGCTACTTTAGAGGCGGTTACTTCAGCACGGGGGCCTGCCTTCACTGCGATCATGGACGACATTCGGTCCAGGCTCAGCTCAGTGCTGGAGTTGCCGGAGGGCACGGGCGTGGTCCTCGGCGCAAGTGGCACGGACGTGGAGGTTTGTGCCGTTTCTTTTATATAGCGAACGTCTTAAAATTATGCGTTGAAGTGTAGTATTTGTGAAAGCATGCAGGCAAGTGTAGTCAGCTTTGATCGTACTTCAATCTCCTCGTCTTTTCCTCGCTAGTCTACTCTCGCACACCAGACCTGATCTTTTTTTTTTTAACGTTTCGCTTTTCCTTTCTGCAAATTCCCTGCCTTCTCTTCTATTCTAGGTGGTGCCTCTAGCCATGGCACGCGCGCTCAACCCTCATGCCTCTGCCGTGCGCACCGTGATCTCCGCGGAGAAAGAAATCGGACGCGGTGTAGCCCTCGCGGCTGCGGGCCTGTACTCCAACCCTCAAACCCCCATGCGGGCGCTGCTCGACGACAGCAGCGGCAGCGGTGGTGGCGCTGCGGCGGCAGCAATGCCCCTGCCTGAGAACCTGCGCGAGGGCGTCAAAGCCACGGTGCTGGCCAATAGGGACGCGAGTGGGGGGCTTATTGACGCCACCCCCGCTAATATGGCAGCATTGGAAGCGGCGCGCGCGGCCGAAGAGCCGTTGATTTTGCATTCGGTGCAGGGCACCAAGACCAACCTCCGGGAGCCTTATCCTCCTGTACCCGCCAATCTTTTGAACGCCGGCGGGGCAAACGACGTGTTGGTGGTGGTGGACGCATGCCAGGGGCGCTGCAGCAACGAAGAAATCGCCGGCTTTTTGAACGACGGGGCTGCGGTGCTGGTGACCGGCTCCAAGTTTTACCAAGGCCCCCCTTTTAGTGGAGCGCTGTTGGTGCCGCCGCAGCTCACGAAAGCAGTCGCCGCAGCCGTCGATTCTGGCAGCGCAGGGAGCGAGCTGCCGCCTCTGATGCAAGAGTACTTTAGCGCGGCAGATTTCCCTGAGGCGTGGCAAGGGTGGCGGTCGCAGTTACCGCAAGACGAGAACAACGTGGGGTCTGCGCTGCGGTGGCTCGGGGCGCTGGCTGAGATGGAGGCGTACCATGGCGCGGGGACTTCAACGCAACGCGCTCAGGTCTCCAAGGCGTGGGCAGAGAGTGTCGTAGCTGCGTGCCACGGCGCGGTGGAGGTGTTCGAATCCAATGGCTCGATTGTGAACATTACCGTGCGGAAAAACGGCAGTAGCAACAGTAGCAGCAGCAGCAGCAGTAGCGGCGACCTGATGAGCGTGCCGGAGTTGAAGCTCTTGCACAAGTGGCTGACCATGGACCTGAGCTCAGTGCTAGGCGACGCTAGCGCCAGTGCGCCTGTCTTCATTGGCCAGCCCGTAGAAGTAGCGAAGGATTTCGGCGTCGTGCGGATTGCGCTCGGCGCGCCCGACGTGCGGGCCCTTCTGGGTGATTCAGAGGCAGTGCTGGCGACGGACCGGGCCGTGATTGCGAAAATCAACTTGGTGGCGAACAACTTTGACCGTTTGTGCGCGCACTTTGGTGAACCGACCATTGCACGGTAATGGCAGATGAAAACAAACGAGTGGCAGCATATTAGAGAGCTCTCGATGCTCATGGCTCGTTCAATGCGAGAGGAAATTGGGAGCGGCGTTGATGAAGAGGTGAGTTTTCGAGAAGACGAAAGGTGAAATCGAGAGTAGAGACAACAGAGGAGAACAGGTAACGACTTGCAGCTTTCTGCGCGACGAGACATCGACAAGAGGCCTATGCCATTGGAGGCGCATCTTGACTGAGACCTGAGATCCGAGATGCCCCTTGAAGTCCGTGCTAGTAAGCTGGACTGTGGGTGTCTTATGAATCGTATATGCCGACCTGGATATTACTTTCTACTGCCCGACTACAATCATCTGAAGTCCATGGGCCTATATTTGAAACTCATAAACTCAAGCCCTGGCTATATGGCAATATTTAGCGATATGTAATATGTATATGCTCCGGGGATCACATGTGCCATGGCCATATTCACATGCCTATGCCTATCCAGCCACCAGCTATGGCGTAATTCGGAATCCAATTCCAGTAAAACCCGAGTTAATTCCAATTATTTGGAGCTACTCGCAATCGCAATTAACAGTTAATGATTATAACTTATAACTTACAACTGAGTAATGAGGCTAAATTGCGTTACACCTCTTCTGTATTGCATCCGCTAGCTGCCGCCGAAAATTAGCACGGGGCACGGGGCACGGGAAGTCAGAATTCATGCACAACCAATGGGCTCGTTTCATATGCCATTGGCGAGCACGCCAATTAGACAAAAGACAAAAGACCAAAAGACCAAAAACCTCCCAGGACCAAACACTACACGAGTTGTTGGTATGTGCGACGCGTCTTCGCGCGAGCCAAGCTAGGCAACTCTACGCCAAAACCCGATGCGCCAATGCCCATTGAAGACGATGGAGCTCCAGCGGAGATCACTTTACCCCGCGCAGTGAGATACGCGTAAGTCACGGCCACCGCTGCGACTGCCACCAGAAAATGGCTCCAGAACGCACTGAGCCTCGCGGCAAAAGCATGCGACGGCCACGTCGAAGACGTCACCGCGCTTTCGCCTTCTTTTGGGGCAGCGTTCGGAAGAAGGTCAGCAGGGGAGTTGCCCCCTTGGTCGTAGTACCCAACTGCCGTCAGCCACCACTGGGGATAGAACAGTTTCGTCGGTTTCAAAGTGACCGCATGGAAGTCGTCGATCCGTTGGCCGTCCTTAAACTTGGCCAGCATCAAGAACAGAAACTCGCTCCAGCTCTTGTGCTGGCTCAGCGCGTCTTCTAAGCTTGCCCCCGTCAAGAGCACTTCAAGCTCGAGCCCTGCTACAGGGGAGCCCTCGTTTTCCTGCTGCACCAGAGTGGCCACTTTGTCTTCAAGCGCCGCCTAAAACATAACAAATTTCGTAACAATAGAAACCAACATCAATCAGATAGCCCAATACAAGGTGATGAAAAAGATATGCATACACCAACGACCTAACCGCTCGTCTATTTCATTATCCCTGAAACACCCAACACACTCATTCATACACGCATAAATGCTTCCTTACATGTGCAGTGAACGCGCTGCTCTCGAGCTCGTCTTGCTTCGCCTTGATGTCGCCGATCGTGTGCACGAAAAAACGGTTGCACCAGTTGCCGAGCACAGCATGCACCCAGTAGCTCGCGTCGAGGGAAGCCTGGTACAGAGACCCCACGCCATACACCGAGGGCACCTCCCCCACTCCTGCATAGATCGCCGAAGCCCCTGATGCATGGGGCGCATACTGCCCAAACCACACGACTCCGAAGCGGCCGTCCACCTGTGGCCGAGCATGGCCGACCCACGAATATGCGCAGCGGAAAATCGAAATCGCGCGCTCGAATTTCCCACTGAAAACTTCGGCGTCATCGACAGCGTCTGCAGCCAGAATATCAGGGTCCTCGGAGTCGGGAGCTTCACTGGCGTAGACAGCACGGTTGCCGCCCATGTCAAAACGGCTCGGGTCCCCGTAAGGGCCGCCAGCTAAGCCTCGGGTCATGTCGTAAGGCGTGCCTGATAACGGAAGGGGGGAATGAATGATCAAGAAAACCAAGGTGTTTGTATCAAAATAGCCAACAAATCGTCGCACAAATGATTGCATGAGCTGAAGACAGCTAAGATTTAGAAGAAAAAAAGTTGAAAAGCATAGCTAAAACTTACAAGAACAAAAGCACACAAAAATCCACAGCTTCGTTTTCATACCTTCGTAATGGTCTCGGTGCATCGCCAGGACATCTTTCGCCGTGAGTTTGGTTTCCACGGGGACTGCGAAAGGGTACTCGTCAGCGAAGGTGGACACTTCCGCGGGCAAGCCCCCCGAGGCTGCGAGCTTAGGCGCTGCCAGGGAATAAACCCGCCAACGGCGACGGTTGGCGTAAGGGCTGAGAAAGCCTGAGAAAGAGGGAGGCGTGTAGGTGTAGAAGATTGAGAAGTTGGCAAAGGTTGAGTGTGAAGCATAAAGAAGGAAGTGAGCACGAATACGGAAAGATATTGAGCTACCACAGCAGGACAAATGCGTTTGAAACATCCACACGAAGACCCATAGGCAAACACAGAAGAATTTTCCTAGGAAACAGACCACGAAGGCGCATGGTCTCCCTTTTGCTAATACACACACCTCGATCAAGGCCAAAGGCCGCCGTGAAGTCCACGAGGGAGCCTTGCTTGACTTCGTCCCATAAACCCACCCGAGTCGCCACTTCAAGCAGGTTGCTCGAGCCTCGGAAGTTAGTGGTGTCCGTCAAATTGACCTATTATGATATGAGCATACAATACAAACACCTCAAATTAGTTATGAAATTTATCAGATATTCTATCCAAGATACATCTTCTTGTTAAGATTTACGTTACTTTCTGTTGCGAGGTGCATGCGCGTGTTTTGTTTGTGTATACGGCCTCTACTCTTACCGTGCGAATGATGAACTGGTTGGCAACAGCCGCGAGGTGGCCATCAGGCACTCTCTGAGCAGCCCACACCGCACTAGCGCCGCTGTCATCCGCCAAAATGTGAAACACCCACGCTTCCTTGGTGTCCACGACTTGCAGAGCCTCGCCACCCTGTATTGTTGAAGGGGCGTGAGGCATACCGAGGAAAAGGTAAACATTACGCCAGACGATGAGCGAAAAATGAACGCGATGAAGCATCAAGAGGGAGACAAGTTGGACAAGTTGGACGGCCTCCACCAATGCCGACTGTGCTGATACAAATTCATTACATTTCATCGCGTGCGCATGATAAATCTCTCTCATTAAGCTCACACCTCGCCAGGAGTAGCGTCTGCTCCGTAATAACCGTGCTGCTCCGCGAGTGTGCCCATAGTCTCCACCGCACACAACGCCGTCTCACAGCGCTCCAGCGCGATGCGCGACAGCTCGCCTGCTTCGAGCAGTGCTTTGCCACCCAAGTGCACCGGCAGCGCAGTAATCTTGGCACCACAAGTCGACTCCCCGATGGAGACCTGGTGCTCGTTCATGATCCCGTAGCCGCCGTCGATGTAACCGTACGTTTTCGGCACCTGCGCGATGGAGCCAATCGCCGCGAAAGGTCCCACGCCCACTTCCCACCCACCAATGGACAAGTCTGTGTTCTGCGGCTCGTACGTGGATCCCCGGCCGTAACCCAGCCAGCGCGGGTAAGCGGCGCGGTACGCATACACTTCGCGCACGCTCCCCGCCGGGTGTAACGCCGCCGGAACTTTCGAGATGCGGAAATCGCACTCCATGCAGTCATCCTGCCAGCAACCGCAACGATGGCAGTGTAAAAGGAAAATATGCACGTTATTGCAAAGATGTTTCGTATTCACTCTTCTGGTTCCATACTCTTTCTCCGGCTCCAGCACAAATTACCGCCCATGGTTATGACCTCAGAAGAGAAATCATAGTGTTTCATACTTCATTAAAGATTGCGTGCGTAAAATATTATCCAGGACTTTAGGACGCCATCTTGTTTCAACGAACTTCTACTTGCTCTTAGTTTGCAGCATAGGTGCAAACTCCGCTATGATTCTGTCATCCATCTCACCGTGTGGGTAGTTATGGTTCCGCCTTCGGCTACTCCGCCTGCAGCGACGATGATGGACGTGCAGCCGTCGCCATCAAGCCAGCTGCCACCAGCATCAGCATCCGCAATTGCCGCTCGGGCCGACGGCACGAGCGCGAGCGCAACAATCACGCCGTGCCAGGTGAGCATCGCTGCGATTTGGATGTTGAGTTGAACAAGCTATCAAGGAGTTATCAACCGAAAGGTTGGAAGCTGGAATGACCGAATGACTGTCGACTCCAGTTTGAAGAAAAGAATTCTTCGAGAAACACTACACGTAAACCGGCGAAATCGTTTCTTGAACTTTCGTTTATCACAGAGACTACTTCACAACAACAACAGACAGACAACTCCCTACTCCCTGCTCTTGCCTCCCTGCCTTTCCAGCCTCCCAGCTCCCAGCAGTCACGACAAGCTTTCTGCCTCTTAGCTTTTCATCAGTTTGTCTGTAAGCTCAGCAACAAATGGAGCACCTTATTTAGCTGAAGATGCTTGAGTTGCTTTCACTTGTCTCTTGCTGACTCTTACTCAGCTTGTAGCACTGTCAAGTAACTTCCCTCTACAACACCACTGCGCAGGTGAAGGCTAGAGTGCCTGTAATCAGAACAACATGTATTCAGTATCTGTGACAGACCGCATGATGTACGCGCACACGTTCACCTTTGGCGATGGCGTTCCTTTCACCACCGGTTGCACCTCAGTGGTTACGGCAACATTCGAGGGCCGAGAGCTAGGGCCGTATGATGTTCTGATTGACATCCTAGAGGCGCAAAAACTGCTTCGGGCGGTGATGATGCTCTACGACCACAAGAACCTCGATACTTTAGCTGAATTTCAGTCGGGTGGTGGAGCAGACGGCTCCGCTAAACGCAATACAACCGTCGAAGTCATGGCGAAAGCAGTGTTTGAGAAGCTCATGGAAGCGCTTCGGCGGCACCACGAGGAAAATGCTGCAACTGATGGGAAAGGCCTTGGGGCAATCACGGGAATGCATATTAAGCTTCAAGAAACAGATGTTGCGAGTGCGAGCTATGGAGAATCCAATCCCTCAGGGATCTTTATAACTCCTGCTATCCAAGGAAAGCTGTAAATAAACCGATCGGATGCTTGATGCTTTTACCTGGATTGTGGATTAAGATTCCTTAAAGCACACAGGGGTCCGTCGCCACATGAGTTACTCATAAAGCATAAGAACAATAAATTTCTTTTTACCTTAACTAAAGGCACTTTATCTCACTTACAGAACGCCATCGGTGGACAATTCTTCTTTCGCCTTCGCCTATGCTGGCTGCTGGGAATTCTGAGCGAATGAAATGATATCATATAGCTAGATAAAGCCATTATAGGCGTTTTTAGCGGGATAGAGGAGCTTATTTGCAATTCTGCGTAAAGGAGGCTTCAAATGCCCATGTCTCGGAGGCGCTTTAAGTCGGCTTGGCGCTCACGCACCGCTGCAAGCGCTTCGTCGCGTGCCGCATTGCGGTCTGCTGGGCTCAAAGTCCCGGGTGGATGGCCCTCTGCTCCTGTGGCGCGTTTCACAGCCTCCAAACGGGCTACTTCTTCGAGGTAATACTGCCGCAGCGCTCCTTTTTCGGCTTCAGCGGCTGAGGCTGTAGCTGCTGCCGTTGCCGCCGCCGCAGCAGATTCCTCTGCTGCCTTCGCTGCAGCTTGAGCTGCCGGGCCACTCGTGGCATCTACAGCCGATTTGGCCGCTGCAGAAGCTAGAGCAACTTCTTTTTTGAGTTCTTTCAGTTCGGTCTGAGACGTTGTTGCTATCGTTTGCGTGCTTGCTGTTAATTCTGCCTTCAATTTGTTGAGCTCAGCGGCCTGCAGAGCTTGTTCTTGTTCCCGCTTCACATTTGCATCTTCTCGCCACCGCGCCAGCTCTTCGGTCAGTGCAGCTGTTTTCGCCTCTGCCACTATGACTCGGTTTTCCAGGGCAGTGCGAGCAGCCTTCTCCGAAGCTTCTGCGACTCTCGCAGCTTCCGCAGCGCTTGCTTTAGCAGCCTCGGCGGCTACAGCATCTCTCTGGGCGGCTTCCTCCTCCGCGGCAACTGCCGCCGCGCGCGCAGCCGCCTCCACCCGTGCTTCCTCTGCCGCTGCCACGGCGGCAGCTTCCAGCGCAGCCACGCGTGCTTCCACTTGCGCGGCTTGCGCGACATACCCAGTCCTGCTGTTCCTGCTGCTGCTAGCGGCGTTCGTAGCGGGAGCAGTTGTAGTTGGGGCGTTGTCCTTTCCGAATAGATGGGCTGAAATAGCATCGGTGCGGGAATCTTGCGCTGCAAGGACCGCCGTGAGTGTTTTGTTCACATCGAGAATGAGTTCCGTCGTGTGGTCTAATTTCGACGTCAACTCCTTCACTGCTGCCGTCAGCAGCAGTGCAAGCCGCCCCACTGATAGACTCCGCACGCCTTTTTCGTCAGAAGACACCAAGGAACGCGCGAAGAGTTCGGCCGTTTGCTCGGTAGTTTGAATGCGGTTGCCAGGAAGGCCTTGCTCCTTGCTCGATGCTTCTGTTGAAGCTGTACGAGCTGTATTAGCTGCAGTCGCAGCTGCGGCGGCCGCCTTCTCGACTTGTTGCGCGGAAGCACAGAGGTAAGTGCGGTAAGGCGATGTGCGGCTGCTGCTGCCGGGAGACTCTTTGCCGAGCACGCCATTAGCGCCGAGATGAAAGCCGAGCCGTCGGCGCTGCTCGTAGCTTCCTTCCGAGGCCGGG
>Ga0307930_1002875_pt1 | contig 12909 bp, 15 predicted proteins | sample OrgLakmetageno46_FD_203161 | JGI IMG/M metagenome (GOLD analysis project Ga0307930, IMG submission 203161) | Saline water microbial communities from Organic Lake, Antarctica - #46 | ecosystem: Environmental > Aquatic > Non-marine Saline and Alkaline > Saline | place: Antarctica: Organic Lake... | reverse complement strand
TTTCGTTTCTCGAAACCAGAAACGCCCAGGGCGGCGCTTTTTGTGTTTCTTAGAAACGAAACACGCGCAAAATCCGGGTTTGTTTCATATGTTTCCATTTCCCTGTGTTTCGACTTCGACCCTACCGACCAACGATGCGAGAAGGAAGTATGCGAGGTAGGTAAAGGAGCTGACGACGGATGCTTAGACGCTTCTATAGAGTAGAGAATCAAATCAGCGCCCAAGTTTACAGACCGGCTAGTGTCTTATTTATAAGTTAGCGGCTTAGGCTAGCTAGCTTCCTGCATTTTTCTACAATCTTAGAACTTCTAGCATCTGTAAATCGCCGTCTTGAACTTCGCGCAATTGAGGAACTGGCGACTTAGGTGATGCAGAACGCTCTTCGCTTAGCCGCACTAGTTGCATTAGTTTTGAATGTAGAGGTTGAATGTGGCCATGTGCCACCACCATCCACTGTGGTTCGCTGGCATCGGGATGATACACAATATCCTTCTCTCTCGGGCTCAAGTGAAGTTGCCTTGCCGTCCATACCACCTCAGTTCCAGACCCTTATGGCATGCCGTGGTGGGTCAGCTGCGACGCCACCCTCAGCGCCATCTTCTTCCGCTGCTGCTCCGTCACCAACGCCGGGCCCACCGCCAGCGAGCTGGGCCAGTACGGGGTTCATGCGCCCTTCGAAACGAATCGACGATCAGGGCTTCTTGAGAGAGGTAATAGCGCTAATACGTGAAGTTTAGCTACTTAGGAGGCTCCCTGCATTATTTTGACCACTTCGAGGTCATAATTTGAACCATGGATATTTGATAGGGACCGTTTATATGATTTGGTTCAAGTTATGCAGCAAGAGTGCAAACTAGCTAGAGTCTATAATGAAGTTTTGTGTTAGTGTTGAGCCGTGCTCCTGCGTGCGTACGCTTGACCTAGGTGTTCGTGGTCGTGGATGGCACCGACGAAGAAACGGGCCACCAGCCGGGCCGGTCCACGCCCTTTCACGCCCGTTTACGGTGCCGGCAAGTGCCTGGTGACGGCTCGTGCCTGTTCCACAGCCTGACGGCGTCCCTGAGCTTGTTAGTGAACGGCACGCACCACGCCCTCGAAATCGAGCCTCTGAAGTGGCACTCCAACTACTTGCGGCAAAAAGCCGTGGATATTTTTGAACAAGAGCCAAACAGAGTGCTCTGGCTGCAGGGGAACGAAAAGATGACGTGCGCGGAGCTTCTTGCTGCTGTGGCTGAGCAGGTAAGGGCATTGTATACTAATAAGTCTCATCCTTCCCTCTTGAGTTGACACAACTGCTTCCATCGTTTGACTCGCTTCTTCTCTATTGATGATTTCCACTCCCGTCTCTTCTGGAAACATACTTTTGAAAAACACATGGCTAATCTTCTAACATGCGTGTGGCTGACAGTTCAACGTGAGCCCCGAAGAGTATTTGGCCAACATGCGGAAGCCGTCGGAGTGGGGCGGCGGGCCCGAGATCGTAGTGCTCGCCAACGTGCTCCGACGGCCCATTCACGTCTACGAGCTTCAAGCTTGCAGTGCCGACGATGACGATGATAACGATGATGATGGCATGGACGCTACCACCGCTGGTGCTGAGCGCAAGAGCGGAGTCTCTTCGGGTGGCCATAGCAGCACCAACGGTTTCTTCCGCCGGGTGATGAACTTGAGATTAGGTCGCGGTGGCGCTACTGCAATTACAGCCCGCGGTGGAGCCTTCGCCAGCTCCTCTGGTCCCAGGGTGCCTAGAGGAGAGGTTACAGTAGCTCCGTCGGGATGGCGGTTGCGGCGCATCGCCTGCTTTGGGTCACCGAAATTCGACCGCGCCAATGCCGCCGTGCACATTTTGTCGGCGGACTCGCGCTTTCCCGACCTAAAACCAGGCGACCAACTCCCAAACGGCAACCATTTTCTGGCGCTCTTTCCCGTTGACACGGGAGGTGATAGAAAAACTCGAAACAATCTCCGCAGCAGCAGCGGCAGCAGCAGCGGCCGTGGCGCCCACGAATATAGTGCAGCATTCGAGGCTGAAGAAAGGGAGGCATCTACTAGTGGTGCACCCTTCCGAGTGTTTGCGTTTTGGCGGTGGCCTTTTGGGGCTCGTCGAGGGAATGGCGGCAGTGTACCAAGCAGCGTCACTAACAACGAGATGGAGGAAGGCCGCGACACCAGCATGGGCACTGGTGGATTGTCAGGTGCCGGCGCCGCAGGCGAGAATTCGTCAGTAGGTGTGCCATTGTTCAAACAGTTGAATGATATAGTTCGTCGTGCTGCTGGAATGTTCACGGGCCCGCCTGAAAAAGGCGCTGTTGTGTCATAGTACGCCGCGCGTAATTCGTGTTATAGCTATAGTGCTTTCATTTCGAGTCCTTTGTCCCTTTCAGGCCACCGCGCAAATGCTGAATTATCGGAGTAGGTAGCGCACTGCTGCAAAGCAAATGTAACTTATACCTTAGCTGTAAACTGCAAAAACGAGAAGAGCTTGCTTTTTTGATTCAATCCCAGATTTTACCGGTTCTGATTTCCCCGCACGCAGCTGAAAGACGTCGATAAGCGATAAGTAGAACTGGACCTTTGTACCATGGAAGTCCGTAGTTTATAGTGACATAAGCAAGAAGCGTTGAGTTGGGCATAGTGCTAGGAACTAAGTACTAAACGAAGCCACCAGTGGCACAATTTTTCAAGAGCAAGTTAGCAAGGGGATCCAGAAGCCACGGCCAAAATACTATAACCCAACTGCACTTGAATTCACTGAAGCCTCATCGCTGGAGGTGGAGGTGGAGGTGGTTGAAACTTCACTTGCTGACGCATTTGTTGAGGTAACCCAAGTCGTGGCCTTTGGGCGAGGCAATTTCCAGCCCACGGTGCCCATGTCCGCTTGCTCCATTTCTTTCAGCCGCCACTCCAGGTCCACGAGAGCGCGGCGCAGCAAGAGGAGCGTGTCCACGCTGTTGGGGTTGTACTTGTACAAACCATAAAACAAGTCAAACGAGTCCCCCGCCACCGTGTCCTTCAACGCCAGCATGCGCTTGAACGCCGTAGTGTCAATAGGGGTGGGGGTGAGCCGCAGCTGCTCGAGCAAGCGGCCGACGAGGTGAGTGGCAAACTGCGAGTTGGCCGAATTCAAATCGTGCGCTTCGGAGTCCATCTCGACCATCGTGCACCCTTCCGTCTCGAAAATGCTCAAGAAAGTTTCCATTTGGTCTTTGTTGAGTTGCCGCCCCGCCACTTTTTCGTACACGAATGGCAGCCCTTGCCAGCTCCCGCGCCCAGACTCGGGGCCAAACATCGGGTGCGTGCACAGGACGTCGCACGACGGAGGCGCTACCGTTTGAAGCACGGCGCGAGGGTGCATTTTCACGGAAAGCACGTCCACCAAGAGGGCTCCGCCGCGGGCTATTCGACCGGGTCGGGCTGGATCAATGCTGTCTACAAGGCTCGAGTCTTCGCGGGTGGAGACAGCCCCTAAGGGCGGGCGAGGGCCGTGCGGCTGGCAGGCAAGCAACTGCAATGGCAGGCTACGCACGCAAGCTTCAAAGCTAAGAATTGAAACCTACAACAATCGCGCACATGAAAACAAATCGAACTCGTTTCATAGCTTTTTAACACGCTTAAGAATTGGCAGCATTGTAATCTTACCGCAAAGATTACGACGTCTAAGTGAGGTTGCGACATAAATTCCCACGCACTACCGCCCTCGCCGTTGCTGTTTGTATCGATATCGAAACCACCGAAGTAAGTCACGCCCATATCGCTAGCGTCACGAGAGGATTCGGCCCGGCTAAGAGCTGAAACTGTGTGGCCCTGAGCTAAAAATCTCTTGGCCATAAATTGACCAAACTTACCAAAGCCGACGATGCCAATTGACAAGCGTCGGGTCTGCAGCAACGCTGACTTTTCGGCCGAAATACGATCGAGTTCGAGCTTGACTTCGGCTTCGCGCTTTTTTAGTGCTAACAGCCGTTCGGGGTCGGGGTTTAGATTCTCCTGAGGTCTCGCGGGCGATTCATCATTGCTCGATTGGAGCTCAAAAGTAAATTTCCTCGCCATGAAAGTCGGCCTGGTGTGTGGCGAAAATGCCGTTGTTCCTAGTACGAGGAGATAGGCTAGGAATGTTTGCTGGTATCTGTGAGGCATCTCTAAGCTTATTGAGATTCGTTAGCTCTTTGCTAGAGTTACGTACTCGCATGAAACGAGCTCACTCACTCATCACGCGGCACGAACATGAACAGCAAACGGACAATCAGAGCAAGAAAGGAACGAAAAGAACTTTCCAGAATTTCAACGGCACTACATTCCGAAGAACAAGGAGACAAAAAGAGAGAAGAAGAATCTTTTGCTGTATCCTTGAACGACCGGATGTAGCACAAGATTCGCCGTTTTGCTGACAATGTCTCTGCAGCACGGCTCTGCACCCGAGCTTTTCACGGCCACGATTGCTGTCGGCCTGACATCAACTACTGCATTGAGTCTATTGTATCGGTCAGAATTGTGCTCTCAAAGCTTTGGTCCGATACTGGTCGTGTTTGATCAATGCATCGAAAAAATAATAACTTTCTTGCGTCCGTTCCGATGCTTGTTCCTCACTGTTCTGCAGACGCGATGTCGGCTGTGGGCATCTTGTGACGGTATGTCAGCAAGCTTTTTCACTGTTAATATTATGGCAGCCAGCTGCAGAATTCTTCCGTGGTCGCAAAAAGCTCGCCATTCCAATCGCCTGGCATGGAGCCGCTGCGCTTTGCAGTTTAGGCGGTTGCTCCCTCGGCAACGTCGCGTTAGACCTACAGCTACCTCTTCCCCTTTTCTTTCTCATGAAATGCGGAAGCCTTGTGGCCACAATGCTCGTGGGACTGGTTATTGTTGGCCGACGCTACTCTCCTCAGCAAGTAAGTCGTCATTTCATTTGAGGACGAGATTTCCATCGTCTGATAACATGTAGTTTTTTCCTTTCGTGTTTTGCAGGTCATTTCTGTGGGATGCGTTACAGCCGGTTTGATGTGGGCAACCCTCGTGTCTAATGGCTCGAGCGTTACATCCGCAATGGCCTTTTCAACTGCTACTGGTGGTCCTTCCCCCGAACGTGTTGTCATTGGTGCACTTTTAGTGTTCGCGGCGCTCGTGTGCACTTCGATCATGGGAGCTGTGCAGGTTCATTTTACGATTATGGCCAGAAAATATACTGCAGACCGCACCTAATTTTGTGGTTAAATTGATTGTGCATGTGCACTTTCTCTTTCACCTTCTATATCATTTTGCTCTACGAGTCTTCACTCGGTCTTGGTATCATATTAACGCCTCTTTCAGGAGGTGGTGTTTCGAAAATACGGCCGCCACTACGAAGAAGCTACCGTGATGTCCACGCTGCTCTTTTTGCCCCTGTACCTCGCCATGAACGGCAGCGCAGTAGCGCGCCATGGCACCGCTTGGTGGGCTTCTGCGTTTGCTTCTGAGGGCAGTGATGGTGGGCAACTGCTAGCGTCTGTGGCGCCCCCCTTGCTTGCCACCATGGCCTGCAATCACGTGATCCGAATTCTCATGTGAGATGCTGTCTTGCGCAAAATTGAATCACATGAAACTTCTGTTGCATCTTAAATGTTGTTCAAACATTTTAAGGGTGTTGGCCTCCAGCGATAATGATGAAGTAGGAAATTTCGAACATTGTTTGATCACTTTTCCATGGTTGTCTGGTTTGTGGCATTACAGGTGCAAATTGACAGCGTCCTCGTCGCAAGGCTCCCTTTTCACAATGATTGCCATCTCTGCCTACCGTTTCCTCGCCATTCTTTTGACAGCAGCCTTTGCTTCGTCTCCAGTGACTTCAGACAGCGAAGCAAGCGGGCCAGGCGGCGGAATGCGAGACATGTGGGCTGGTATGGCGTTGGTTTTAATCGGGACGGCCGCTTCCATTGCTGCTGAAACCAGAAGTGCTCGCACTAAAACATCGTCTGAAGTATCAACACCGCAGGTGGCAGTTGGCACATCCAACAACAATGATGTTCCGCCTCCACTGATTTTAAAGAATGGAAACACTCGCAGCCCCAAGTCGGTTTTACAGATCCCCTCCGATTCTCTGACACAACAACTGCGGTTCGAGCTCGATGACTTCAAGAAGCAGCCCAATGTCATTTCGTCCGTAGACGATCAACAAACAGCTGCTGCTTCTCACTCGAATGCTTCTGAAGTGGCATCATCGCCTCCTCGCTCACCTCCTCGTTCAACGCCTCGACGACGACAGCAGGTGGCGTCCCTTCGATCGTCGGCCTTTTTTGCATCCCCAATGAACGCCCTTCTCAGCAGCGGCTTGGCAGTGGCTTTCGGAGGAGGAGAGCAACAAAATAAGGCCAAGCTACCATAAGGAAATCAACCCCTTGCCATATATGCGCCACCTGAAATGAGCACGGGCGTTGTGCGTATATATCTCTCAAACGAACACCTAGCACAAGCGCGGCAGTGAGCGGCGCAGAGTATGGGGACTTGAGGAACCCAATGCTAATGCTAGTGAATTATTTTGACGATATACATCCCGGAACTAACTGGGTTCGCTTGGGCTAAGGCTAAGTGACTTGAGCTTTACAACCCAGGCAAAAAAAAGCCCATCGTACATCGCAGCTAAGAAAAACACTTATGCGTTCAGCCGAGGCGCATTTCACACTCGAATGAAATTTATTAGGGCGTATCAATTCGTTAATTCAGGCTTCCCTATTGGCCCTTCAGAGCTTGCGTCGTCGCAATCCACTCATCCAGCTTTTCCAGCCCTGCACCCGATTCGAGAGTGGTGCGCGCCAGGGTGACCCCAGCTTCGATCGACTCGGCCAAGCCAAACACGTACAGCCCTACGCCTGCGTTGAGGACCACCGCATCACGTTTCCCGTTGGTGTGGGTTCCGCCCTCGAGGGCTTTCCGAAGCTCGCTCGCGTTAACAGTAGCATCCCCGCCCTTCAAGTCTTCCACCGTGCACCGGGGCACGCCACAACGGTCCAGGGGGTCGAAGGAAAAGCGCGTCTTTTCGTACTGCTTGGGCTCGCCAGGTCCGGCGGTGTTTTTGATTTCCAGCACTTCGCTGGGACCCAGAGGCGAGATTTCGTCCAAGCCGCAGCCGTGAATGACTACGCCGTGCTCGATTTTGCCCACTTCAATGAGAGCGTCGGCCATGCTGTCGACGAGTGACTCCTGGGAAAAAAAGAATAAAAAATGAACATCATTGATGGCGAGTGTCGAAAGCAACAATTATGACGCAAATTATGAAACCGTTTAGATGAAATAAAGTCTTTGAAATATACGGTGGTAGCCGCCAAGATTCTGCTCCAGTGCGGATCATTATCATGCACCATTCGATGCTTCACAACAATCAACAATATAGTATACTTCTACAAGCATGCCTCACGCCACTTCATTTGTCCCAATATCTACACCACCAACACCACCCAACAAGAGCCCACCTGAAAGACGCCAATGACCACATGCTGGGCACCTGCAGCGTTGGTCAGCGGGCCGAGGATGTTGAAGACCGAGCGCACGCCGAGGGCTTTCCGGATGGGAGCCACCTTTGGTTGTGGTTGAGTGGTCATGATGGTGACCAAGGAAGACGTTGATGAAGCACAATAGGAGTGCAACTATTCGCAGGAAGAATAGGAGAAGGGCATACAAGTACAAGCATTAAGGAAATCGTTTTAGCCCTCACCATTTTCATGGCCGGGTGGTTGACAGGGGCGTACATGAAGCCCATGCCGCATTTCTCCACGCAATCGCCCATGGCCTGCGCGCACATGAGCAAAGAGAAAAATACAAAAAGGAATGCAAGCCGCAATGAAGAGTCAGGTCACAACCAGTAAAAAGTGAACAAAAAATGAAATGGAGGGAGTGAACCAGCTGAAAGGATTATCAAAAAAGAAAATGAACGCACAGCCTTGAAGAGTGAGTTGTTCCTCGCTTTACGCTGGTGCCCGCTCAGGGCTAAGAGTAATAGGGAAAAAACACAAGACGAGTGACCCACCTTGGCTGAAAGAGTCAAATCAATGCCGAGCGCCTCCAAAACGTCCGCTGAGCCGCAAGCCGACGACACCGACCTAATATGATACATCAACAGGAATGGAAATGGGGGTACATAAAACGATGAATACAATGGCACAAAAGTAATAGATATCAAAATCGAACAAAGTAATTCGATCGTAAAGAGGAAAGTGCAGGAAGAAAAATTCATGGCGAGAAGAGCGAGAGACAGTGCAGATACATGCCCCCCCAGTAAAACGTCAAATAAAGAGAAAAGCAAATAGGACTCCCGCGTACCCACCGGTTGCCAGCTTTCGCAGTCTTGGCGCCAGCCGCCGCTGCCAGGATCGACGCTGCTGTGGAAATGTTGATGGTGCTGGCTCCATCACCACCAGTGCCCACGATGTCGAGCATTTTACCCGATACCTGAAGAGTGGACCAGATTTTGAAGGATTTCGCAGCGACACTTCAGTCCTGTTTCTTTCCCGTTGTCTGAGTTCAACTTCTCTTTCAAACATTTACTTCAAATAAGAAAGAAAAAGTGCACCCCACAAAGCCACTCTAGCGTCGTCAATTTGTTTTTTGCTGCTTTCAGTGACGTATTGGCTTGGTACCTTAACGGGCACGCAGGCGTCACTCATTGCTTGCACGAAACCCGCCACTTCGGCCGCCGACTCGCCGTTGCGCCGCATGAGCATCAGGCACGACGCCACTTGCATGGGCTCGGCCCCCTCCAGCACCGCTGCGCACACCTCGTTGGCTTCTTGCTTGGTCAAGCTTTCGCCGCTCACCAGCTTCTCCACGTAGGGCTTGAGGTTCGGTGGGGCTGCGGCAGCATAGCGCACGACGCTAGGACCGCGGGCAGCAGCTGGGAAAGTTACCTGCAGATTAGAGGCCAACGCTACAAGTTATGCTGTATATTTGCTATGAATGAGGAAGCACCAATATCTAACACATTCAATAACGAAAAAGGAAGACTGCCAGAGTACATTCAAACATCAATGGTTTATAAATGGCTTTTCGCTACATTCATGCTAATCTTACGACCTTTGGAGTGGAATGGCGCAGGGGCTTAACATAATGACTCTTCAGTGGCATCCACGCAGATGCTGATTGAAGCATGAGCGCCGAAAGCGCGAATACTCCGACAACTTGCATTTTTAAAGTGCTTTACTTTTGATGTCACTTCTGTACCTACAGTGCCAAAGGTCTTGCTGACGACTTTTATTATAAACAAACAAGTGAAGTGCACCGCTTCTGAATGCACGCACAATGACAGGCTAGCTACTAATGAGGAGTACGAATTGTGACCGAGGCTCTAAACTTTGGTCTCCGATTGTTTCCAGTAGAGATTCACACGTTAGGGCGTAGACACAAATAGCACGTACGTTGGCACTAATCTTGGAATCTGAGATCTCTCACAACACTGCTCTGCTCCGTCCGTCATCCGTCGTGTCTGTAGGGACTCTGTATCGAAAAATGTAGACCCGGTAACAAGTAAGTAGTACACTCTAGTCAGTCTGTATCAAAATGTAGCGAGATTACGAAAACAATGCACTCGTTGGCTAGTGTCAAAGTTGGCAAGCTAGTGATATTTTCCATCGCCATCCTCCTGTCAATCCAGGTTATCCTAGCCTTATTTTTTACCTCTGGTTCTGTTGATTCTCTGGAACCGGAAGACAACCCGTTGGTACGCGAGGTGCACTTGCCCGTTGGGCGGAAATTGCGCGGCGCGCCTCACTATGAATCGTCATTGGCTGGCGGTATCGAAGCTGGGCTGCAGTCGAACAGCCACGCGCATCATTTGATTTCTCATGATTTAGCGAAGCGGTCGTTGGAATCTCTCGAGGCTAGAATCAACTCAGGGACCCCAAGAGAAGCGCCGACAATGGTTGAGAGTGATGGCGGTGCTAAGGAGAAGGTTGCCGAGTTGGGCCTAGCCAATCAGAATCTAAAACCGGAATTTCCTGAGGGCATCATTGATCGCCCGAACAACTCTGCTGCTATGGCACTTGAGCGCGAGCGTCTATTTTCGTGTTTAGATGGCCTCGGTAGCTCCATGCCAGTTGAATTTCTAAACGACAATTATTGCGACTGCGCGGATGGTAGCGATGAGACAGAGACAGCCGCTTGCGCAGGTCTCGAATCTCGCGAGGCTTCCCGCCACAATAGTCACGGTCATAGGCACCACCTTACATCATCGGCGGTTGATCCAATTTCCGATGCCGAAGTAGCTGCCACATTTGCGTGTACCCGTCTAGCCCCTGGTGTGCCGTCACAGCGGATCTTTATGAGCCGCGTTGGTGATGGCGTCTGCGACTGCTGCGACGGCGCTGATGAGGCGCACGCCTATCCTTCCACCCGTTGCCCTGACACTTGCAGCGCGCAGCGCGTCGAAGCCAAGAAAGCTTTAGAAAGGCTCGCTGAGGGCTTGCGAGTGCGGCACGCACGGTATGATGGTGCAAAACTCCCAGCAGGCACTTCTCAAGAAGTCCGCACTGCAGCAAAGATTCTGGGGAAACAATCCGTGGAAAGCGGTCAGGGGTTTGGCACTCTCGGAGGCGCGATATTGGCCTTGGCTGCGAGCTGCCACTCTTTACAACGCGGCCAATTCAGGTAATCAACATTGAATTTTTATCGGTTTATGGAATACTTCGTGAGTTTTTATTGGATGAAGGAGTTAGAAATGATATCTACGCAGTTTAAGAATGCATGAATATTGCTTTAGTGAGTCCTATCATCTACCATGGCTGTATGGGTGTAGGTACGAACTTTGCCCACTTGGACGTATTACGCAGCAAGAAGTCAGCCATGAGCGCCAGAGAGGCAGACACGGCGGTAGCAGTGGTTCCAGCGAAGTCCATGTGCTAGGCGAATTGTGGGCTTGGGAAAGCGACAACCTACGCGATTCAGACGGAAGGTTGAGGCTTCGGGTGTTTAGCCATGCAGGTGCGCCCGTGTGCTCAGAAGTGGGTTGGGCCCGAAGTGCGGAAGTACTATTGAGCTGCGGACCTGCAGATGTTTTTATAGGCGTCGAAGAGCTCGAGACTTGCCATTACTTGCTTGAGCTCGAGACTCCTGCTGCATGCGAAGGTTGAGGCATGTTCCCTGCGGCATTCACGTAACGGCGATAATCAATGACCCGAGTGACGATATCGGGTCAGTTTCTTTTATTTTTGCGACAGCTGCAAACTCGACCGATCTTACCTCATCTGATGACAAAATATTCATCTGCCAACCGTTCATATATGGCATGGAAGTCATCAGCAGAGGCGCTAAACACGGTGTATTTACTCTAGTTCTCTTTGGCACGGTGCTGAGCGATGGTACTGGTGATGTTGACTTCATTATAACAGCATCGCCGTCAAGCAAGCAAAAGAATGCTACTGACTCCTAAAGAAAGCAGTACTATAGTACGCTCAACAATTGATTGACTTGTGTGAAGCGCTGCACTAGAGAAGATCGAGCTACTGCCCGCCCTTTCAAGCTGTGCCATCATGAACCGCCGTGTGTCAATTTTTGAGATTATTCACCGACGTCGTTACGTCGTTTCCGACCACCGAGAGAGTATTTTGTATACTGCAGCTAAGAATTTTTATTAAGTGTTTACAATATTTTGTTGCTCTCTATAGTGTGAGTATATTTAGGAGTAATAATTTCTCGCCTTGTTCCACTACGGTAGGAAATTTATAGTCACATCTAGAACTCCCCCCTCATAAATATTCAAATCGGTGATTTCACTTGGTTCTATATGGCATTCCTGTGTGTTTCCGCGAGGCCTTTTTACTTGTAACGCCCTACAGAAAGTCTTCTTAAAACTTTGTTTTTTTTTCAAATATCGATATCCAAATCTGAATTGGAATTAGTTTTAGTCCTTGGGCTCTACAAGTAGCTCATCAGTTAAGCTGGTGCTGTCGACTAGGTATTAAGCCCCACCCGGCCAATTCATTGATTTGTGATGCAAGAGACCTTCTCAATTTTGCGTCTAGATCACACCTGACCTCTAGGTTGTGGTTGCTGTGGGCGTCTCCTTTTTTCCTCCTTCATGAGTTCAGGGTAAAGGCAAGCGGTTGCAATCATGACTACACCCTCGACAATTAAAAATGTCCCCGTCATTATTCCCAACCAATTTTCGTCAACATCCCCAGATCCTGGGCCGGCCTCCATACCGAACTGCAGTAGGGCAATGAATATTAAGAAGAGGCCTCGAGAAATGGCCGAATACAAGAAGCCAAAATTCTGTAACGAGCAAAAGACGATGCAATTTATTTTGATCATGAAGATGCGCAATACACAATTTAAGATTGAACAGACAATCAATCATCTTGCTAACCTTGCGGTAGAAGCCACCACAACGCTCCTCGATCTCTTCATACCAGCACCCACAATGAGAACACTCGTAAACGGATAGCAGCAGTGCAAAAAGAAGAGAGTATACTGCTACAAAAGCCGTGTCGGTGTCCTCTACTCCATCTACATTTGTCAGCGTAATTATCGCTGTAACCATGGTCAAAATAGCCAGAGCTTCAGTGACAATGCCAAAAGTTATATGAACGCATAAAGGACTGTGTGGACCGAACAGTCCACAGCCTCCTAAACACCTAATGAAATCAGTACATGATTGATTAAAAGAATAGGCCTTCAGACGGATATAATCTTAATTTTCTGATAATTATACTCATGGTCTTAATTTCTTGCCATCGCAACGTAGACCTGTTGTATAAATTTCACAGAAGTAGAAGACCAAAGAAGGCAGGACATCAGAATAAGAAGTGGGGTTGATCCTTTATCGCATGCTGAACTCATTAAAATGTATACTTAAGCCGTGCAACTTCACTGACATATCAGTTGTATGCGCCTCTGATTAATTTAGATCAATTAGGAGAGCCACAGCAGCTACACAGCTCCACCGACATTTTG
>Ga0307930_1002874_pt1 | contig 12914 bp, 12 predicted proteins | sample OrgLakmetageno46_FD_203161 | JGI IMG/M metagenome (GOLD analysis project Ga0307930, IMG submission 203161) | Saline water microbial communities from Organic Lake, Antarctica - #46 | ecosystem: Environmental > Aquatic > Non-marine Saline and Alkaline > Saline | place: Antarctica: Organic Lake... | reverse complement strand
CAACGGCGGGATAAGCTCCGCTGCAGATGCTTTAGCACTCTTGCAGTCCACAGGCTGTGCGGCCGTGATGTCCTCCGAAGCGTTGCTTGAAAACCCCGCGCTCTTTTCGCCTCACAGCGTGGCAGCGGCGGCGGCGGCGGCGGCAGCTGGTGGTGACAGCGGCGGTAACGCTCATCTAGGAGCCAACGAGGTAGTTACAGATTCAGCCCTAGCAGTAGCAATGGAAGCACAGCGGGTCACGGCACAACAGCTAGCGTTTGCAAGGGAGTATTTAGAGCTCTCCGTGTGTGTGCCCCCAGCTATGGATGGGACTCACAAGGCGTTGTATGGCAGCACATTAAAAGCTCATTTCTTCAAGTTTTTGCACCAAATCTTCACCGCTCATCCAGAATTACGAGACATTCTTTTAAGGGCTAACAGCCCTAGCGATGTAAGAAAAAAATCTTTAGCATGAGTGTATTTTCATGCTTTGACTTTTTCAACCGCTCATATTCTGCCTCTTTCTCGTATTTATTCGTTCGCTTGGTCAACTCATTGCATCACAATTTTTCTTTCACCATCAAATATTGCGAATCACAATCACTCACTTCGCTTTGCACCATGTCTACCAAAATTTTCAGATCGAGTCCCTTTTGGACACCATCGCAGTGAGATACGCGCTCCCAACCATAGAGGAAGCGCCATTACCGGACATGCTTCGAAATGCGCACCTCGAGTCCAAATGGCAAACCAAGCTGATGGACCTCGTGGCCCATCGAAGCGGAGACGATGCAAGACAATCCGTTGTTTTAGGGGAACGTAGCTGGTATCGCCGCAATTGGCGACTTTTTGGCGACAAGTCAACAAGCACGGAATGAAGAAGAGATTCAAGCACGATCAGACTTATGTATAACAGGTGCGATCATGTTCTTTGATTACTTCTCTCTCAAATCACACCTACACACTCTGGAGTCTGTTGAAATGCGCAACTTAAGAGTCTACTCTTTTCGAAGTATAGTGAAAAAATCAATTGAAAAAAAGCTCGGGTATGAGAAGCCTGCATGCGGCACTTTTTCATTTGAGAAGTCTCCTACCGCTGCCAGGCTATTCACCCAATTTGAGCGAAAGAAAACTTGGTTGCTTGTTGCGAAAAGTGCTTTGCCTCGAGCTCAATCGGCAAAAATGCGGCACTACTTGACGGCACCCACATGTATTCAGTGAGCTATCGCCACGCAAAGCAATCGTGTTCTGTTTCTGTTGCGCCATGCGTATACATTTCCCGTTCTCACAACCTTTTATCGTTTCCTTTTCACCAGGTTTGGTCTCTACTCCACTTGAACGAAGTGGAGTTGTCACCGGCTTTATCGACAACCCTGTTCAACCCTTAATGTTTTTAGGGCCACGGCAACTTTTTGGTGCGTTCCCTAGCTCGAAAATAGAGCTCATCGCCCTCCCGGAATAATGCCGTTTTGGCTACTGTAGTTGTACTGTAGGTGCATCGTGATATACTGATATACTAGATAGCAAAAGGGCCATACCTAGCTTATTTATTTCGCGATTCAAATCACTAGGCGGATATAATTAGATAAGCGAAGTACTAAGATAGTACCAAGCAGAGCTCTTCAATTCTTCAGAACCGTTTTTCTATCTTCCGAAGCTGAAGCCATAAGTATTAGCGAAAGGACAAGGGAAAGGGAAATTCTCTATTATCCTTAATACCTCTCTCAGGCGCCCCATTTGTATTTGTCTCTGCCTCTGAATAAGTTTCGAACTGAAGTAGGCCAGTACCTACCCATCCCCCGAGTAAGGACTTGGTCGGCGCCCTGTTGCGCTGGTTACTAAGCACAAAACAGGCTTTCCTTGCTTGGCCCAGACAGAGGAGCTTGTCGCATTTCAAGTTTCAGCGTACTGCATGGCCGTGTCACCGACCCGCATTCGTCTTGACTCCGAGGACGATGTTGCCCCACGGCGTCGCAAAGCCGCAGGACTCGCACCTCCCATCTTTCGGCACTAGTTTGGTGCGCGGCTCTTTGTTGTGCGCCAGCGACGCGAGGGCCAAACAACATAAGTGGCTGGAGGCATTACAGGGCGGCGGGCAGCGCCACACTTTCTCTACACCCCCCAGCGGCGCGCTACACGTAGAGCAGTCGTGCTTCTGGGCTGCAGTAGCGGCCGTACGATTCCTCCTCACGTTGCTGCTGCTGCTGCTGCTATTCATGCTATCAAGTTTATTTTCCTTGTCCACGCTACGGCTATTTTCACTGCCTGTATGGCCATCTTCGTCTTTGTCTTCTTCGTCTTCCTCGTCGTCGTCTTGTCCTCCTGTTGAATCAAGTTCGCCGAGAAGCGGCCATTCAGAAATTGGGCCAACCTAAGTAGAGTATTTGAAATCAATGTTGAGGAATTGCTGCCAGAAAGGGAGGAGCAAGCAAACGTCCTTGTCGACTCATTTGAGCAAAACACACCGTAAATAAAGAAGAGCAGTCATAAAATTTTCAGAAATTACGTAGGTACCGTGTACGGCACGGAAATGTCCGAGCAGAGTGCGGCTGACGACGCAAGGGCGAACCGCACATCAAGGGCCTGGGCGTCAAAGGGCGGCTGCTGCAAGAGTAAGCGAGCCAAGTGAAGCTTCGCTTTGAAGCCGCAGCTCCGGCCCAGGCTAGGGTGAGCTCGCAGCGGCATGCGAAGCTTCAGAGAGTCCCGCGGGTGCTGCCAGTGCCACTCAAACCTGCGTCAGCAGCATGGAGGGGAATATGGTGCCGTAGCATGCAAATGGTTGAGAGAAACATCAGTGAGCTGGGTTCAAACGATAAAAAAGGCAGAATCAGACTAGTGCAGCGAGCTCACAAACACACAGAAAGCAAGAAGCATTGCTCTGATACCCCCCTTCAGGACAAACCACCTCACAGTGATTCATTACATTAAAGCGTGGTGTTTGGACGGAAACCCGTGCAAGACACACACAAACTCCCAGGGCCGGCACTTATGCGTTCGCTTCGCCCCCGCGCTCAGCTCGCCGTTATGCTGTCGGAGCCGGCGGTTGGGATTCACGGTGAACCCAATGTAGGTCACGTACGGGTGAGCCGGCGATTTGGACCGCAACAAGTAGCAAAACCAGTGCCGCTTGCGCTGTGGAGGAAGCGGTGCACTTGAATTGCTAGGATAAGCTTGTGAGGTCTGAGTCGCAGTATTACATGAGTTGTCTCTGGTTGGCAGTGGAGCCAGGGGCTGTCGAGTCGGCAGCGGTAGCAGAGGTGAAGGCTGCGGCGGTTGAGCTACTGTAGGAGCGACAGTATCCTGAAGCTCCTCAGTCTGCTGTTGCGATGGAAATGGGCAGTAAAATTCGTCGTCGTCATCGTCGGAGTTCGAGTCGATTGCTACATCAACTCGTGAGTTCAGGTGCTCTAAGGGCTCAATAAACATCACCTCATTATCTGAATCACTCATCCTGGTTCAGTCTAGCTAGAAAGCAACCACCCGAAGATATTTGCTCCAATTCAACTGAATAGCGGCGACTTCTTTGTTACTTCCAGAGAATTTAATCAAGTACTGCAAATAATGACGAGATTAGGTTCAACGCTTAAGGAGTACTGCCGCGTCGCACTGACTTCAAAAAACGTTATCTTCGTTCAGATTATTTATTTAACAAAGTTATCTTGAGTTTATACAGCGCCTCCTCGTGACAATAATTCCTTTTGAAAATCACTGGGCAAAGATAATTGCAAGCCCGCAGTAGGTGCGTTGTTCTTTCGCGGCTATCTTCTTGTTCGAACTAGCCCAATGTATAACTGTCCGTCACATCTCGTCATAGTCACTGCAGCGTGAAGAGTGAAGAGTGAAGATGTGAAGATGCGATGAAATAATATAGGTGCAGAACAAACGCCCATACGGGGTAACACAAAAAGCGCCCGTACGGGGTAGCTTCATTTTCAATTTTCAAAGATGCCCATACGCCATACGGGGTGGTTTGGTGGTTTCACAAAAAGAAATAATGCGTTGACACTTTAATTAAAATTAACTCCGTGTCCTATGCTCCTCGGCATAAATGGAATCCCAAAGGGGGAAGTATAGATTTCTCCAAGTCGGCCCCAAGGAGGACCCTTTGGCCGCCAAAGATCCCAAATTTAAACCGTGCTGCGAGATGCGAACGGAAGGGGATAGGGGGTGATTTAGACATTCCGGCGCTTTCGCTTTATATGGGTTTCTCATAGTATAATTCATCAAGAAGCGCATTCACAGATACCAGATAGCATAGAAGCGAATCAAAAAAGTGAGTACACAAGAAAAGCATGGTTCATTCGATAGCGGTTATGCATATCGACTGCCCTTCGCGCTTCAATAATTTCACCCATTCCGTGTTTCCTAATTCTAGTACTTCAGTACCGGCGGCGCGTCTCTTCAAGCTCTTCGAGGGCTTGGAGCATGGCATCCATGTCCATGTCTTCGAGTAATGAAGCGGCAGGACTAGAGGCGTCGCGAGGGCATTGCCCAGGAGCTGCAACGGGGGCACTATCGCTAAAAGAGCTGGATGGCGCCTGAACTGCAACTGGACAAACTCCTTGTGGTTGGCTGGATGCAAGCTCTTCTGCTGGCAAGTTGGCGTACTTTTCCACCCTGAATGAACAAAAAAAAAGCAACATATTAACGCAATACTCGATCGCACATCGCACAAGGAAGATGATTCAATGCCTGGAAACATCCAACTCCATCACACTGACACTGCAAACGAACAAAAGCTAAGTAGTGTTGAAGACCATTGCTTTCTCTCCTTCCTAATTTAGTATACTTCGAAAGCAATCACACTCACAGCTGGCGCGCGGTGTTGAATAATTCGTTGGTTTTGCGGTCTACTTTGTGCTCGGCTAAGCCCGACCAGTCCCGGCTGACGAGCATGTCCTGCAGGGCGCTGGGCCCCACCCCCGCCAATGTTTCTTCGTTTTGCTGGTACACGAGTCCTGTTGGGATACTCCGTTGGGCAATGCGCACCTTTTGGATAGAGGACGGGAACACGACTTCGATTACATGGGAAAGCGTTTACACATATGTACGTTTCGCGCGCCACACGAGTATTTGCAAACGCAACTAGACGCACGAAAAGCAATATCAACCACAATTGAATGCTGGCAATACAGCTCAATTTGAATCTCAAGCGCGCCAACAGGACTACGGAGAATGCACTCTTAAAATACTAATAAAAGACCAAGCGCAACTGCACCTGCGGCGTGCGCAAAATGTTGATCATGGGAAAGGGCGAGCGGCGCGCAAAGTTGCCCGCGGTGTCTCCGCCTACCCTTGACGCCCCGTCCCGAAAAGTCCACTGCGGGTGGAAAAACACGAGTTGAATAGTGGCTTCCAGCTGCAGGGACTCCAGCGGGTTGGTTAAGGTATCGCTGAAAGCCATGAACGCTTCGGCGTTGGACAAGCCAAAGTTAGGGGTGATCAACAGCGTGGTGCTGAGGCTGCGAGGCGGCGCGGACTCCAGCAGAGCCACTTGGTGCCAGTAGGACGCATACATCTGAGACAAAAGATAATGAGAAGAGAAAAAAGACATTCGAGAGAGCAGTACGAAAAAAGGAACGAAGAGAAGATAAAGCAAAACAAAGATGAGAAAGGAAAATGGACAGAGAGAGAAAGACGCATTGAATCTAAGATGATACATTGCAGGGATATAGGGACGATGCAGTTACAGTTCTAATTTCACGATATATCACCCACACCTGCTCGGCGGTGCCCGCTTGGGTGACGGGGTAATGCACGGTCCCGACGGGTAGGCCAGCTTTTTCCGAGGATGTGGTGAACGGGCACACCCCCATGTCCGCGATCATTGCAGCTACCCAATCCTTGGAGATGGACACCTAGGAGGAGGAAGTGATGCATGGGTGATGACGACGAAAATGACACTGAAATGGTGCCAAGGATGATAGTCATTGAATAAAAACAGTGAAGTCGTCAAAAGAGGCGCACCAGTTCGTGTTCGTCGTCTGGGACATTGTTCAAGCTAGTGAGCTCTTCAGTGGACAGCCCTTCCACACTCAGCTCGTTGGCTGTATCTGTAATTTGATTACAAAAAAGAAAATAAAGAGGCGTGGTTTGCGCTAAAAAGCAATTAAGAATGCCACAAGAAAGCTTGAACTGAAGAAGCAGGCAAGATCCAAACAGAGTACCTCATACTTCTGTAAATATTACTCAACCACCTACACTTGTAAAACCTACACGGGCATCCATCGACACATGTACCTCCCCAATGCGTGTCTCCACTTACGCAACTGTCCACTATAAAAGGCTACTGATTCTCCCTCTCCTTCCTCCTCATTCCCCCGCTTATTTCTTATGCCATTCCAATTACCTAGCCGCGCTGCTTCAAGCACCGCTGGGTCAACATCCCAATCGTCGTCCCATTCGTCGTTCCAGTCATTCAAAGCGCGCTCTTTGGAAGCCCCGTACACTTTCAGCCTCAAGCCAGCAGCAGGGCCATGCATTGGGTGGCCTTTGGGGGCACGCGGATCAATCGCGAAAGGCATCACCTGTTGGGAAGGGGGGCAACGTGACACGACAGGTATTTGTCATTATGAGTAAAGCAGCCAGCGATGTGTGTTGTTAGAATGCGCGTATACACGAACACAATAGTGATAGATTTAATAAACGTGGTTTGCAAACAGTATTTCGCTAGCCTAGACTTTCCGCTTCCGTGTTTGTAGTAACCTTTCTGGCTAGCCCTCATCGTAACAAATCTTCCAAGAATGATACCAACAGAATTAACTCAGCCCGTACTTCACTCACACAGCACCTCCTCGCTGCCTTACCGTCGCTCCGAAACGTTCGCAGACGTCTTTGCAAGTCTCCAGATGGTCCATTAACTTCTCCAAGGTGCCCGGTGCTGCTAGCGCCTCACACGTTGGGAACAGCAGCATTGTTTCCACGCCTGGTTGTGCGTCCCCTCCGGCTAACTTCGATATCGCATCCCAAGTTTGAGCCAAGACACCCGGTAAAGTTGTAGCTGTCGATACTACGAGTCTTTCGGTAGATTGCTCTATTTGGTCACTTGCATCGGCTTGGGCTCCATAAGAAGCTTCGTGCCAATCCACAAGATGTTGTGGTGCTGGGACAATGACGCCGTAATTGAGCACTAAATCATCGATAGCCACCCCTGCTGTTGAGTGCTGCAGTACATTCGAGCATAAAGCTCGGGTCATTGGACGATAGATTTCACTAGGCCATCTCCAGGCGTAGAATGCACCAACTGGGGAGGCAACCATTGCTATGGCAAGAACAACGCCTTGACGAATCATGTTCTTATCAACCTATCTTCGAGATTGAATGAAGGTTGACTGGAGCTTTTATAGACGCCCAATAGAAATATTAAACGCTAAATCTCAAATGTATTGCACCAACGATTCCCCAGGTTCTAGCTAGCTTGAGCTCCTTACAGCAATGCAGGTATGCAGATAGATGCAGCGATGCAGCACAAACATCAACGAACGGCAACATCAAGAAAATCGAAGAAAATTATTTTTGTTGCTCTTCTGACATCGTCGTATTTTTGAATTTTACGATGGTGTCGTAAGCTAGGCTAGCTAGCGTTCTGGCTACAGTAGACTGACTCCACTATAGCACCAAGGGTATACCCTTGATAGCACTGCAGCTGTACATCTAAGTACCGTCTAGCTAGCTCACGACTACAGAAGAGCCGAGCTAAGCTCAATTGCGTTATAAGCTATTCTCCATAGTGTTACCAACGATAAGTAGATTCACTCTTGCTGTGATGATAACTTGAGCTATCTAGGCTACCATAACCACCTAAAAGCTGATGTGCTAAGTCTAACCAGGCACGCTGCTGGGTCATGTGGATTTAGCAGACCAAGCATCTGCCAAGTGGCCGAATCGAACTCTAGCCATTAAAATTGCTGCCAACGATTATGCTAAGATTTCAGCAGCCCTCGTCAAGTTCAAGGAATTTCGACAGAGATAATTCAAAGGTATGATATCAAACCTGCCAGTGCTATAGGATAAGAACTCGTAGCATCTTTGTAGGATGCATGACCTCATTAACAGTTCGAATGATATCTCCTAGGATCTCCGCCGTCACCGATCGGCTTTAGGGTGGTCCTATGCAGGTTTTGGTTTACTCCTATGCAGTGCGGCGATTTACATTTGGCTCGGCAGCATGGCTAGCCATGGTGCTACTACACAATCAGCTGAAATGAATCACTTTGCTACTACGATTGCCGATCAAAAGCCACAGCCAGTAGATTTACCGCAAGCTAGCAGCATGGTGTACATAGGGCCACAGCGAAGCGAAGAAGGCCGAGCGACAGACGACGCGAACGACTTAGGTATGGTCGACGGCGGACTGGGAGGCTGTGACGACGTCGCCTTCGCTGTCGACGCTGCGTCGGGCCTAGCGTATGCCACCACTCCAGGTGATGCCTCGAAAACAGAGTCGCTTGGCAGTAAGAGCAACATGAAAAGCAAATCGAGAGCTCTACGAAACAACGCTAGCGTGAGCGGAACAGTGCCAATCAACCAGTACCACTACTACCAAGTGTGCGTACCGATTCACCCGCTGCAGCACACTTCAGTCAGCCTGCACCTCAGCACACCCATGGTGGGCCACGAAGCAGGCCATGCTACATCGGTAGGCAGTGTTTTGGCCTTAACCTTTGTAGCTGTGATCGGAGTTCTCATCCACATCTCCATTCTGGGAACTTGAATCTGAAAACCACTTTGTTTAGAAAACCATAGCATATGCTCACAAAGGAGGACGAGAATAATTAAGCAATTGTATGCTGTGCGTAGCATTGATCTGAATGAGATTCGAATTGCCATTCGTATCGTTGTTGTCTCCGACAGGCATCGTCTTACAATGGAGATTTGTACATCTCAACGGATGACCCTCGGCCAACCTTCGATCATGCTACCTGGATCTCAGCAGATGTTGGGCCCGAAGTATGGATTTCTGTATTAAGTGATTCATCGTTTTTACTCGTTCAGCCCTCTTATTTGGAGAATACAATGATTCATTTCCTGTTGGAATCAAGTCTCTAATCCATCCAATATCCTTCATCACTCTCTGTTCCATCCCCTTGTACTTACCCCTTACCCCTATCTTAGGATAGCATCGAAGTGGCCACTTACCTGGAAGACTTCATGCGCGCCCCTGCTACACCATCAGGCCGTGGAAAGGTACTACTGTGCTTCGATCAGTGTCGACAGAATTTTAAACGGCTTCTAAAATAACTTCCTTTCGGAAAGCTACTATAGTAGTTGCTTTGCGTGCTATCGATACTCCATTTTCGACTTATATTCCGCGAAATTACTTTCTTTCACTGTCTCCCTATACTTCTACCAAATGTGACTGCCTGGCGCTTTCTCCTACCGCTACAAGGTGCTCAGTGTTGGAGTGTTTGGCCGAGCAGCGTGGAGACATGGCGCAGTGGACCTAGTAGGAGCACCAGGGGTTCCATACACTCTTCAAGTGGCGATCTCCACGGTACGCTCAAAATAGGCGCTAGATCATGGCATTCTTATCCTCGTCTCCCTTAATTCTATCATGCACCCATGTAAGCTTGTTTCAGTTCCTGTGAATGCCTTCCTGCACAATGCCAGAAACACTCACACCTGTCCTTGTCCTTTGCTCAGGTGAGTGGCAGAGTCCTAGACCGACGCAGCGCTCTTCGCGGAGGACGGAGGCCACTGCCTGGACACTAGATACTATCACGTTGTAGGTGCTCTTGTGTCTGGGCCAACTTCCTTTATGCGCATGTCTCATTGAACTCTTTAGTCCAGTTCGCTTTTTGACTCGAACTGGCCGTATAAAGTATAATCTTGCCGTATAAGTATAAGTACTGTATAAGCCATTCACCATCCGAAATTCATTGGCCTTTTGCTTTTGCTTAATGTTCTGGCTCTGGCTCTGGCTCCAGGACTTTGCTGCATTAAGCCAAAAGCCATAGCCACACGAAATTACTCATAAATAAGAGATAACTGCGGATGCGGATACCGCGGGGAAATTCGCTCGCTTTAGTTAACCTCATGTGCATTTCCTTTTTTTTTTGCCTCGGCTGTGTAAACAATGGACACTCTCCGTGTTTTGGGAGTAAAGAGGGTTTATAGGCCTGGCGCCTACTTGCATTTGCAACGGCATCGGCAAATTAAGAATCAAATGAACAAGATACCCCAATTGCACGTGCTTCTTGTGTCATTTCGCTGTTCTGCATATTTCGGCGTGTGTTCTATTCAGCAGTTTGTTTGCTGGCCTCTTCCCAAAGCCCTTGAAACAGCGCAGTAGAAAGATACCTGACAAAAAGAGACAGATTTCAAGGAGAAAGATGAAATTAACCAGGACCCACAATACTAAATAAAAAGTAATAAATAATTGCGAGCCACGAGGTTTTAAACAAGAACGGTTAGAGGTGGAACATGATTGCAATTCTTGTCTTTTCTGTACCGTTCGCCGAAGGAAGGAATCACCACAACAATTCGTTTGCCGGCATTTTCAGGCTTTGAGCCCATCTAACCAACAATAGAATGGACAGAAAGATGAGAACACATCAACGAAGAATTTATGTGTCCAACAAGCATTAAATATTGCCGGAAAAAGTATTCAACATTACATGCAATGATATCAAAAGAGTGTGTGGATTACATCATTCGCACTATTTGTTGTTGTTGTCTCCTTTTCATTTTCTTACCTCAACCGCAGCGTCGACGGCGGCTCCCGCGCTGATCCCCACCAGCAAGCCTTCCTCCTTGGCCAGCCTTCGCGCCATGGCCATCGCCGTGTCCGAAGTAACCTTTTGGCAGGTATGATATGCGGCGTGAATACGTACAAATATATACGCGTGCAAAATGGAGTTATGTTATCGCTAGTAGATAATACATTTTAAAAAAAGAAGTCAACAATTGAAAAAATGCACACGTTCACGGGTCATATTGAGCTGAAATGAACTTGAGCCAATTCGCATTGTATTTAGAAAAAAGTCTCTTCTCTCTTCGATGCACTCTCATTCTGCCATCGCCAGCATCGCCATTGCCCTTACTGTGACAATGTCGTCGATGATGGCCACATCAACGTTGCCCGGCACGAAGCCCGCGCCGATGCCCTGAATCTTGTGGGGGCCCGAGGTGCCGCCGCTCAACACTGCCGACTCCGCGGGCTCTACTGCCACCACCTTTATGGGATGCAATAGAAATCACGACGAATGCAGCTGATTAAACCATCGTAAGAGTTGGGAAAACCCACAGGTATGTCTTGAGTGTAAAGCTGCATCTGATGGAGTCGTGTACTGTAATTCAATCAAGAATGATTGGCAAGTCAGTGTGAATTTCTCGACATTTTAGGCTTTCATAACCACCTATTGCTATACCAACCTTCAATTCAGGGTTTTTCGGCTTGAGAAATTGAGCGCAACCCGTGATAGTGCCGCCCGTGCCAACGCCGCACACTAATAAATCGACTTTCCCATCGCACTGGTCCCAAATTTCAGGCCCAGTCGTTTCGCGGTGGACCTTGTGTTTGTTTCAATGACAAAAATTGAGTTCATCGGTGTAACGAATGAACGAATGAACAAATTAACAAGATGTGATCTGAGAAAAGAAAGAACGTCTGGACCGTAGTATATTTTGCAAGCTAGAGTAACAATGTCTCATCTTTTCACAAAGTAGACCAACAAGTTTCCTGAGCTGCAGTATGTGGCGCAAGCTAGCAAAAGGATCTCCAATGTTTAAACAAGATCCCTCACTACCGGACCTTTTTTCTTCTTTTTCTTCGTACCTTCGGGTTGTCCGCGTTGTTGAACTGTTGGAGCAAGTACCCATCCGGGCCCAAGCCAGCCAGAATCGACTCTGCTTTGGCCACCGCGCCAGCCATGCCTTTCGTGGCTGGCGTCAGCACCTGCGAAAGATGTGATCAACATGTGTATGAGAAGAGTCATGAGGATAATCACGGTAACAAAAGAAGGAGAAAGGAACAAGTTGCAGCTTCGAATGCGCAAGCGCATCAAAGCAAAAAAAGACGAAATCTATACCAGTTCCGCGCCGAACGCTTTGAGGAGGACGCGGCGCTCCATCGACATGGACTCCGGCATGGTTAAAATGAGCTTGTAGCCGCGCGCGGCGCACACCATCGCCAACGCAATGCCCGTGTTGCCCGAGGTCGGCTCCACGAGGGTCGTCACGCCCGGTTTGATGTCGCCGCGCTTCTCCGCTTCGACCACCTGCATGAGGTATAGATCACGAACAGTACCATGAATCAAATTGCATTCACTAGCAACCTCTAGACCTCACGATTGGAATCAAAGGCTCTCGCTGACTTCTCTACGCTCTGCAATCGGGAGCTGAAGCGTAGGAACGGTAACTTCAGCTCTCTCGCGTGGCAGCATGAAAAGCTACAGAATCTGAAGAGGTTCAGTTATCATCGAAAGTGTACCATGGATAAGCCAATTCGATCTTTCACGCTATTGCAAGGCTCCATAGACTCTAGCTTGCAGACAATTTCAGCGCCGCATTCCTTTCCTGGGATCTATGATTCGGCACGCAGGCGAGAGAGTGTCACATACGCGATGCTTAAAAAAAAAATCAACCACAATTCGAAGCGACTGGTTGCGCAAAAAAAATCAACTAAACATGATCTAAAAAGAATGTGAATAGATAAGCTTACCTTCTTGAGTCGAACCATAGGAGTGTTCCCAATGACTTCGGTGATGTCGTCTGCAATTTTGAGCTTCAGCCCAGCAGAAAGCCGTCGAGCTTTCGAAACGTGAGAAGTAGCGCGCGGAGCTAGGGAAGGAGTTGTCATCCATGCAGAGGCCGTTGTGGCCGCTGCCAGAACGCATGCTAATTTCATTGCGGTTGTGAGGTCCGTGTGCTACTCCCTTCAATCGCGTGATTTCAGGTGGTGCTGATGAGCTATTTTTGCTATTTGATGAGTAGTT
>Ga0307930_1002873_pt1 | contig 12937 bp, 15 predicted proteins | sample OrgLakmetageno46_FD_203161 | JGI IMG/M metagenome (GOLD analysis project Ga0307930, IMG submission 203161) | Saline water microbial communities from Organic Lake, Antarctica - #46 | ecosystem: Environmental > Aquatic > Non-marine Saline and Alkaline > Saline | place: Antarctica: Organic Lake... | reverse complement strand
GATCCCATTCCTTTATAACCCCATAGTGCCATCGAAAGCACCAGGGGCATCTTAATAGGCCCTTAGAGAACACTAACTGGAAATCACCCTACTTTAATGGCGCCTTAGTAGTTGTCAGAATGATGCCATTATTGCCAATCTCGCAGTAGGAGCCGCGTTACTTAAAGGCGCTGCTGCTACACTCTGAAGCGATGCTGTGAACTCTAAGATTTGTAATTCGAGTAGTATTGTGCGTAACTTATAGAAGGTAGCCCGTGATAAATGCTACGAGCGGTAGAAGACCGGTCGCAATGAGCGACGATAGCCCAGCCTTTACAGCCCCAAATGTGGATGTTTTTTTGGTCAGTGATGATACGGCGGTGATTCGGGAGGCTGGCAGAGTCCCATCTGTTCTAGCGACGGCCAAAGAACAAATCTTGGGTGGGGTAGAATTCGCTGATGCTCCGAAAGGAACATCTGGCGGCAGAAGCAGTGGCTTGCTTGATTTCTTATTCAAAAAGTCGTCTGGTTCTATGCCCGTTTCTTCGCAGCAGCAATTGCAGCGGCGTCGCATTTCGGAGTTACGCTGGGCCTGCCCTACATGTGCCCATGTCAACACTTCCGACGTGAATGCAACTTGCGCGCAGTGCTGCGACTCCTTTCCTGCGTTGCTGGTAGACCGCGCTTACTTAAGTTTGCCGCCAAGCAAACGCATAAGTTCTTTGCAGTCCATGCGCAATTCAGTCGGTGGCGTGGCTGCAGGCGCTCTCTTAGGCCCGATAGGTCTCGCCACAGCCGCTGCAGCGGCTGCGGGTGCCAACATTGCCAACATTCGCTTCAAAGAAGCCATTCGATGCGAAGAAGTTCGCTTGCAAGTGCGTGCACTAGCGGCAGAGGATCCTATGCGTGGGGTACGCGCTGTCTTGCGCCGCGGTGGCGGTTTAGGGCCAGATGAAGTGAAGTTTCTGGCGGCAAGGGACACCCACGTTGCAGCTCACCTCCCTGTGTTTATTGGTCTTGAAGAAGAGGTAAACCCTTCATTGGCGAAATTAGGAAGCAATGTATCGTTGCTGGAGATGCAGAACAATAAATGTCCTTCGTCGGAGGCTAAAGAGGTCCCTCTTCGGATTGCAATCGCCGTATCGGGGGGTGGGCTTCGTGCGATGACATGCCATTTGGCGGCCATGCAAGTAGCCAAAAACAGTGGCCTCCTGGATTGTTGCACCTATGTGGCCGGCCTGTCAGGCAGCTGTTGGAGCCTTGGGGCATGGTATGCTGACGCAGTGAAACTCGTGCAGCAGCAGCAAGACAGTAGCGTTTCAAGTTCTGTGCCTTCTTCTATTGGTAGAGCTGGAGCTGAAGCTAACCAAGATAAGGTTGGTAGAACTGTTCCAGATAATACTTACGTTTGAAGAATGAAAGGTGTGCGTTGTACTCACACCAATCGTTAACCGACACATCTGCTTGTTTTGAATTGAATGGTGGATTCTGTTTAGGGGTCTATGCGATGTACTAGAGATACTGGCTTTGTGGCTCTCGATATGACGGTCGAAAATATTCGGTGCCGAGTTCATCGCGACTTAAGGTGCACGCTTTTTCCTATATTTGTTTCTTTTTCTGTAGAGTGGATGAAGAAAGAGTTGTTATGACGTATGCTTTAAGTGCCTCCATGCTTCCTACTTCATCAAGTCAAGAAAAAAGTGTTCCTTGAATTTGTGCTGTTGATATTCGTTCAATCAAAAAGATGAGGCTGAATTCAAGGAACAGCTCGTGTGAATTTTCCATATGAAATCATCGCATCCTATCAGATACCCACCGGCTGCTTGGCTTGGAGATTGCCGCAAAGAATGGATCGCAGCGCGTTTTGCCGCTCGCAAAGCCCAAGGACTAGACTTATCATCATCTGATTTGTTTGGGGGCAACATTGCCAACTACCTTCTCGGCGACGTTGACTGTCGTGGGACTACTTTATCGGAGCAACGATCCGTCTTTGAAGATGGCGGCATGCCGATGCCCGTATACACTTGCGTTCGCAAAGATGTAGAGAATGAAAGAGCGCAAGATTGGATGCCCGACGATGCCTCGAATGTGTGCTTGATTTGTGGTGTAGAATGGTCGCATTTTGCAGGAATATTCGCTCCGGCAAGCCAGGCGAGGCACCATTGCCGTTCCTGTGGCCGTTTAGTGTGCGGTGCGTGTTCTACCAACCGCGCTGCCATTGGACATGGCGCTGCAACAAAGGCTTCTCCTACTGATGTCACAACAGCCTCTCACGAAAACGTAATGAGTGATGGTGCAGTAGCATCAGCGACATCGGCTGGATCAGCAGAAGCTGTGGCTGACGTACGTCCTCGTACTGATGGCGCAAAAGATCGCGTACGCGTCTGTGACGATTGCTATCGCGAAAAGCGCCATGAAACGTCCAAAAAGAAGCAAGCTAAGAATTGGTGCGTAAGATATACAAATAAAAAGTTGTACTCAAGGCATCCTTGAATGATACTTGTCTTTGATTTAAAACCTGAACGTTGTCTTCTTTTTCTCCAAAGCTAAATTGCCACCCAATATTGTCACCAACCAGGTGGCAATGGTGGGAATTTAACCCCTTTGAAGTTGGGGCGCTTTCTCCGTCGTCCTTTCGATCGAGCGACGCTGCGTCAATACCTCAACAATCCGCATCGAACAGCAGCAGCAGCAACGGCAACTGCAACCGCAGCAAAAATGCTATCTTACTTCGCCCTGCATGCCCCGCTTGGGCTTTTGGGCGAGTGTTTCATGACGGAGTGTGCTTGGGTGTAGCACCTGGAGGCGAATGCAGCTTGGGGCTGTTGCTTGGTAAGAGTCTGTGTGTGTTCGTGAAAGCGACTATGGGTTCAAGTACTGCTGATATGGATGCTATTGCTTGACTTATTTTTGCTTACTTGCATGCACGTTTCTGAGCATTTTCCAATTTTGTTGGCAAAATCCATGCGATGACAGCAGTGACTTCTTAAAAGTATACGAATGTTCATGTCGCCAATGTGTTCCGAAGTTGACAAACTCCTCCACGTGGTTTCTAATCCTTTTTCTGCTGGTACAGGCGTTTTTGGAGCTGCTTTCAATGCGACATGGGAGCAGTAAGTAGTGCACGCTGATGCGACAATTTCATACCACTTGCTTACTAGTGTGTGCTAGCCTCCCATATGATAATACTCACTCTATTGCTCTCTTTCACTCTGAGTATAGTTCTTCTTCAAATTCTTTTTACAGCGTCTACGACCAGATTGCTCCTAGTATGCCGCAAGCTCTCAATGCAACGCTTCATTCGTGGACCGATAAATACCATGGAGGCCATCTAGTAAGAGAGTAGGGGTGCTAGAACAGGCCTTCGATAAAGTTTTGCTTCCATAGTTCTCGTCTACTTGTATTCCTTGTTTGCAAGCCCAAACCTGGAATGCAATAACACAGAGGAAGAACAATATTATGATTCAAAAAATGCTGGCACCTCATATGCTATGCATAATTTCTATGTTCGAATATCTCAGGTGGCTCCAGCCGTATTCCACGACTTCCGCCGTATATCGCCTCGCTTGCCGCCACTTACTTCCCTTCACAAGGAAGAGAAAGAAGAGGAAGAGCGTTCGCAGTGGACTTGCTCCACGTGCTCCTTTGCGAACAGTGCTTTGTTGCCCGAGTGCGAAATGTGCCTTACTGCTGCACAAGCGCCACCACCGCGACCATCGCCACCGTCAGCCGATGCCGCTGCTTCTGCTCCGTCTCCAGCGCCCCCGCCTTTTACAGAGGGAAGCGATGACGACTTCAACGTCAACAGCAATGAAAAGGTAGAGGAAGTGCCACCTTTGTTGCCACTCACTGACGCGGGACTGGACTTCAATTTCCCGATTGTCCCTTTGCTGAGACCCGAGCGAGAAGTAGACGTGCTGCTGGTGTTAGACCATTCGCAGTACGACCCTGGCGCATTTACGCATTCCCACGAGTGGGCGAAAGCTACGGAATATTGCCAACGCAACCAGGTGCCTTTGCCGCAGTCGTTTGATGCCAGTGCCGTGGCCGCGAAACCCCTCACGGTGTTTCCGGGCGATGCTCAAAAAGGCGGCGCCCCCACTCTGATTGTGCTTCACACCAACGTCATGGCTGACTCGAATCCGCCACCAACCACGCACAGCAACGACGGCGCTGCCAGCAGTAAAGGTGGCGTCTCCAGTGCTGCAGGTTTTAATGCTGATGCGGCGGCGGCGATGGATCCAGATACCAAGGCAAAGACGACCAAAGAGTACACGGCCTTTGCTCCATTAGAAAACGCCAAAGCTGGGGGATACTGCGATCTCAGCACATTGAAGTACAGCAAGTCCCAATTCGACGAGTTGTTTGCGTTCGGAGTCGAGCACTTTGAAAAAGCACTGCCTCAAATCAAGGCAGCGCTTCGTGATGCTACTGCATTGAAGAAAGAGAAGCAAATGAGAGGGGTACAATGATTGCCTTGAAAGAGAAGGAAGACGGCGATGGCCTTGATGCGCGATGGCTCGTCGCTGCCAGCTGCCAATTGCCTACTTCGGAGTTGCTTGGCCCTTGTAAGACTGCCGCTCTTATCAAATACACTTTCGTTTAATAGCAATAGCAAAGTACAACCCAATCCGGTTCTAAGAAGGCACCCGGAATTAATTTTCATTGTGAATAAAGGGAAATCCTGCTACTGATCACTGAGTACATATCAAAAAAAAAAAAAAGCATGGCGTTAAAGCGCTAAGAAAAAACTTCTTTATTTAAAAGCTGATTGCGAGGCGAATTTAGAATCAAGCAGGGCAATTATATTATCCCATAAAACACAAGCAGCTCCGCGATAAATAACGCGCAGGCTCGATTATTGGCGGCGGCGGCGGCTCCGTTGCATTTCCAATCGCTTTTCCAGGTCGCTGTGTGGGCCTCCCTTGGACACAGGGAGTTCCTGCACCGTAGACGGTCGCACAGGCAAAGTCTTTGAAAAACGGTCTGCCGAGGAACTGGTGTAGTTGCGATCGGACCAAGTGCTGTTCCGTGGCGCGTTATCGTTGTTCCTGTTCTTGTTGTACAAGCTACCCGACGATGAAGAAGGGGTCGACCCAGAAGAAGTGTGCGGTCGTGACATCACCGCGGCGTCGCCAGAACGCTGCCTCTTCTCGAGCAATTTCTGTTGTCGTTTGATGGTATAGCACGTGCCGTGCGAGAAAAAAAATATCAAGCAAGAAAATTGCGGGGTGAGATAATGGACCTGCAAATGTTCGACACAATCTTAAACAGTATAAAAGAAATCGTTGCTGTACGTCTCTTTCAAATAGGCGACCCTCCTCGGTTCGATTTAGTCTAGGCTTCGCAAATGTCCATCATTTATCCTGTTCGGACTCTCGATCCCTATTTCTTCGTTCATTCACCTGTCTTTCTTCCAAGTGCTTCTTGGCTGCGGCGTGCCGCTCTTCGATGGTTTGAGGTCCACTGAACACGTACGGGGGCGGCACGTAGTTTTTGTATTTGGCTTTTTGCTCCTCCAAATGCACCGCATACCGAGCTTGGCCTGCGTACATGAAAGTTCAAGGATCGAAAGGACAAGGAGACAGGGAAAAATAAATATTAAGCACAGATGCCTGAAAGAGAAACCTCAAAAGTAGTCGTAAGCCTGTAATATAAGGATTGGGCTCAACGAGAAAGATATTAGAAGAAGGGACTACAAGAAAAAGGAAGAAGAGCGTTGTCATATTCACCAGGGCTGGTGCTCGCACGCTGACTGCTTGAGTTGTCCGCTCCGCCGCCGATGACAGCAGACGAGGTGGAAGGCCGCTGCTGTTGATTAAAAGGATCGCCGTCTTGTGTGAAAACACCTTCAAACAGTGGTTGCTGCTGCTGTTGCTGCTGTTGCTGAAAGTTTGACAAAATTGGAAACGACACTAGCGTGTCCATTGAGCCTGAAGCTAATGAACCTCCATCGTTGAAGTTGTTCTCAAAGCCCATGGGTGATAGCAGGGAGCTCTGATATTGTTGTTGTTGGAGGTTAGAAGAAGCAGACTTCACCGGTGGTAGAATTAGGCTGGATTCGTCTCGAGTGCTGCTGCCACCTTCCACCGAGCCCTGTTTTACAATGGAAGGGAGAAAATTAAATGATTAAAGCTGCACTTAGGAATCAGTTTTTTAAAAAACTTTCGCTGCGAATATGATATTGTCAATGATTTTTTATAAAAACGAAGTACTGCATACGCGACCCTGAAAATCATCATCATCAACACAATCAATATCACCATCGTTATCATCACGCTCTTTTACCTCGCAAGAGTCGCCGCCAAAGTTAAAGCCATCCAAGGGAAACGCGAGTGGGGGCACGGGCGTCACCACACCACCGCTGTTGCTGGGAGACCCAGGCCGACCGTCACGCGTAGTCCCACTCAGGCCACTCAGATTCATCGCACCACTGCCGCCACCTACGCCAGTGAAGGTGGTGCTAGTGGCACCATTACCACTGCGAGCAAAGGAAGGAGAAATAGCATAGTTGCTGCTGCTAGCATATCCACCTCGCATCTGTTGCCCCTGCTCAAGTGATAGTCCACCACTACCAACACCACCACCACCGCTGCTGCTGCCAGGGCGGATATTGCAGGTGTTGTAATTCAAAGAAGTAGCAGCTGCAGGATGGGCGACCAAATTTTGGGCCACTGCATTCAGCTCTTGCCCCACCTTATTGATTAAATGCACCGAAATGGTAAGAAATAGATTGAACGAGCTTGATAAATCAAGCAAAAATGGTGCACGATGTCGTGTTAGTGGTGCACACACAACATCTTTATCAGTATCATACCGTATCAATTTGACTCCTGCGACCTTCGGCAGTGCCCGGTGCGCTGCTGATGCTATTGCTGAACCCGTTTCCATTACCTCCTGCTTGACCTCCTCCTGTCGTACCAAACTGTGTGGTGCTCATTCTGCTGGAAGCGCCGGAGTTGGTACCCGAAAGCAAAGGCGTTTCTAGTGGTTGGCCCTGTTGAAAAGAGAACAATGAAAGTTGTCACGATGGCAATAATGATCCAAAAACAGCAAATAATTGAAAGCAAAAAAAACACACACGCTCAAGCAACGAAAGAAATCCTGGACAGAGAGAAGATACAGACAATTATAAAGTGAATAATTTGAAGAACAGCCCGTGGAAGCATTAATAATAAGACATCGAAAGAAAAATAAACCTCGTCGTCGTAATTCATAGCGCTGGCAAACGCGCCAAGGGGAGGCGTCGCCATGTTGGCTTGATTGACAGCTGACGACGATGACGACGACGACGATCGAGGACGGCTGCCTCCGTCGACGTTGTAGAACTGCACCGATTGCTCCAACGGATAAGTCGTGGTACTCGCAGTTCCTGGCCTCGTTTTCGCGCTTCCCGACCGGCTCCTGTTATCGATGCGGGCTGCGCTGCTGGGGCGGCTGTTCTTGCGCGCTTGAGCGCTGGTGGGTCGGCTGTGCGCTTGGGCGCTCGTAGGGCGACTATTTGTTGGCACCGTACAGAAGAGTCATGTAAGTATACACCCGACACATGCACGCTCAGGCACAGCAAGAGTACATCCCGAGTCAATGAAGATGAAAAAAAAAAAACACGAAAGTAAGCGAACGCCCGAAAACGAATCGAAACGTCAAAAAGTAACGAGTATAAGTTATCAGATATTATACGATACACTTCAACACCATACCTGCGTGCTCGAAAGGAGTCGCGCTTGGCTCTTTCAAGCGCGTATTCTTCCTCGGCAATCTGATTGGAAATGGCTTCCTTTTCGGCTTTACGCCCCCTGTTCACATATTTGAGCGAGAAAGAGGGTAAAAAATTGTCACACGTAAATTGATGGGAGATTTACTATGACTAGAACTACGATATTCATTTTGCTTCTTGTCTTCATACTGTCTCAAGGAAAGGATGAAGGACAAATTGGTTCAATTTCTGCACGCAAAATAACCCATCAAAGTTACTTGGGTGGGCGGAAAGACATGCGTCGAGACTTCTCGTTTTCTTCGGCCATTATTGCATCGTCGATTGCTTTTTGGGCCTGCAGCGAATGTGAAAGGAAGGGTACCAGTCTTAATAAAAAGGCAAAATATAAAAATGCGGAAAGGTAGACTGGAGATTCGTTTGATCTTCTTTATTTCTTTCTATTACTTCCGTCATCAATCAAACAATCAAAAATAATAATAATAATCATCATCATCATCATCAATTATGCATCATCATCACCTGTCTCGCTTCTCTCTCCGCAGCTTCAGCAACGTATTGCTGGTTCAATGCCTCCATCTCCAGCGCATCTTTCGTAGCCTAATGTGGCATTTTTATCAGAATCGAAACATATTTGGAAGCAAGACACCGGTTGGTTGAAAGCTAAAAGAAAACCAAAATGCCACATCTAATGGAAATTTATTGGCTACATAGAAATGTGCGCATATTTGAGTAACAAAAAGAAACAGAAAAAAAAAACAGATTGAGTAATTTCCTTGTGTACCTGTTCCTCCCTCTCCATTTGCAATGATTCATTTTTAGCCTTGGCAATTATAGCCACTTCCTGAGCTGCCAGTTCTGCGGCTATGACAGCCTCTTCTCTTGCTTTTTTCTTGGCAGCCGTTACCTATTGATAAAGTGGAAGAAGACAATTACTCACATGTAAGCATATATACAGCTAAATTTGAAAATACAACTTCCATGATATTGAGCAAATAAAACAAATGCAAGCTTTATGTTCTCGTCAACCGCATAACAGGCTATAGTTCTGCTTTTTCTCAAGATTCGCCACAAGTATCATCTACAGTACTACTACAGCCTGTATTGATAAAACACACACCGTTTTGTCCGGTTTGTAGGCCATTCTCTTGGCCTTTGCTGCTGCGTCGGCTTCCTCTTTCTCCTTTTGTGCGCGCGCTTGAGCTTCGACAATTTCCGCTTGCTGTGAGGATTAAATAGTGCATGTACACAAACAATAGACCCGAATAAATATTGAAGCGATTGTAGCAGTAGCTGTTGCTTCACCTATTCAAAGAAGGACACTCTTTTCTCTGCTTTACCCACTCCATTTCACAGTACTTCAAATCCTTTTATCTATTCCATAGCACATGTATGCGCGTGCCAGTTCTCTGCTATTCGCACCTTGCGCGCTTCTCGCTGCCTCTCCTCGGCCTCGGCTTTTTCGGCCGCGGTCTGCCGGGCCAGTCGGTCTCTTTCGGCCGCTTGTTCCGACGCCGTCGGCACCCCACAGGACACCAAGCCATGCGGGATCGCAGCCGTGGCGAAATCGCTGATATCGTCGTCGGCATCTGTTCATAAGAGAGCGTACACAATAAAGAGGGTGTAGCAGTGAGAAAGAAACGCATTTTGAGTGCGATACTTTCATAGTTCGTAGAGAAAATGGGTACAATCAAAAAGAGCGGAAAAGGTGTCGATGACTTCAAACGCATCAAGGCAAGATTAAGGACGATGAGCGTGCTGTCTTATGCTCAGAGGTCATACATGCGAACGCTCACCATCGCCTTCCACTTTGATGCCCCAATCGCTGTCGTTGTCACTGTCCTCTCCTCCACTCCCTGTAGTGGCCATCATTGTCGTTGTGCTCATGGCTGTGGTATCTTTGAAGGGTTCGTAGTCGGCTCGCTCCATTTCGGCCTCCCGCGCCGCTGCCTCTGCGGCCTGAGCTTCCAAACGAGCAGCAACTCCCGCAGCGGCAGCGGCAACAGCTGCTAGTCGAAGCGCTTCTTCGTCGAGAAGCTCCGCGTCACTAACGAAGAGAAAGAGAAGCAGAGAAAGAGAAAGAGAGAGATTGCATTTAGATGAAAAGAGGCGTTTTCAAGAAAAAGATCTTAGTAAGGGACAGAGGTAATATTGCATAGCAAGAAGGAGGATCGCGAATTCCATTGAATGAAGTTACAAAAAGCCAAAAAAAAAAACCCAAGAACCACACGCCAAACCTCATTGCGGCTCGTCTCTCGGCTTCGGCTCTTGCCCTCTTTGCTTCGATAGCATCTCGTGTAGCGCGCTTGGTGCTGACTACCTGTTTTGCCGCCTGTTACAGTTGTGGTATTAGTGGTGATGACGAGACCCTGCCACCGTAAGCACTACGCATGATTCATCACAACAACAGTCGAACTATTGAGAAGCTGAACATGTGTGTCAACTCAAGAATAGATGGCCTTGAAGCCGCCATCTCTACTTTTTCATACCTGCAGCCTGCTCAGACTCTGAAGGCGTGTAGCGGCAGCTTCCTTCTCGGCTGCTTCCGCTGCTGCTCTCGCTTTGGCCTCTCTCCGTGCCTGCGCCTCTTGCTTCGCCAGTGCTTGCCTTTGCTTGCCCTGCAGAACCGTGGCGGCGTTGTCTTGCTGCACTTCGTGTGGTTGCTTGAGGCCCAGAAAAGCACAGCGAATCTGCGCAAGCAACCAGAAAACAGAAGAGAAGACGGAGGAGCACGAGCAAGAAGAGGGGATGTGGCGGTTGGATTAGTAGCGGTCGGAAGAAGGTTGGTTGAGTAGCTATACAGGTCGTAGCTATCTCCTTGCACTTTGGTCATGTACGTGGGTGCACTCAGTCCGGGTGCTATGCAGGAAACGGGAAAGAGACGGAGGGTTTAAGCATATGTATATATTACCCGAGCCCAGTCTACGTCAGCAAACGCTTGACTCAACGAAGTTGCCAGAGGAGAGTTGCCTCTTGGTTCCCACAGTAAGTGCGCAGCGGCCGTTGGGGCGGCATTTTCCCATTTTTCTATTTGGGTAGTACTCCAGGCGAGGGCCCGCTGACAAGTCGCGTGCTTGGGGGCGTGCTTCAACTCAAAAAGCAACTTCCGAGGGTCTTCCTCCTCGTCTGTGTTGTTGTTGTCGCCTTCTGCTGCTGCTGCTGCTGCGTCGGTGCTCGAATCCGCCAATCCCAGGGCTTCGAGAAGCAAATCCTTCGACGCCAATTTACGCGTTCTAAAAGTGCAGGGCATTGAGCGATCGACAAAGGATGATTTAGATTAACTTTGGCATCCTATCACACGATATTCCAGCATATTTCTAGATTTACTCTTCGAACTGAAACATCACAAGATCCCCTCATAGAGTTATGTAAATACAAACACACCTGAGCTCTTTGATGGCTGCTTCTAGCAGAGATAGATCCTCTTCACAAATGCCAGCCACCTACAGCAGCAGAAACAAAAGCAGCAGCGATGGTAGCACGTCGAGTAGCATGAGTGCTTGGGCGTCATACATGTCTGAAAACTTATTTCTCAACTTCGTCATCGAATACGAGCACACGAAGTAGCTCCTATCATCTCAACCAAAGAAAAAGTGAAGTTACCTGAAGCAGCGCCATAACTTCAGCCTCGTTTTCACGCCGCCGCGCGAGAACAATGCGAAGGTTGCGCTGGATTTTCATCACTGCAAACCAAAAAAAGGGTACATCACCAGAAACCACCATTGAAAAAAATACGCTAAGCGTGAGTTACGAAGCACATAGATTAAACGTGCGAATGAGCTTGTCTCCGAGACTTGGAGAATGGTTGGAAAATATAAAAGTTCAACTAAGCTAGATAGAAAAAAATGCTGCATTCATAAAATGCTGCTAGGATGAGAAGAGCGAGGCCATTGCGCTTCAAAAGAAGCAATACTAATTAAGGAAGAAGGTGCGCACGAAGCGCAGAATAAAAGACGGGATATAACCTACCAGCAATGAGGAAGCGAACCATTATAGCAGCTTCCGAGTCGGGCGGCAAGTTCTTTCCCATGGCTGCTAAGTCATCCTGTAAGTGAAAGCGTGAATGCAAAAGGGTCGCGTGGGAGTACATGTAAGACACGAACAGTGCCGTCGGGTGCTTAGAATAGGTGTATGTTACTTCGTGTTTGAGCTCAGTACTTCTGCCGAGCTATTAGTGCACGCTAACACTTGGCGCACTCTCACCATGGCTCCGAAGGTTCCGTTAAGGACTACAATGGCGAACTCTTGGCTAGCGCCAGAGCTAACATTCAAGAGATGAAAGAAAACGTGCACACAGGATAGGAACAACGCACAAATCGAGGTGAGATGATCCAAGAATCATGAATGCACTTCGCGCCCCTGTAACGAACATGTCTCGGTAATTTCGAAGAATGTTGGTTGAAATAATTGGGCTGGCAGGCTGGCATGCTGGCAGGCAGGTTGATGAAAAAGTGCGCGGGCTATATGAACCTAACAAGCTGTGAATTAGCCTCTTTTACATAAACTCCTGCCCCTAGTCCTACTTGAAGAAACGACCCGAAAGATCCATAGAGCAGAATACTGCAGCAACTACATCGAAGCGATACCTCGGAATCCGTGTCCTACATTCAGGCCGCTCTTTAACGATCAGGCCGCCCCTAACAACTTGAGTTCTGGAATAATGCCGGTAGCCCATAGGTTATAAGCAGGCTCTGTCTGAGGTGCCCAGATTCAAGGGGTTCATGTGCTGTGGATCTCTTCTGAGACTATTCGGCTTCGAGCCTGTAGAACTATTCTGAGCCGCGCCTGCGAAGTTGGGGATGTCACACACCTCCAACAATTCCGCTGATTCTTTTTCGAGTGAAATGAGCTACGACTTTACCTATAGGTAAATGATCTCGATTTACCTCACGAACAACTCAGCTCGGCCCTGAGCTCTCGTAATTACATTGAGAAGACTCTTAGCGTTGAGCAAGTTTCTGAATAGTTTGCTGTTTTGGCGACTACTATATCTGCGTTCTATAATTGCGTGTGCTTGTGCAATTGCTATCTGCAGTCCAATTGGAGCTCGGTTCGAAGCTAACGATGGAAACCGCACAAAGAAACGACGAAATCAAGTCAGTGTGCTGCACACACTGCAGATAAATGCCGGCATTTGATTGAAATAAGCGAAAAGCGAGTAGCCTATCGCATGATTTCTATATCTCTCTATTCGCTTGCTCGTTCGGGGGGGGGGGGGGGGGCGGGCGGGGGGGGGGGGCGCGC
>Ga0307930_1002871_pt1 | contig 12940 bp, 17 predicted proteins | sample OrgLakmetageno46_FD_203161 | JGI IMG/M metagenome (GOLD analysis project Ga0307930, IMG submission 203161) | Saline water microbial communities from Organic Lake, Antarctica - #46 | ecosystem: Environmental > Aquatic > Non-marine Saline and Alkaline > Saline | place: Antarctica: Organic Lake... | reverse complement strand
ATCGCCTCTATTGTTGGTATTGGTGGAGACGGAGGTAGTTGCCGCACGTGACATTTGCCGAGTAGCCACCACCTCTGCCATTTGGCCCTGACTCAGCGCTAGAGGAGCAATCCAAGTGTTCACCACCCGAATCGCCACCTTGATGAAGCCAGGATGCGTTTCGGTGACGTTTAAAGTGTTCTCATCCACTCCAACTTCAATTGAGAGCCACTCCAACATTTTCACCTGTGAAAAAGGAACAAAGCAAAGAAGAAGAAAGAGAGAAGTGAAGTGAAAATAGTACAGCATTACTTCGATCCAAAAGACACACAGATGACAACACGCACCAACGCAGGTAACAAGTGTACGAGAAATTATACACCACCAACAACGAACAACAATATCTCTCTTCTCCTCACACACGTAATTTCTTTTTTACCGTGAGGCCACCCTGCACGAACACCGTAAACAAAATCACGCAACTAGTGGTGGCCAAAAAGAGCTTTCGGCGGTCGTCAGCGGTGGCGCCATCTCGGTCGTCATCAATATAATCGGGCTGGGGCCATAAGGTCACACACGCAAAGGCCACCACTCCCCGAAGACCCGCAAACGACAACATGTGCTGGGTCTTGCGGTTGATGGGGCGGGGGATCGAGCAGCAGCGGTTCAGAATGGCCGAGAACAGGTAGACCTGAATGGGGCGGCTGACGGAGCACAGGAGAAGGCTCCAGAAGATGAGCAAAGGGTTGTAGTAGTCTAAGTTCTCCAGGACGCAGGTGAGGCCCAAGTTCAAGAAAGCGGCGGTTTCCGCGAAGTCGGACATGAGCCGAAGCACCCCCACCACCATGTCCTAATATATATATGCATGGGTGAAGAAGCAGGGCAAAAAAGGCGACAGTGACAGAGCCACATGAGGTGTTGGAATATTGACACTACTTCAGCACGCACAAACACAGGCAAAGCACAAAATGCAGTCTTCCTTTTGGCCTTCCAACCTGAGAAACAGGGTTGAGGGTAGGGTAAATGAACTTCCGCGAGGCCATGCCCGCTGTGAGAGTGGTGACAATGCCCGACAAGGAACACATTTCCCCAATCACGTAGGGCAAGTACACGAAGAGAATCACCAAGCCTTGCTCCAGCACTAGGTTGTTGTGCAGCTAGAGACATCATGTGTACAGTGGCGGGGGTTGCATAAAACATTGACCGAGAAAAAAGAGGAGAGAAATTAAGGCACACAGGCACTGAATACGAATTCTTGACAACAACAGCAACTGTCCTTAAGAGCACTTCGAAGATACTATCTGAAGCATTTAAGACCTATTCGACTAGGTATTTCGCACCAAACTCGACTTCCTACTTACACCTATCTACCATACCACCAAACCACCCCCAAAACTCACCTCGCTTCGTTTGATGATGGCCGCCATGCAAATCGACAACAAGATCCCCACCAGGAGCGACCCCACTAATATGATAACAAAGGAACCAGCGGCTCCAATGAGGGCACTCGACCCAAGCGAAGGATCTTTGATGAAATCCGAAGCGGTGTCGAATAGCACTAAGCCAACTGCATCATTGAGGACCTTGCAAGAGGAAAAATAAAAGGAGCGGGGAAAATGAACACACCCACAAATAAGTATTGAAAGTAAAAATTGCTGATTGCATAATATTGCGATTGAATGTTGCTGGATGCTAACTTAGCCCATCTACACGCGCATAGAATGCGATATCACACCACGTGCTCACTCTCTCTTCTACTCATACTACTAGTAAGTAGTGCATTTACCGACTCTCCAAAGACGAGGTAAAAGAGATGGGGCTCCACCCTTAGCTCCGCGAACAGCACCAAAGTTGAGACCGGGTCGGTCGCAGAAATAAGTGCCCCAAACGCCCAACATTCCGCCCATGTAACGCCCATGAGAGCGTGATGAGGGCCTGCGGTATCGCCGCCTACGAGACCTGAAGAAATGACCGTCTTTAAACCTCCCGCGATAATAGCGGCCGAGAGCAAGGTGCCTCCGATAGCAAAGGTCATGATCGGCACGAAGTTGATGAAAAAAAGAAGCCTTTTCAAATGAAAGCCGCCATTGAAGATGATCGGAGGCAGAAGCCCCACGAAAAAGAGAGCGGGGCTAAAGGTACTCAGCCCTTTTGTGTCTGTCTTATCAATCCCAGCTGCCTGAAGTAGCGCGATGAACACGCCAACCACAATACCGGCCAGGATAATGACTCCAACTTCAGGTAAATAGTGCATTAAATGTGGGTGCTTGGATTGCAACCACCTGTTTTTTTTTTTGGTGCGAAAGAACGTGAAGGGTAACCAAGCATGAGGATGCCAACAAGAGCAACCAAGCAAATCGCACGCTAGCTAAGCTATTGGCCGTACTGTCATAAGCTGACGTTGAAGACTGAAAGGGAAAGCATGCAACTTACGTTCCGATGAGTTGGCAAAACATGATCAGTGGCAGCATCACCACAATAGTTGTGTCCAATTCTAGATGTTGGCCCATGAGGTTCTACGAGGTCTTCTCGAATAGAGGCGGTTTAATAATCGTAGTGTAGATTCGCTAGACGGGCTGGAATGATTTTGTAGGCTCCAAATCAGAATGTTTTGGTCTCCTGAGCTCTTTAGTTAGCTTTTGTACGTAAGCTTAGTAGGCAGGTGGCAGTAGAGGAGGAGCATAGCAATGCAAACAGGGAGAAACAGAGGAAGAAGATGATTGATGCATTTCCCCTTGGAATTCTTGCCAAAATTTGCCTCGTGTGCTTGAGGTTCATGTAAAAGAATTTTGGTTTATGGTTCATGATTGGTGCAGAGTAAGCACGGAAAGCTCTTCTTGCTGTGCTGACTTCTTGGATGTGTGAACTCTCATGATGATGTCGGTCGTCAGTTGTCAGTTGTGATTTCGCGACGGCTGAAATAACACACCCACACTCAAAGCGCAGAGCGCAGAGCGCAGAGCGCTGAGTTGGTTAGTTAGCACAACTGGACAGCCTTTCGCTAAAACCATCAAGCTAGTCGTCCAGCACTTTTAATTTATTTAACAGACTCTTCTAGATGATTCGCGGGAATCGTCGCCGCTCAGGCCTTCAGAGCGATGTGCTAGCTTTGTACCGCAAGGTACTTCGTTCTCTTACTTTTCAACAATACTTGGCTAGGCACTATCTTTAAAGCTGTACATTACCTGGTTGATGTGTGCAGAGCGTTTGACGCATGTCTTGATTGTTTTTGTAGGTGCTGCGTGCGGCGAAGCTCAAAGACGATCCTGCCACTCTAGCCTACGCCAAGTCCAAATTTCACGAGGATGCCGCGAGCGTGAAGCGCAGCGAGTTCAACAAAATCGAATTCCTCCTCCGCCAGGTGATGTGGCTCACACCCTGGTAGCTCTTTATAGTTTGCAAAAGCATGCTGCTGTCTTATTATCAAGCTATTTTCTCTGCGAGCATGTCGTCGTCCATCCTAATGAGTCTCAATCTTCATGTGTGTTTACATAAAACAGGGCCACAAACGACTGAAGACACTCTCGATGCCTGGAACCAAAGCTGTAAACGTGTCAACCAATCCCATGATGCCTTCAAGCCGTGCCTACTCGACCAATACCAGCACCAGCGCAATGGCGACGACGATGCGGGCTCGCTCCTTCTTTTCTTCGCCTCTCACAAACAATAAGGAGGCACTGTCAGCCAAGAGTGACGGCGGCAGCAGCAGCAGCATGTGGTCTCAGCCTGAGCGGCCCCGGGCTCACATTGTTTCACTCGGCTGTGGGCGCAATTGGGTCGATTCAGAAGTGATGCTAGGCGACTTCCTGAGAGCGGGCTATGAGATTGAGGCTTCGGACGAGAATAGAGCCAGTTTGCTGGTGGTGAATACATGTGGGTTCCTAGGGGCTGCGCGGGAGGAAGGAGACGAGGTGATTCGACGCCTTGCCGACGTGAAAACACAGAGGTTAGCGCAGGGCCAAGACTGCGTGCTGGTAGTGACCGGCTGCATGGTCAATTTGGACAAGGAGGCGGTGCTGAAGCGGCACCCTACAGTAGATCATCTGGTAGGTGGCGGGGCGATTGGGAAAGTACTGAAGAGCGTGGAAAGCGGGCAGCAGCTTGTGGATTTGCCACTGGCTGCGAAGTCAAGGAAGACTATGACGTCTTCTGCTGCTGCTGCTGTTGCTGACTCTTCATTGAATTCGATGGGGGATGAGAACAAGCCGAAAGAAGCTAGTACAGCCCCTCTGTTGTCGCACCTTGAAGAGGACGTGCACAAGAGCAACAAGAGTGCAACCAATGACGAAGAAGAAGCTCATTTGAGTGCGTTGCGAGCGTCGCTAGCCGCTGGAGAAGCTCCTCTGGTGAGTTTTGAGCAGATTAGAGGAGTAAATTGATGATGATGATGATGTTGTTGTATTTGTGCTTTTCAATTTTGAATCATTGGATACAACATTCCTTTATCGTATTCCTTGACGCTTCTCCCCTCTTCTTAAGGTGGGAGCGAGGCTACTAGCCACCCCTCGGCATTTAGCGTATTTGAAAATTGCCGAAGGATGCCGGAAGCGTTGCTCGTTCTGCGTGATTCCCTTGATCAAGGGTGCGCTGAGAAGCAAACCGATCGATCAGGTTGAGCCACGGACATACGCACAGAGAGTTCAAACCAATTTCGCATACTGAGCTTTCCTTCTTGTTTGGAGAGTGGCAGAAGAGGCATCGAGAAAGATATGAAAGTTATAAGCAGAACAACCTTCACCAAGTGTACTTTCCCCCCGTACAAACTCCTGCCGCTGCACCACGCGCGTTACATGTATTTTTGCATGGTAGGTGGTGCGGGAATTTCGGGCTCTGCGCGCAGGAGGAGTGCAGGAAGTCAGTTTGATCGCGCAGGATCTGGGAGACTTTGGGAAAGACTTTGGAACAGGGGTTTCCGAGATCGAGGTGGAGAAAGGAGAGGAAGTTGGAGGCACTTCCTTGTCGACTCTAGAAGCCGATGCATCGCCACCAGTTGAGGGCACGCCACAGCTGATCAAACTCTTGGACCACATTTTGGCGTCCGAAACGGCATCTCCTGGTGGTTCTTCTTCTTCTCCTTCCGACACCCAACAGCATCAGCAGCAACAGCAACCACATGTGCTACCCTCCTACTGGCTGCGGCTCCTGTACCTCTATCCCGACGAAATCACCCCTCAGCTGCTACATGTGATGGCGTCCTCGCAAGGTCGAATCGCGCCGTACATCGACATGCCCATTCAGGTACTAGGAGAGTGGGTAAAGTGGGGAAATGTCGTTACTTTAACTCTCATTCAATCGATCTCTATCCTTCTCAACGACACCATTCCTTTCGCTTTTCACGTCCTTCTACTAGCACGTGAACGACGGCATTTTGCTCAAGATGGGGCGTAAAGTCAAGTACAATCGCGCCGCTTTGGAGTCGACTCTCACAGCCATTCACAACTTGCCCGTGCCCCGTGTTGTTGATGTTAATGGAGATGATGTGCTCTTGGCGCCGTGGGAACATGTGACCATTCGCACGACCCTCATGGTAATGAATATAGGATGCATGCTTAGTAATATAAGAACGGCAACAAGACGTGGCGGAATGCGACTTTACTCATACCTTTCCTCTTTCCTCTTTCTTCTCGCACGCTCTATCGTGTCAGGTGGGCTTCCCCGGTGAGACCGAGCGTGGCTTCCTCGAGTTGCTCAACTTCGTCCAGGAGTGGGGGCCTCAGCACCTGCACCACATTGGAGTGTTTGAGTTCTCGCCCGAGCCTCAGGCCAAAGCCACACACATGCCCAACCAAGTCTCAAGTAAAGTGAAGAAAAGGCGGCGGCTCCAGTTGGAAGCTGCGCACTCGAGAAACGTGCGAGCAAGGAACCGAGAGCTCCTTGGGAAAAAGGTATCAATTTTCATCCTTGTCCTTCTTCTTTTGCTCCATCTATTTCGTAAGGCGGTATGTATTCCACGTTTTGTAACGAACTTTTCTTCTAATGTCATTGTTGGTACCATCTCTACATTACTACTACTGTGACTGCGTACTTTCGTAGCCCTTATTTCTGTGCCTACTCGTACTTCTATTCTAGATTCTGGTGCTGGTCGACAAGGTCTCAGACAGTGGAGAATCTGCAGTCGCTAGGCACAGCGGGCAGGTGAGATGAGCTTCCAGAACCATGGCATCTGTACTTGTGTCAACGTTCATGACATGAAAAACGAGCAAGGGAGAGCAAAGTGGAGAATGTCAGATGGCATGAATGCAATTGCGCAGTGTTGCTCGCACTGCTCTGAACGTGAAATAACCTTCTCTGCGCAATCTCGTTCTTATACCTCACTGCGCCCGTCCTCCTTTCTCCTCTGCTGCCCCGATTCTCCTGTCTTCAGGCCCTCGCAGTCGATGGGTGCGTAATGCTCACTGGTTGGGACTTGTGGGAAGGCCTGTCCAAGGGTGGAGGTGGTGCTTCCGGGAATATGCCGCCACTCCGCCCCCCTGCCCCGAGTGAATGGTGGGTGGTCGAGGTGTTCGACGCCGATAACGAGTCGGGAAACCTGGTTGCGACGCCTCTGAAGCGGTTGGTGGCGCCTGACTCAGCGCGGAAAGTCGTGAAGTGATAGGCTGAAGGCACATGGGAAATGACAAAATTGAAGTACAGTGCGGATGTATCGATGGGGGTTCGCGGATAGAACAAAAATGAAGAAAGAAGAAAGGCTCATCTGTTTGCTCCTCACTGGCCTCTGTTTTGGTTAAGGCCCAGGAGTAGCCGTTTAACTATCAGATTGAGCTCCATTCTTAACATCTGATATAAATTGGTATTTTGGGATATTGATCTTTAAATGGAAAAAAGTGAGAACGAAAGCAACGCAGGGCACTGGGCGAACTCGAACTAATACAAACCCAAATGACACAGAAGCCAATGCTGCGGGCAGAAGTGTACGCGCGTGCGTTGCGCGCAAGTCAAAATCGTAAAGAGGGTAGTGTGTAGAGGGCAGGAAGCATATAACTTCCACCCCCTTCTAAAGTGGAAACTGTTCATGAAATAATTTTGAAACAGGGCACTGGGCTCGGGCTCCAGGCTCCTTCATCCCTTATCCGGGATTCCGCAAATCACAAATCAACCCTGTAGTTGATGACGTGTTTTAGCCATAAGAAAGGATTGGGTTAAAATAAGCGACGAAGCTGGCTGGTCTATCATCTCTCGCGTGCCTCCATTTTTACAAAAAATGGAGCAAGCCCGTACAACTACGCTCGCGGATGTAAGCCCTGCTTGGCTATATTTTTCGCTCGTCTGTTGCATACCTATGCTTCAGCTGAGCAATCAGGGGATCCCCTAGGCAGTACCGAGCCCTGTTCAAGTCATAGTTTCGATTCATTGCAGTGTTCCTCACGCTCACTCCCGCCACCTTTCCACCCTGCTTTACCAACCTTCGTTTGAATACATGTGAACACATGTGCGCAGCTGCTGGTGACAGCGGATTCGCTGGCGGTGCACAAGATGCTCCAGGACGAGCGCGTGAAGCAGGATGGCCGCCCTGTCGCTGACCTTGACGTCATCGGACCGCAGCGGTACCACACTACCGGGCCCCTCGGCGACTCCTCTGGCTGGGGAGGAGCGGGGGCACTGGCGCCGAGTGGCCATTTTGCCGTGCCCACCGCCATCCGCCGCCGCCTCGTCGACCATCAGGTTTGTTTTTCATACTTAGGGCACATGCACATTGCCAAGTTTTAAGATAAGGAGCTAACCCATTGAGAAATAGGGTTTAGGCTACATGTGCGCCGTTAGTCCGTTTGTTGCTAAGTGTGCTTTTGCTATGGAGCTAGTCCTAGGGGATAAACGACGTAAACAACTTCTGAACGAGATATCGACTGCGCCTAGGGAATATCCCAGGCTTCTTGTGCACATTCTTTTACCTTTCTTGCTCACTCGTATTACTTACACCTTGCTCTTCCTTTCCTTATTTACGTTAGGCCAACCCATACCGAACCACGGAGCCGCCACACATGGGATTGTTGCCTGAGATCTCGCACGGGTACCTGTGCCTAGGCCCTAGCCTGTTCCTCTGGCGCTTTGACGCGGGCGCTGCCGCCGCGGAGGCCATTGTGGAGTTCTCGGAAGTGGATGCTGACATCACGGCCATCGCGCTAGTGCCGCCACGCCCACCGCCGGAAGGAAACTTCGGGGCCTCGGTAAGATTGGAAGACAGAAAGTGGAGGGGAAGAAAATTTTGATGTCTTGTTCATTATGTTAGAGGTCTTCATCGATTTTTGGTACGCACTTTTTGTGGTTTATTTCTGCAGATCTGTAGTGCTACTTGCTCTGACAATTCCCTCCCTTCCTCCTTATGTCAAATCAAACCGTCATGTAGGTGGACTGGCTGATGGTGGTGGCAACCCGGGACGAGATCTTGTTGGTGGCGGTGGAGCAGTTTACGCAAGGGACGTTTACGGTACGGCTCACACCTACGGACTTTGCAATCCCCACGGACAACCAGGACGTGACTCGGGGTGCCATTGCCGGCACTGCCAGTGGCCGCATCTTCCTCGGATCCTCGCAGGTACTGTGTATACTTGGGAAAAGTGGGTGCTGCTGCTGTGTTTGTGCCTTTGACTGACTTTTGTGTTGGTGTCCAAGTGCACTTCCTGAATATTTCATGTTTAGAACCTCTTATCCACAATTTTCTTTCTTCTCATCTTCTCCCCCTCCTCTTAACGACTCCTACCACTCCTACTCCTGCCAGGGAGGTTTGTCGGAAGTGTCGTACAGCGCCAACGAGGGCTGGAAGGAGGCTCTAGGCCTGCGGCGGTCAGTGCGGCGAGTGGAGTGTGGCCGTGCTCCTTTGGCCTTCCTGGTGCCTGGGTTTCTGAAACAAGCGCTCAGCTATGGCGTGCCCTTGGTCACCATTCAAAGCGACAACCAGAGGCATTTGCTCTACACTTTGAACGCAAAAGGCTTCATTGAGCTGTTCTATTTGGGTGTCAGCGGCAAAGAAGAGATGAGCCTGATCGACCGGCGCGCCATCTTTAACTTGGCCGAGAGTTCGGTCGCGGACACCAGGCGTTATTTTCAGGCGGCGGGTGTGAACGAGGGGCACTGTCTCGTGGAGTTGGAGGTGATTCGATTAGAGAAGGATTTCCATAAAGTGCTGGTGTTCTTCAAAATCAAGCTTTTTCAAAATCGAGCTTTCTCTTTGGACTTCTTTTTTTATTGTGAAAGAATGAATTGATGTCAGTCTTAATCTTTCGAGTATTCTTTAGTGAAGCGCTATCGATTTCACCTTTCACTTCCCATCAACCAACACATGTAACACAGGTGGTGCCTCTGCACGAGTCACGCGAAGTCCACGCTGTAGCGGTCAGCAATTACGGGTTTCGCTTCTACCTCTCCACAAGCCCTCCTTCTTCCTCTTCCATGATGGCGATGGGGCCAAATACGGGTGGGGCCTCGTCCGTCCCGTATTTCCAGCCGCCCACCGGCCTTTACCTGCGCTCGGTGCGCGCACCTCCCGGCGTCCCTGCGTTTAATGCCGTTGTGCCGACGAGATCCGATGCGGAGCTCATGCAGGTACAGGGCGGGGGTTTAAGAATAGAAGGCGAACACTACAGAAGCAGAGCAAACGTTTTCCGTGCTACTTCTCATTTCTCACAGCACTCCTCCTCTCGCCTCTACCTCATTCTCGAATGTTTTATGCTTACATGTGTGTATATACTCTTAGGCGGGACAGGCACTAGGAGGAAGCTCAGCCCTCCAACAACTGCCTTCCTCCTCTTCATCCTCGGGCCTCGCTCTCACCGGTGGCACCTCTAGCTCTAGCAGTGGTGCTGCTGCTGCTGCTGCTGCGAGTGACCCTAGCTACGACGCGGTAACGCCAGAAGATCTGGAGAGGGCCAAGAAAGCAGCTGCAGGAAGCAGTACAGGGTCGTGCTATTGTTCGCTGCCCGGAGTAGCTGCAACGACGGTGTACTACAAGGAAAAAACGCTCGTAATGGTGAGGATTGGTGGAAGCCCTCTTCTTTTTTTTGTAACCTGCTTGCATCTTACATACTATGCTGATTTTGGTAGAATCAGCCGTCGTGATAGTTTCTAAGCATTCCCTGCCTCGCCCTTTCTAGTCTTATGTACGATACTCTCTCTCTCTCTCTGTACATGTAGGCCACCTCCGCTACGGGCCGCCCGGGCGCCCCTAATCCCGACAACCATTTGCAGCGCCTCTACGCCCTCACCGAAGATGTCTGCCGGCGGCCGGGTAACGATGTGTTTTTCATTGTGTTGAGACATGCCCTAATGTGTTAGTAGGCTGCTCTGACAGTGCCGTCGTGTGTGCGTAAAATGCGCTCACATGTTTTTGCGCTCTCCTGCTAGTCCCTTCGTACTCCCTCATCGCTTGTTTCCTTTTGATTCCTCATAAAAAATAACAGGGAGTGGCGGTGCAGCAGAAGAGGCTCTATCGCTCGTGGCGAACAGTGGCAGCGACTTGTTCCCAGGCGCCATCACTGAAATCGCCGAAATTCGCCAAAACTTGAAGCATTCCTCCCTGTATTCCCTGGCCCTCGCCTCCAAGGTAACGATCACCCCATGAGAAAGCGTTTACATGTGCGCGCGCGGCGGTGCTAATACTTGAGTGTTTATGATGAGCGTGCTCTTTATTTTTCGTACGGCTTCCTGATCGTTTGCTCATATATTTTCAGTGCGCAGGTGTGCTTTTCATCGCATCCTTCTTCATGCATCCCTCCTCTCATCTTTTTTTTCTTCATATTATATTCTAGGTCCCCGAAAACCACGCTCTGAAAAAGAGGGCCAACACAACCGAGGCAGGCCGCTACGCTTCTCTCCTCTTGCAGACTGCTGCTTCGAAACCCTCCTCGTCGTCTTCAGCGGCTTTGCCCAACTGGCTCGCCCATTCGCGCGCCGTGCCCATGCATCCCTCGATCGCCGCCATGTGGGCTCCGAAACGGTACTAATGTAATAAAGGAACATATAATAACCATTTCAGGCCATGTAATATGGTCTCTTCTTCTCGAGGCCTCGTATGTGTTTGTTATTCGTGTCTGCTACAGTACTAGGGGACATCACCAAGGCTTTGACTACTTTGTTAGCACCAAGTTCTAGATTTTCCCCCTTATTTTGTCGTCGTCGATCTCGTTCATTTTCTTCTCTTTCCTTTTTTCAACCTTCCTTTTTTCCTCTCCTACTTACAACAGTCACTTGTTAGCGCTCCGCGGCGACCCTAGCAGTGGTGGCGGAACTCGGGCCGATGTGGGAATCACTGCCTTAAGCTTAGAGAGGCCTTTCGATACTCTACACGCACTGCTTTTGAACAACAACATTGGTGGCTCATTTGCGCCAGACTCGCCGGTAAATTATAGTTGTCTTAATTTCTGCGTTTCTGATGGTGTCATAATTGCCGTAGTAATATCCCTTCCATACTCGCATTTTAAATTATCGTAATTCCCAACGAAAGTTTTTGGTCTCTCTTACTTTATTTTTTTGCATTTTCGTCTCCTTCTTTTTCCCATCAACCACCGCCCCTGTAGTTGCGGCAGCTGTTCAATCGCTTAGGCCACGTCGAGGGCTGTGCCTTAACCTGTGCCGTCGCCTGTGCTCTGCCTTCTGACTTGGCTCACCCAGCTCCTGCTGGCGCGATCGCTTCTTCCTCCTCTCGTGCTTTGACCTTCGGGGGCACCCTGCCTCGGGAGTCATCATCCTCTCATCCGATGCTGGCCGCCTCTTCCTCCTCCACTCTTCACTCCGGCGCTGGAGGCGCGCTAGGCAGCAGCGGTCTAGGCCTGATGGGAGCTAACGAGGCAGAGGCAGCAGCGGCCGTGCTCTCCAACAAAGTCCTCTCGGAAGCGGCCAGTGGTGGCAGTGGCGGTGGTGGCGCTAGCAGCAGCACTAGCAGCGGCCTCAGCCCTTCTGTGGAAGGCTTGTACGTGTTCCTAGGGCGGCTGCTGCGCCCGCTGTGGCACACTCCACTCGTGTGCCTCCCTGTAGCCGGCGGCGGTGCCCCTAATACAGTAGACTCCTCGAAACGCCAACGCGTAGCCGAGCCCCAGCCTCTGCCACCTCCTCCCAGGAGTCTGCCGCCGACGGTGGTGCCTCTGGCTGAGATCGATCGTCTGCGCCGGGTATTGGAGAGCCTCATTCAGCTGATGGGCCGAGTTTATGGCTCCGACTTGAGTGCGGCGTGCAGCGACTTGCAGAGCGCCATGGCGGCCTCCTCGCAATCCCTCCATGTACCCGACTACCTGAACGCCCTACAAGCGCCCTCGACTCAAGTGGTGAGAATGCACAAACAAAATATGACGATGAACCTTTTTTTATTCATAGATGGTGCATTTGTGGTTGCCGCGCCAGTGTTTCCATTTCCTTCTTATCGTAAGTAACTCATGCACATGTGCATATGTGTGTGTGCGTGTGTGTGTCTCTTCGCATTCCCATCGCCACTTTTAGGTCCCCAAAAGCAGTGGCGCCTCTGGTGCCATGAAGAAAGACCAGTCTTCAGCTCTGGGAGCTTATGCTTTGGCCCACGCCACAGCCCAGGCCCTGGCGCTGGTTCAGATTTTGGGGGCGTTGCACCGGGATCACGCGGAGGTGGAGGTGGGGTGGGGCGCGCATTTGAACGGGATTACATTAGGGCAACTGGCCTGCGACCGTTCCACCCGCAAAGCCCTCTCTACGGCCCTCAACGACCACGACGGCACCTCCAAATCGATTGCTTTGGTCAAGTTCAAAGCTTCTCCCGGGTCCGCCGAACTTCGGAACCTGTTCCACCGCGACTTGGCGGAAAACTGCGGGTTCTTTTTCACCCCGTCGGTGCAGCTGGGCAAACAGGCGTTGCAGCACGTGCAGGACGCGAAGGCGTATGCCCGGCACCGCAATCACGTGGAAGCCAGTGCCGCTATTGACCGTGCTCTCGAGACCTACCGCGCGGCGAGCAGCCATTGGCGCAGCGACGAAGACGTGCTGGGATCTCGCTCGAAGCTGA
>Ga0307930_1002869_pt1 | contig 12946 bp, 13 predicted proteins | sample OrgLakmetageno46_FD_203161 | JGI IMG/M metagenome (GOLD analysis project Ga0307930, IMG submission 203161) | Saline water microbial communities from Organic Lake, Antarctica - #46 | ecosystem: Environmental > Aquatic > Non-marine Saline and Alkaline > Saline | place: Antarctica: Organic Lake... | reverse complement strand
ACGGCAATAATGAAGGTTCTAGTGAGGGCACGCCTTTGTCTGCGAGTCAAAGTCAAGGCGGCGGCACTGGCAGCAGCAATGTGTGGGAGCAGGACGAAGCCGTGTGTCGAGTGCTGTTGCATGCCGCGGTCAACATGCTAGATGCCACTAATACTACATGCGGAGGTGCATCCACGGTGGGTGCTTGGCCATTGCCTCTAGGAGATGTCGCCCTCGACCTTCTCAGTGGAGTGGTTGAACATGCCCTTCAGAACGCCACCACCTCAGTAGGAAGCCCTGGCAGCAACAGCAGTATTAGTAATAGTGGAGGCGCCGCTGCGGCCTTTTTGGGCACTCATTTGCTGTTTCTGAGCGAAGTCCTCTTGCAGTGTCTTTTGCGGTTGCATGCCGCGGCTAAGCACCAACGGTTGATCCGGCAAGCTTACCGGCAGCGCGCGGCGGCTTGTGGCGCAGGGCTATGCGAAGACAGCTTGGGGCATTGGTCATCAATTGGTGCAACGACTAGCAGCACAGGTAGTTGTTTTACCTATTTTATTGATGTGCATATTATATTTGGAACAGATTGGATTTTGATCAGAAGAGTCAATAGTTCTTATCCATGATATTTGTCTTGAACTTGTTTCTTGCAGCAGGAGCTTAATTTCTGTTTGTGTATTTCTTTTGCTCCTACTGTAGCAGGAACCCAACGGTCCCACTCTGGTCTTGTTGGCATAGACGGCGGGCCATCGGATACTTCTCCTAGCTACTCCAGCAACGCCCATGAGCCAGGACTGTCCTTCCTTGCAGGTGCACCGCCGCTGCGGTCGTCTCCTGGTGCTGACCTCACTGGCAGTGCGTTTATGCCGGCCGTAGTGGCCAGCCGAGGTGCGCTCTCCGTGCTGACGTATGGACCCATCGCAGCACGAGGCAGCGACTTGTATGGTTCGCATTCACAGGGACACAGGCGATGTGGTGGCAACATGGCTTGGGATTTGGCTCAACTCGAGCTCGAAGCACCTCATTTCGTGCATGCTACGACTGCACGCACGCGTGTGGTCAACGATAGGAGTGGCCATGGTGGAGGTTACGATGAATTGAGCAGCGCAGAAGAGGAGGACGATGAGGAAGAAGAAGACGCGCTGTTACATGGAGGAATGGCCGAACAAGCTTCCAAGAAGCGCACTGCTCACACGGCTACAAAGAAGCCCAAAACTCCGAAGACGCACGTGAGCAATAGAAGCTCGTCTCCAGATCTCGTGGCACCAGCTGCAAAAGCATGCCGACTTTTGGAAGTCAAAGCGTTGGCATTGCTCTCGCGCTTACTGTCTGTCAAGGTGCTAGCGCCATGGCGTAATGCAAACCTCATTGGTCTTCTTGACCACCTTCCAAATCTTCCTGAGCCAGGTAGCAATGTGTGCGTGCGTAAATGGTGCCATTTGATCTCAAACACCTTAGAGACCGAGTTTTGTTTTTGAATTGCAGCTTCGAATGATCTCTCGATCAAATTAATTGATTCAATGCATTATTTTCATGGATTGATTCAATGAATTTATGTAACTCACGTGTTGTGTAATTGTTGATGCATTCTCGTAATTCTTACTTGTTCAGAGTGTAATGATGGTAATGATGCTGATGCCCGTGACCACGGTGCTGCGCTGCGGGAAGCGAGAAAATTAGTAGTTGCTGCTGCAGAGGAGAGCACGGCAATTGTATCCTCGAAGAACCATCATCAAAAAGGAGGTAGAGTCGAGCAGGTAGCGCGCGCACTTGCGATGAGTGTTCAGGAGGCCAGCAGCGGAGACAAGAGTGCTGTTGAAGGTGGTTGGTCATCATCGAGCCATGCAGTCGAAGTGCCGCTGGGGCCTACCTCGCTGCGAATTCGGCAATGGCTTCGCGAGGTGCGGTTGTTGAGGCGAAGTTTAGCGGGTGCCACGTTCCAAGACCTTCCAGGGCTGAATGGCATGGACCGACGAGCAAGGACAATGCAAAGGAAAGCACAGTCGCTGCAGCAGCACACCATGGTTGCGGTGCAGGCAGCATTAGTGTCTCTAGCAGGTGGGCTTCACGGAGCTAATCACGACGCTGTCGATAGCAGCCACGACAGCCTTCAAGAGTTGCTGCGCGAAGAAGCGGCCCTGTGCTTAGGGGAGCTAGGGGATGCCCCTATCGCTAGGAACGACACTAACGACAAAGGCGATGACGACGGTGAGGCCGGTGATGGAAATACGGATACGAACGGAAGTGTCAAGGAAACCGGGCCTGCCACCCGCCGCAGTGATTCAATTGGTAAAAGCGAGCGCAGTAATAGCAGAAGTCAGCCGCCTACCATCAAAACACGGGCCTTGGTGATGCTCTGCGAAGCTCTGCTCGACGCAGATCCCTGGTAGGTGTGTAATGCATACCCTCATACAGACAGAATGCATTGACACGTCCTCGAGGTTCCACCCTGATTCTTAAAATCATTTTAAGATTTATCCTTGCTTTTTTTTTTTTCTATAAACCTTAAAAAAGATACACTTTTGTGTGCCTCTTTTTCGCTTCCTATGGTTCAAAAAGGGTGTCGCTGGTAGCTGCCGACACGGCGAGCTCCCTTTTGCAGTCGGCAGATGGACAGGAAGCTTACGCTGCGAAAAATTGCCCAAGCGAAGTTCGGACTCTTCTGAAGCCTTTTCTCGACGTTCGCCGAAGCAGCAGTGGGTTCATGTCACCGCCCTCATCATCATCCGCGAATACAACCGATAGAGGCAGCAGCAGCAGCAGTGACTTTTTGAGCCTCAGTGAGTTTCAGTCGCGCGCACTGTGGGCGCCTTCTCACAGGAAACCTTACGGTGTATGGGTGTGCGCACTCACGGCGCGGCTTCTGCTCGACTGCTACGAACAGCCAGGCAGCGCAGCGACCTTAACACCACCACCCACCTCAAAAGCAGCAGCACAGTCAGGACAGAGCAGCACCAGCAGAGGAGCAGCAGTGAGAGGAACAGCGAGTCCAGCTGTGCGCCGTGGCTTAGTGGGAAGAGACGACTTCTACCGGCATTGCCGTCAGATGGCGGCGCTTCGACCTGCCTTCGCGGAATTACTCTTTCCAGCGGTGATCGATGATTTGACGAGGTAATATCTATAATGGATTTGATGCAGTAATGATAAGTGCATGGAATGTGCAAATTTCTACATTCACATTTTCTTCTACATTCAAATCCTCTTATTCCCTCTCTCTTATGATGCTTGCACATAATCTACTTCTTATTTGCACGGCAACCTTTTACCAAGTATACTTTCATCAATGAGTTGCACTTGTTATGAAGAAATGATCAGTTCAATAAATAGTGCTCACTTATGACCTGGTGTATGCTTAGGTTTACGCCACCAAAAGCGCGAGCTCTGATAGCGCAGGCCATGAGCGATCATTTGTTGGAATGCCGGCCTGACTCTCACCATTTGAGAGCAACGCAGCTAGCCCTCAACACGGTCCTCTCAACAGTGTCACTTTCGTTTTGCTTGCCGTCTTTCGATCATGCACATGTATATGCTTGCCTAATGATTAAGTCTTTTTTCAATCTTCGTATCAATTGATGGCTGAAAGAGTATTCTGCCTTATATTTATTTTGTTCATCTGTCTGAATACATAAAAGATCAATGCGCTTCGCGAGCATCAGTTGCGCGAATTCAAGGAGCGATCCACTCGAACTGCCCTCAAGAACTCCAAGTCAAGGACCAGTAGTAGCTCTAACAGTGGTGGAAATAGTGCCGCCTCTGTTGCGGTCTCCGACCCCAATCGAGACGACCAGCAGTCCAGCAGCGGCTTGCCCTTTGAACCCGTGCTTGGCCTTGATTTACTGCGGGTGGCCGCGGCTGCAGCCCACTGTGGCTTCAACTGTAGCGCTGTGCTCTATGCTGAATGGGCGTCTTATGGCAACCGTGCCGATGACGGCAATGACGGGAAGGGAACCACTGAGGAAGTAGCGCGAGCGGCTGTGGCAGCGGCCGGAGCTGCAGCTGCCGCAGCTGTTCAGGACAACGGCGATAATGTATCAGGCGGCGGTGGCAGTGCACTCAAGCGCGGCCGCACCTACAAGAACAGGGGCGACAACAGTAAAGACAAAAGCGCTTCGGTGGAGACACTTGACTTAACAGACCACAGTAGCCACCGTGGTGCTCGCAAAACTAGCAGAGCAGGAATCCCGTCGGCAGCCGTGCGTGCTGTCCTGTTGAGAGCTTTTCACGCGCTTGACGAACCCGAATACGTGCGTGCGCTCCGTGCGTTGGCTGGCGATGAAGGTCGCGTGAACAGGAGTGGCCTTCCTCGGATGACGTCATCTTCAACGTCCCGTGTTGACAATGCGTCTGCTGAGCTGCTGTACTGCGACCAAGGGGACGCGCTCGCGCTGCTGAGTCACTGCGATGCCGCCCTGCAAACTGACGAAAGCCAACACCACGGTGTTTTTGGTGGTAGTGTAGGCAGTGCAGGCAAAAGCAGCATGGATGAAGATGATTCAGGAGCTACCACCGCTGCTGCTGAAGCTGCGATGAAGTCGCGTTTAGTCGCCCATTGCGCACAAGCATTAGAAGCACTCGGTCTAAGGCATGTGGCACGCGCTTACCTTTCGGTGCCAGGGCTGGTACCGTCATCAAGTAGTAGTGGCGTCAGTGATGTGACAACTCTTGCTCGGGCCTCCCATGATAACAGAAATGGCTCTTTTGGGAATGGCAATATGGGCTCAGAAGCAACTGCAGCGTCCTCTCTGCGAGCTAAACGTTACGCAGCTGCATGGCGAGCTCTAGACTGGGACCTGCCGGAAAGTGCAAGTAACAACGCAGGAATTCAAGGTATGAATCAATCTGGTCAAATTCATGGTGACAACGCAACCATCAAGCTTTTAGGCACTGCGTCATCCTCTGAGAGCATTGTCAGTGTGGCAGCAGGTGAAATTGTCATAAGAGTTGGCTTTGACGAAGCTGTTCACGGGGCTTTACGAGCGCTGGCAAAGGGCAGCAACAGCACTAGCATGAGCAGTACTAGCTACGGTAAGAACAACAGTTTTAACAGCAGCAGCAGCAGCAGCAGTAGTAGTACAGCAGCAGCGACTTGTCTGCGGTACGGTCGAGCAGAGGTGGTGCAGCAGTTAGGAGTCGCAGCACGCCACGAAGCTTCAGCTGGTTTGCAGCCAGCTTTAGTGCAACTCCAAGCGCTGAGAGAAGTACACGAAGCTTGGGCTCTGGTGTGGCCTTCTCCTGCTCAAAAGGGCAGTGCAACGTTTCGTGAAAGCTATCTCAACAGCATGGTGGAGCTCGATGACAGCAGCAGTACTTCCGACAACGGCAGCGCTCTAGAAGGGTGCCTCAATGCGTGGCAGAATCGCCTACCCCCGCTGCTGGCATCGGTGCCCACATCGAAACTGGAGCCCCTCTTGAGCGTGCGTGAAGCGTGTTTGCGGATCGCTCTCAACGCACGCACGCAAGCGGCAACATCGGCTCTGGCGTCAGCATCTGCATCTGCATTGTCTTCAACCTCGCGCACATCATCGTCATCACCGTCATCATCTTGGCAGGTGGCGGTATCTCAAGAGCGCGCAGTAGCGGGTGCTCTAGCTGAGCACTTACTGGTAACCGTCCAAGCATCACGCAAAGGGTTAAGGCCCTCCACGGCACTCGCGCCTCTGCGCCGCTTGCAAGCTCTTCTTGCTTCGGCACGGCCAATGCCACTCCCACCACCAGTGCCACCATCACCATCACCGCTGGCACTACTACCTGAAACAAGGCATCCTGGCGGTAAGCGCAGATTGATGCCACCGCCTGACGTAGACGGAGCAGCCACGATTGAAGATTATAGTATGGCGACAGCAGCAGATGCAGCAACAGCAACAGCAGCAGCAGAAAGTGCTCAAGCTACTGCGGCATGGTCAACGTTTGAGTTGCGCGCACGCCTAGAAGAGGCTCAGCTGCTATGGTCTAGAGGCGACGCGGATTTAGCTCTAGTGACTCTCAAGGCATTGGCTCTGGACCTGCAGCAGGAGCGAGCTTCTTCAAATTATTCTCCTACTTTTGGCATTGGGAACGAGAGCTCCTCGTCAAGGCATGTACAGCACCAAGCAGCAGTGCTAGGGGCCTTAGAGCGGGACGTGTTGGTCTTGTTAGGTGAGTGGACGGCCTCTACTCGATCGGGTGGGTCCGAAGAGGTGGTTGACCAATTCTTGAAGCCTGCAGTGCGCATTGCTGACGCGTTGGCAAGCAACGCCAACTTGGCTTCGAACAGTACTCCCAGTAGCAGTAGCAATTCCAGTGGCAGAAACAGCAGCGATGGTAACAATGTGAATAACAGTAGCCACAGCAGCAGTGATGCGCTGTCTTTATTGGCCAGTGAGTCGTTATTAGAAGGACCAAGCGGAGGAGCAGCCACACACCGTGCGAGATGTTCTGTGCATTTGCGTTTAGGCGATTATTTGAGCCATTTGCATGGCACGCTCAGAGCGAGGCTCCGGTAAGTGCAACACATGCATGTCACAAAAGTGTATCATTGTAGGAACTCGATGTCATGTGTGATTTTTTCTGCTAGTTGAATTTTAATTAAATGGCGCCTTTTTTTGCCTCGTACTTATCCATTTCGTATGCTTTTTATGCCACATTAGGTCACCCGAATGGGCTTCTGCGCGTCGAGTAGCTCAGCACCGCAGGCGCGAATTAGCTCTGTGCGAAAAGCAAGAAAGGTCCGTGCGCCGTCGCATCGACGTCGCGAAAGCGCGTGAGCGTGAAAAGGCCTTGGGGCTGGCTCCCGGCAGCACTAGTGGCAGTAAAGCAGCCGCAAGTGGTAGCAAAGCAGCTCTCGACGGCAGCAGTGTGCGGCGCAGCACCATGGCAACTCCTAAGGGACTCTCACTGGCAGGCTCGGCTCGGATGTCCTCGTCGACGGGTGGTGGGGCGAGTCATTTGCCTGGTCAAGACGAGGAAGAAGAAGATTTGGATGAGTTGAGACGTGAATTGCAGGCGCTCTACCGGCACAAGGTAGGTGCTGGCTGAATTTTTTATGATTTAAAAAGTGCTCTGGAATTGGAGTATCATATTTTAAATTAAGCACAGCATAGTTGGTTTATCTTCATACGTTATTCTTTTCCTTCATGCGTGTGCGACCAGGTTCTCTTGAGCCGAGAAGTCGCGATTGACGGCGCCGAACACGCGAGAGCGTCCGAGTCTGCGCATGCCCATTTGCTGGCCGCGCTGGGCCACTACAGGGCGGCCCTTTCGGCTCCAGCTGCTGCTGGGAGCGGGTCACAGCTTCGCACCGTGTTTCGGGTCACGAAAATATGGCTTGACAACGCGGGGAGCGCGGAGGTGAACCACCATGCAGTTGTGTTAGAAGTGATAAGAGTGTTCTTCTTCTTATCATAGCCGGCGGTGCCGCAGTTGTGCATCTTTCTCTCTTCATTGGCAACGTTCTTGTTTGTTGGGACTCCGCTTGATACAGTATACTCCTTCACATGTGCTCTAGGTCAACGAAGCCATGGCACTCATGGTCGCGCAAGTGCCGTCCTACAAATGGTTGCCCCTCACCTACCAACTCTCAAGCCGACTGGGGACTAACCCACCGGCGAAGCGCTACAGCCCGAATGATGATGACGTGACCAATGATGGGGACGATGCGACGGCAGCAACAGCAGCAGCAGAGAACCAAAGTTTGAGCCCTTCGGACAGTGACGTGGCTCTCGAGCCAGTGACGACTTTTGCTCAGGTAAAGCATCAAGAAAGAACAATCACTTGGCGACGAACAAGTTGCCGCCACTCTCTCTCTCATTTTTTGCACAAATTTAAACCTCCTCATCATCCAATGCTTACTTTGCTTCATTATTATCTTTATTCACGCATTGCATTCACCTTCTTCTTTCTAGGTGCTGGAGCGTCTGGTGTGGCGCTTGTGCGCGGAGCACCCGCACCACTCGTTGCTGCAGCTCATGGCCCTCGCCAACGGCGCCGCCATTCATTTCGGCGATTCGCCGAAATATGGCCGCGCCAACGTTGACCCCACCAAGGTGTGTGCTTGAAAAAGAGGGGGGTTTCAAAGAGTATCTGTAGTTGTGAGCTAAGAGTCATAGATTCCTACGATACTTAATCGATTCAAGAGTGGACATCTATGCACTTTCAATATGAACTTTACCTACGTCGTCGATACTCTATGTGATCTTGAAAGGTGGCCGCGGCGTCGAAAATGCTCCACGATTTGCTTCACGACGACGCTCCACCGCCTCTCCCCTGTGTAATAGCAGAAAGCTCGATTACCAGCAGAGAGTCCTCGACTGAATTAAAATTGACGGCGAAAGCGAGAGTAGGCGCAGACACCGAAATCGTCGGTGCACGTGGGACTTTAGCACCCGTGCAACGCGCCAACTTGTTGCGTGGTCTGGACGTCTTGGTGGCAGCGTACATGGACCTCGCGCGCAGTGACGCGTCGTACTATTACAACCCGCCGAGAGGGGTGAAACCGCCCTACAACTTGGTGGATTTGCATGCAAAGCAAACCTTCACGCCGTCGTCGTCGATGTTCAACGACCAAGCTCCCAGCGGTGGCAGCAGCAGTCGCAGCAGTAGCAGTGGTAGCAGTAGTGGGAGTGCGCGTGGAATGAGAGGTAGCAGTGGCAGTGGCAGTGGCAGTAGTGGCAGCAGCGGAGGGCGTGGACTGCCTTTCCACCAATGCTTGACAGCGCATTTGAGTGCCCAGAAGCGCGAAACCAATGCCGCTGCAGCTGCTGCCGATAAAACCAAAGCAGCGCTCGGGGCCAGTGGCAAATCCAGGCCCAGTGGAGCCGAAGTCATCGCCACGGCCCAGTTGTCAGTGCCCGCGGTGTCGACCTGCCCTCCGAAGCCCCATCCCCTGGGGGACTATTCGCGGCACACGGTGCGAGTCGCGGGCTTTGAGCCGACCTTTGAACTGACCGACAGCGGGCTTCATCGCCCGTTCATTGTGCACTGCCGCGGCAGCGATGGGGCGTTGCACAAGCAGTTGGTGAAAGGCAACGACGACGTGCGACAAGACATGGTCATGATGCAGGTAAAACAACAATCTTGCTGTAAAATTGTGCTCCTACTCGTGAACACCATTGCGAGTTATATTGTAGTTCTGGATCTTTGATTTTCTTCACTCTAAGCTCGTTTGCCTTTCTTTCACCTCTCAACGCCTTGAATCCTGCGACTCATGGTGTTTGTATGGGGAATATCGTAGGTTTTTGCGACTGTGAATGCGTTCCTCAGTGAAGAGCGCGGTATCAAGGGCAACAGCGTTAATGTGGCTGACGATGTCAACAATAGCAGCAGCATTGAGGCTAGCAGCAGCGCTCAGGACAGCACTTCTAGCGGTTCAAATGACAGCAATGGTGGTATCGGAGTAGCAGGCGGAGGTGGGCGGGCAGCAAGGATCAAGACCTATACGGTAGTGCCGCTGTCGCCTGAAGTGGGCGTGATGGAGTGGGTGCAAAATACTATTCCAATCGGAAATTACCTCACCGACAAATCAAGATCATCGCCTGGTGCTCATTCAAGGTACTGAGATAAGGGCTTCTTGTTTGAGAGATCGATTTATAGACACTTCTCAGGCATGAATTCATTTGAAAATTTTCAATTGATGCAAAGCCTGATACGTTTCCTTACAGCAGTTGATTATGATACTTCGTGCCTCATTTCTCAGGTATTTCCCCGACGACATGAGCCACGCCGAAGCCCGAAGCCGAATGAAAGAAGCCAAAGAATCCGACAACCCTGCCCTGCTTCGCCGTACGTTTTCCAACGTGTGCGCTTCTCTGCAGCCCGCGTTTCGTTTCTTTTTCCTCGAGTATTTTGCGTCCGGCCGTATCGGTGGCCCTAGCAGCGGCAGTGGTAGTGCTCTGTCCTCGGCGTGCTCTCTAGGAGACGGCGGAGGTGCGTCCGAATGGTGGCGGCGTAGGCTGGCCTACGCCGAAAGCCTAGCGGTGAGCTCGATGATTGGCCACGTGATGGGGATTGGCGACCGGCACACCCAAAACATTCTGGTGGACACCAAGAGTGCCGAAGTGGTGCACATTGACTTTGGGATTGTGTTCGAACAAGGGAAAACGTTGTCGACCCCTGAAACCGTGCCGTTTCGTCTCACACGAGACATGGTAAGCTCATATGATTGAAATTGGATGTCTGAGTATTTGCATGTATTGGATTTCGTCTCTCGCCTGCAGGTGTATACTTCTCTGAAAAACACGCTGCCACCATTGCAGTGCTCCCTTTTAAGCTCTTACCTCACTTTGCCTACATGTGACTCTCTTGCACAGGTCGATGGACTCGGTGTGACCGGTGTGGAAGGGCTCTTTCGGCGCTGTTGTGAGTCCACGATGCGCTCTTTGCGGCGACCGGACAACGCTGCCGCCCTCACTACTCTTGCTGAGGTAACGACCATTGTCTGCACGACTGTGTTTATTCTGGAGCCCTTGTTTTTCGAATAGATTAAGTTAGTTATATGTCACAGAGCACTGAATCGTTACTTTGGCGCTTTTTCCCTTTCTATGCTGTGGTGTTTTTGTATGCATGGACGGTATGCGCGTGTGCGTATACCCTTTTGCAAATACTGTAGGTGTTCATTCACGACCCGCTCTACAAGTGGATGCTAAGCCCTCTGCAGGCCATCAAGCGCCAGCGCAACGCAGACAAAGTCCAAAACCCTGACAATGGCGACGCCACCAATGGCACCGGTGTTGATGGTGCGGACGGAACTACAAAGCACACCAAGGGACAGCATGACGGTGGTGGGGGTGACGCCGTAGCCCTCTTAGAGGCAGCCGACGGGAACAACAACAACAACGAAGCGTCAGGGATGCGAGAAGCCGCAGAGCGCACGCTGACTCGCATTCGACAAAAACTGCAAGGGTGCGTTTAACTTCAGACAATTTATAATTCACTCCTGCTTCGTGCCTTCGCTTGCTTTTAAGATGTGCTTATTTAATTGTTTCCCTCTCTGGGCGCACCTCATGTGATATTGATATTACGCTATGTTGCTCATGCGACCAGGTACGAAGACCCGAATGACAGTGCACTCTCAGTTGAGGGTCAAGTCCGACTCCTGATTGCCCAAGCGACAGCAGAAGAAAACCTCCATAAGATATACTTTGGTTGGGCGCCGTGGCTTTAGAAATGCATATTTTATTCCTGAAAGCGGTAGATCCACGAACCACAGATATAGATTTGTTCGACTGTCCAGGGAAAAATCGACAAATTAAAAAAGCCCGCCTAACTGCTAACAACCCCCCTGATGTTTTCCAGACAGCAAGCAAACAAACCATCCAATTAGACAACTACCAATGGCTCTGTTGCGTTTTTCGGGCCATATACATATGAATACCTGTGCAAGACCGCCTCTATCCTTTTGCCCTATATGCGCTTAACTTGACAGGCTGAATAAATCTTAGATTTACCTATCACTACCACTTCCATATAACTAAAAGGCCTGAGGGCCCATATTTATTAATTATTATTCACAGATGTAACCGCATAACCAAGTAGCAAGTACTTAGTATTTTAGAAACCTAGTATATGCTCCATCCACAATTCAAAAAAATAGTGAGCCTCTGACTAAATCAAACGATTCTCGTAATTCGCATGCGCCAGTATTAGTGTAAACGGAAGGGCCCATCACGATCCCAATGCCAACAAGACCATCTTATCACAACGACAGGTCAATGGGCAACTCGAAATCGCACATGATCGCTCGCTTTTCATCGTCTTTACTGGGCCCACTGGGACCGCTAGCGTATTCGCGCATCATCTCAAAACCGAGCCCACTGTACAAGGCGCATGCTGCCGCGGCTTCTGGCACTACAGCTCCCGACAGGCAGGTTAAGCGCACTTTGAACCCAGGTACGGCTGCTTTTGAAGCCGCTGCTGCGGTCCCTCGACTTTGAGCCGCTGCTCGTACATAGTTCAGAGCCGTTTCCACCAGCTGTTTTCCTAGGCCGCGGCGGCGATAAGTTGGGTGCACTGCGAGCCGCTTCAACTCTATTGATACCAAAGCCGCGCCATTGGCAACAGCAGCGCTAGCGAGGGGTGGCGTCGGCAATGCTTCTCCACTGGTGGTACCATGAGAGCTGTGGTAGCTGCCTGGAGGTTCCGTTGTTCCAATTTGGGGGCTCGATGATGGAACGACGGTGTCCTCATCGATGGCGATGCAGCCAATTACTTGGCCTTGTGGCACCGTGCGAGCAACCCAAAATTGGCGCAGCGGCCGCGCCCTCGCTTCAGGGTTGCTGCCACTTGGACTGCTTGCGCTGCTATTGCAACTGCTGCTGCTGTAAAACGCAAATGGATCGGCAAGGTCTTTTTTGAGCGCCTGCGCATTAGATGGTACATTCCAGAAGCATTTGGTGAAACAGGTTGTGAGTGCAAGTACATAAAGAATTCAAAACTAAAGGCCAAAGTAAAACAAATTCGTAGGGATGAGAGCGTGCTGCCCTTACGTGTTTCCAGAAGCGCCGCACCGCAGGCAAAGACTGTGCCAGTGAAGCATGCACGTCCACCGCCAAAGCAGCTGCAGCGGTTGCATCGCGCGCCTCGAGCAGCCCGATTTCAATGGGCTCAATCTTTGGTAATTCAACTTGCTTTGACTGCTGCTGTTGCTGTTGTTGTTGCAGTGCTTCCTGCTCCTGTCGGAGCTCTTCTTGTTCTTTCTCCGAACTGAGTGCTGTCATAGCCGCCATCAGTGTCTTCGCTGCTCTAATCGCTGAAACAGCTTCCTCAACAGCTCGACCCTCGTATTCTTCAGTGACGGCAGCACTGGCTCGAGTGGCCACTACCATAGCGTATTGGGACTGAAGAGCGTGCAACGCCGCCATTTCGTCAAAAGGCTCGCACACAAAAGCTCGACGGCGCATGAAGGGAGGCAACCACCGCTCTGCTGCCACATTGAGGTCGACGCCCGTCACAAAGCCTGCAGAGCGGTGTTTACTACTATTATCACTGCGATTAGCAC
>Ga0307930_1002865_pt1 | contig 12952 bp, 6 predicted proteins | sample OrgLakmetageno46_FD_203161 | JGI IMG/M metagenome (GOLD analysis project Ga0307930, IMG submission 203161) | Saline water microbial communities from Organic Lake, Antarctica - #46 | ecosystem: Environmental > Aquatic > Non-marine Saline and Alkaline > Saline | place: Antarctica: Organic Lake... | reverse complement strand
GTTCTCGCTGTGAAAGGCTTAAGTGACAAGTACGCGTTTCAGGGGGTGCACATGATGCTGGAAGGCGCGCCTCTGGAGCCCTGGGGACCAGATCAACCGCGCACCAACAAGCTGGTGTTCATTGGCAGAAAACTCGACCGAGCGGCGCTCGAAGCAGGCTTTGAAGCTTGCTTAGTGGCGTAGAATCGATTTTAAGTATTTGTCGTGTCTATCATTAGTCCAGTCTGTTTCCCATAATCCATAATAAATCTGAATCATATCATTACGCGAAAAAAAAACTGCAAGAAATGGCATAACAATTGAGAATGAGAATAAACAAACAACAAATAGCAAATATCAAGCATCGCCATGTATTGGATATTTGATGTTGAAATAAACGAACATGGGCTGGTAATGCTCCTAAATGCGCGGGCCTTTATAGCCTTGAGTTGACCTTGAGATTTTATTTTCAATTGCCAGTACGAGGAAATCTGTACTAGAGTAGATTACAGATTAGTCTAGTCTAGTTAATACTCCCCAAAAATACAAAGAAACACCACTGTGGCATATAGCAACAGAAAAATGTAACTTTCAGAACAAGTTTGATTGGGCTGATTTTCTTTTTGCGTAATGCAATTGTATTCGTTTACTCTCGAGGTGTCCTTCAGCCACCAGGCATCTGGAGATTTGGGAATAGATTATAGGCAAAAAGTGGTATCTATATTGGCCTTGCTGCAGAAATCGTCTGGATACAAGAACACAACTAGTTAGCCACTTCTAGCGAGATTGAAAGCAAACAGGGAGATGAATAAAGGACGATGATTCGCAGCGGCTCATAATCCTACTTCGCGTAGAGCAGTCGCCGGTTTCCCACCACGAACGCAGGCCCTCGCCATGCCAAACGGCGCTTCGTTCTGGCCACATCCTTTTTTGAAGCAGCAGTTGATGTTGTTGTCGACATCGCAGGAGCTGCAGGCAGCTTGCGCTTCGTGCTCCGTTGCGCTGCTGCTGTCGTCGACGAAAGGTTAACGTCATCATGGTTTAAGCCGATGGAAAGGATATCGGCAGGACTGCCACTGCTGAGCGTGCCACTATTCTCACTTGTGGTGCTGCCTTCTTTATCGATTTCTGACCCAGGCTCGCTGGTTGTCGCAGCATTGAAGGTGCCACCGCCCTCGTTAAGAGCGACGTTGTCATTGCCTTCCTCTAGGGGCTGTGCCGGTGCCAATTTTTCGGCTAAGGCTCGCGCCCTAGCAGCAGCAAAAGCTACTTCGTCGAACAATTGATAATTCATTGATGCTGCGTTGGAGTCTAGGTTATCATCGTCATCGTAGCTGTACCCACCATTGTGACAGTCCTGCCACCAAGAGCTGTCGCCACCTTCATTCCTCGTCGAAGCATATGCCGACGTCGATCCAAGACCTGTTCCTGCTTCACCTTTCATCTCACTTTCCTCTAAACCGCTGCTATCGCTATCACTGCTGCTATCGCTATCGCTGGTACTGCTGTCGCTATCAGTAGCCTCAGTTGGCTTCGCAGAAGTCGATGAAAGCTCAGGCGTTGATATTTCTTCTGGAGGATACCGCCACGCCGTTATCCCCAGTGACTTCTCGTGGTTAGTGTTTTGAAGTGCCACTTCAAAAGCATCTTGCCCAGGAAAGGCTACCGCAACACCGCGAGCCCGACAGTCCCAGTACCAATCCCGGACCGCATTGTTGCTTTTGCTGCTGCTATGGCTCGCAGGAGGGCCATGTGTGCAGTCCATTGAATCGATAGCCAACTCTGGCTTCATCGCGGCTGCGTGGCTGGTAGAAGTACTGGCAGCACCAGCCGCCGCTGCTAGTGTGTTTCCATCACCGAGCACGACTAACAAGTCTTTGGCTCTCGTCATAGCCACGTTGAGTCTTCTGGCGTCTTTCAAGAACCCACAGCTCCGTTGAGAGTTGGACCGAACCAGGGACAACACCACGCAATTGGCTTCCGACCCTTGGAAAGAGTCGACCGTGTGCACAGCAACCCGTGACGAGGGCAGCGGCATTGCTGCTTCTGGTGTTGCTCTCGAGGCCCAGCCGCTAGGACTCCACTTGGAGCTGTTGCTGCCCCTGTTTCCATGACGTAAAATTTGTCGAAGAAGAGCTACCTAGGCGAAAGTAAAGAGATAAATCATCGATAAGAGTCGTTATAAAACACGGCGAATACAATTTGAGTGACATAGGAGTGAAAGTTCCTTTGCATCTTACTTCATTAAAAATTTTAGCTCTGTGCAGTGTTCTTTACCTGAGCTGAATACATGGCAATCACCACAACATCTTCGGCCTGAAGCGCTGGATCAGGGCCATCCACCAGCTTTTGCACTACTGCACACGCCACAGCGGCTTCGGTCCGATTGCGGATGCTGCGCGTATATAGATCTTGCTCTTCGAGTCCATGCCGCTGGATGTCGCGCGTGCTGCTGCTGTAACCGCTCGCACCGCTGCCTGCGCTGCTGCCTGCGCTGTATGGTTTAGTGGTCGCCGCGTTCAATGCTGCCATCTTGTTCGAGCTCGTGGCTGAAACAGTGGTAAAAGAAGAAGAAGAGGATTCAGGACGCACGTCAATCCACGCCAGAGGCCCGCCGAACACACTATCGCGCCATGCTGCTCCCTTTAATAGGGGGCACGCTTCACTAGTGGTGCCCCTGCTACTAAGGGCACCATTATCAATAAGTCTATGCCATTGCGCGCATGCACCGTTCCCGACAGCAGTCGTGAGGCGGCCGTCGTAGAATTGTTGCGCTGGAAAAGATGCGATGGTCGCATGCATGCGGTACTGGGTTGCTAACAAAGTGTAAGGTAAACCACTGTTTGGTGCAAAGCTACTCTTGGAGTTCGCGTTGATGTTACTACTACTGCTGCCACCTCCACCGCTGCTGCTGCCGCCATTGTTTGAACTATTTCTACCCAAGTCGCCCATGAGGCGTTCAAGCATGGAGCGGCTGAAACCGGCAGCAGACGCAGCCTGGCTGAAAGTGGTTGCAGGGAGCTGAGCAGGGTCTCCCACGAGCAAAAGCCTCTGGCAGCCAAGGCCAAGGGGTGCTAAAAGCTCCGCTTCAACGGCTTGCCCAGCTTCGTCGCAGACCACGACACTGAACCCACCACCCTGTTGCCACGACGTTGCGCCTCCCTTTGTGCTGCGCGTGTGTCCACTATTCGATTCACTGTTGTTGCTGTGGTCCTCAACATTGTCACCGTCCTCATAATATTCACTGTAAAAAGCCCCAGAAGCAGCACTGTCGCGCAGGATGGCCGAAGATGCGGAGCCTAATGTAGCAAACACGAAATGAGCCGAACCAAGGGCATCCGCAGCTGCTGCGTCAGTTTCTGTTGGGTCTGATGCCAACCGCTCCAACGCTTGAGCTAAACCGCTCAAAGCAAACTTCGTTACTGGCTCTGCGCCCAATACCTTTGACAGTGTTGTTTTCTCGAGGAGCCCAAAACCTTTCATTGTTTTCCATGCTTCCGCCCACAACCGCCGCCCGTGAGCATGGTAAAAGCGAGGGAGTCGCTGCTGGCAGCGGTGTTCGAGCAATTTCAGCCCACGGATGATACGATTTCGGGTGCATGCGCGATTATTACTACTCGAAGCTCCACCGGTGGATTCTGAACGATAGCCCTGCAGTTGTGAGCCATTCTCGAAACCTGTCAGTTGCCGCACTGCTTTGGCCAAAGACGCAAGCTCCGTCCAGCACAGCAATTCTAAGCAAATCGACTGAGGTAGCATCTCTGCCGTCGACACATGGGGCGAACCATTCTTCTTGTTGCAATTACCATTACTACTACCACCAGTACCGCTCGAGTAATTACGACCACTTGAGGTGGTGTCGTTAACTGATGCTGCAGAAGAACACGCTGCTCGAATGTTTTCAGGCACACCGAGAAGTGACACGGACACGGGCGATCGAGAAGCTGCATATGGGGCTTCGTCTTCTCCTCTAGCTGCGTCGGAAACCACTCCATTAAAACTACTCAAGCCACTCGACAAAGGACTATTGCTGCTGCTGACGCGAGCCGAATCTTTGAGTGCGGAGTGAAAGCGTTCAAGGAGGAGACAAACGGCTTTATTTGAGGGAGCAACCACAAGAACGCGCCCACTCAACGATGACGACGAGCGCTTCCCGCCTGTCTGCCCACGCTCAGCAGCGAGTGCAAGAAGCACGGCAACCAAGAAGGACGTCTTGCCGGTGCCAGGTGGTCCTTGCACGAGCCCAATCTTACTTTGGGGTCGGCTTGCTGCAGGAGCTGGCACAAAAGAAGTTAACGCTGTGCGTTGGGCTGCATTCAATCTTTGTGCAGCAGAGTCAGCAGCTCGGCAAAGAGTTGATGTCGTTGCACCGTCTTCACTTGGCAAAGTTGTTTCACCGCCACCTCTGTGCTCGATACTACTGTACCACTGCATGTCAGTGCTTTCAAGCCCTCCTGACTCTACGCCGCAAGAGCCACCTTCGAGCACGGTGCTGCTTTCGTTGCTGTCATCATCGCTGCTGTCGCTAGCGTTGAAGCGAGTGTGCGTGCTTTTACGAGCTAGTAGAAGCTCTGGCATGAAAGGAGGTACAGGCTGACGCACGCATGCGTCGAGCATGCGCTGAAGTGACAGGAGCGACTCCAGCGACGTTGCTTCCATAACAACTTTTCCTGTACGGCGACCTGCTAGAGGCCACGCTGTGCCAGGAGCAACCATAAGAGCTAAAGAAGCATTGCCAAGACTTCTTGCCAAGCCATTGGCCCAAGTTGCGAGTATGCCGTAGTTGCCATTGCTGTGGCTGCTCTGGGAATGCAGCACAAACACTTGACCGGGCCGCATGCACTCGCGCTGGTCACCTCTCAATGGTGCTGCGAAGTTGAAAAAGAGCAAGCGTGCACCCCACGCAAGGGTTTCATCGTCTTGACCTGTCGGTACTAGCTTCAGCCTGGATCCTGATTGGGCTCTCCTACTTACACTCTGGGCTAGCACTGCCTGTGCCTCGGCCATAATCAATGGCTTAAATCGTGTGTAGTAATCTGCAGCCGACTTGAAAGATGTTGGAAATGGCGACAAGCTTGGCTCATCAGCGAGCCTGGATATTGGCCAGGATAATACATCGCTCCAGAAAATTTCCATGCCGCTCCGAAAGCGTGGCCTCTTGCCTCTCGACTTACTTGACGCCCTAGCCTCTCGCTGAATCGCTGCACGCCGTTCCCAAGCCATCTCTAGTATGAGCCTACCTAATCCGTCAAGCTAGCTAGCCTAAATAAGGATTAAGATGAGATAGAAGTAAGGCTTAATGCTGTGTCGTGGAGGCACTCTTTTCTACGTCGTGCGATGTGCTTCTACTAATAGCAGTAGTGTGCGATCATTAGTAGTACTAGTAGACAAGCTAGCCTCATTCAGCTCCGTGTTGTCTTTCTCGTTGACGTTTCCTCTTCATGCACACATGCAGACGTACTGTACAGTACAGAAAAGTGCAAAAAGTGCCCCTCATTTCGTTGTCATCATCATCATCAGCAGATTTTCAAAATCTGTACAGGTTCAGTATCCTAGTATCCTTATAGCGCGAAAGCCTAACTATACTACGACTGTAAGACAGTGCGTTGTCTAACGAAGTTGCGCTCGTTTCGAAGCATACTCATAATTTCGATCAAACAATATTTGCATCGTGGCCGCCATCTCGATAACTAGCTTGCCTCGATTCATTCCGGGAAACTGGACAGCATCCTTATATACCAAAGTGCGAGTTGGACGCATTCCCGCGTGTGTTCCTTGCCTCAGCCTTTGTTTTAAGGGAAATGGAACCACTCCAGGTATCGAATCTGACAACTTAATACTGTAAAGCTTTTAGATTGTTTTTCTTTTGTCAATCTATCATAGATTTAATGACTCAAGCTAAGATGAAGTATTTGCCAGGCGTGCAACGTCAGATATCTGACCTGGGCGTTTATGACGGCGGCTATCGTTGCAGTGGAAATACGCGCCGCTGAGACTTTTATCTCAATTGCTGCAAACAATGGGTGAGCATTAGCTAAATGGCTTTTTATTGGTTAGTGGGTTTGAAATGAAAGACCTGGCTATAAATAGTGTTTTTGCCGCTAACCACTCGCTAAATAGAAGTCTAAACAGAACCCAGTGACCTACCTTCTCTTGTGCACCTATTTTGAGATATATAGGGTTGTCTCAGTGCATTGCCTCACTTGTTTTATCGTTCTATATGGGTGCGTGTACTCTTTCAATGCTTGGTAGGCACGCAGAGGAGCGGTTATACCTGCCCGCAGGCACCTCAGCTACTAGCGTGGCTGCTGCCTACTGCCAACGCCACCGTCAAACCTCACCCATTGGCAGGCACCTTGATTCGGAAAGAAACGATCTAATCTGCATAGAACAATTGAAATTATCCCTGCGCGCCGCGTCTGCAGCGGCTTGCGGCAGTGATTCTGCACCGGGCTTCTTGTGGCGAGCTGACATCGGCATTGATAACGCCGGAGAAGATTACCGCGTGGCCACCTTTCGTTTCTGTGCCGGCCAGTGCCCGAGCGATGCCGCCCAATACTTCTGTGAGCAAAACATGCATGCTGATGGGCAGGCTGAATGCGCCACACAACTTGCTCAGGCAGCAACTGCTGCCGCTGCTGCCGAGTCCATTGATTCTACAAACAACCCACTTGCTAGCTGTGATGATCCTATGGGGTTAGTGCAAACGGCAGCTCCAGAGACAGGAGCAGAAGAAACAGCAGTCGATGTGAACAGCTCCAATGATGCGCCCAAGCTGACACGCGAAGTGCTGTCTGATCGCACGCGCCCTCAAGAACCCGTCGCGGCACAGCCGAGCGTACAGTTCGGGGCAATGCCATCGGAATCGAATGTAGCCCAAGGGTTTAAGGCGAGCACGGAGGGCACCCCTGGCAGCAGCCGTCGCTTTAGTAGCGATGACTACGGCATCAGCAAAAGCAACAATGATGGGGGCACTTTTGGGTGGCGTGATGGTGCTCTTTTGTTTGGGCGGCTATGCGGGTTCCTTTCGCCGCTCTTCATTTACCTCGTGTACCTCGCACAACGCATCGTGAGTGGCTCTTCCTTGGCAACAGCCAGCCAGACGAAGGCTGCTGGCCGCGCTTTGTACCCTACATCGCGTAGTGAAAACAACGAAGAGGAAGTTGAGAACAAAGAAGAAGAAGAGGTAGACGAAGATCTTATCGAAGCAGCGGGAGAGAAAGTGATGCCTTCGCCATCAAGCGCACTCAAGGCGATGCTAGCAGAAAGTTCGGCTGAAGTTTCACCGTCATCTGCGAACAGCTCGAAGGATGCTCCACCTGTTTCTATCAGCAGTAACGGTGAAGTGGATTGCGCCAGCCTCGAAGCCGATCTTGCCGCAGCTGAAACTGCACCTGTTGAAACTTCAGATGGCAGCCAGATTTCACGAGAGATGCCTGACGCAGCTCTCTTGGGCGCCTCAGTGAGAAGGTTGAGAATTGTCGTGGCAGAAGCTGAGGCTCGTGCTTCGAAGGCTGAGGCTTCCGTAAACGATGCGGAGCATGCGCTGTCAAAGGCTTCAGAGGCAGTTGCTACGGCGAATGCAGTAAATGCTAAATTGGAGCAGAGATGTAAGGACGCCGAAGCAGAAGTGGTGGCGCTTCGAAATGGGTTGCATGCGCAAGTCGGTGCTGCTGCAGAAGCTCACGCTCTGGCCATGAAGCAGCAACAAGAGCAGCATCGAGAGCTGGAAGGCAAGCTAGGCCTTGAAGTGGCGCGCTGGCAGCAGCGAGCCGTGCTTGCAGAAGCAGCCTTGCAGGCCATGCGCGAAAAGGCATCGAATCTCAAGGTTGAAGAACATTCTAACAATTCACCGAGCCACCACGCATCGAGCCGCAGCCCCGAGAAAAGCAGCCCCAGTAACGATAACCACAGCAAGAGCAAGAATAAAAGCAGCAGCAAGCCTCACAATACTATTAAAAGCCCTCCGCAATCGACCGTAACAAGGGCAACAATTTCAGCCGCTAATGCATCGAGCCACTCTGCTGCTGGCAAGGGCCAATCGCGTAAAACCTTGACCCAACGAGAGTTCGACTCGAGCTGGGCCGCCAATGTCCCCACCAGCCCTGCAGCTGCGGGCTGGAGCCCCGAGGACGACATTAATGCTAGCATTGTTAACCATGTTGTCGAGAAAGAGGGCGAGCGTGGGAGCAATAGAGTTGTAGATGGTGGCATTGATGATAGTGGTAAAGTCATTGTTGGCCACGGAAGTGAGGAGTTGCTCGAGGGTACCGACGAAAGCGCGCTTGATGGAAGTACCAGGTTTGGAAAGGCGAAATTATCTGCCAGGCGGCGAAAGGCTGCCAAAGCAAAAGCTGCAAACGATGCTACTCTAGTAGTATCATCAAACAATGCGATTGCAGCTGTGTCATCCCAAGCAGCGCAACCTGTGGTACCAGGGGGGTTGTCTGATGCTCTCTCTGAGGCGCCAGCGGATGTCGCTCCTATCACGACCCCACCAGGGCTAGCGTCGGTCAAAAGCAGAGTGTCGGCATCTTCTCTTCCACCACCCATCGACACCTTTGCACCAGATCGCCCACACCGCGACGTTGTGCGCGACCCAATATCACGGCAAAAGTGGGGCGACGCTGCTGTAGCTATGACTCCGGAGCCGTCGCCGAGCCACCGGGAACAAGTGCTCCGGAATATGACCGAAGCCAGCGCCTTACTTGAGGTCGCTACGGCACCTCAGGGTATTGCCCCAATTTCCACTTTGACCGCAACGCAAACGGCAATTCAGGCAGTCACTGATACCAACGGTGTCAGGTTAGAAGAAAGCCAAAATTTTAAGCCAGTGGATGCAGACGCTACCAAGGAATCTTCCTCAGCCGATGTGACTGATATCGCTGGCTATAAAATGGCAGATAGTCGTGAGATAAAAGCTACAGCGCATACACCAGAAGATTTGAATAACGCTAGCAACGAAGTATCGATGGTAGGCAAAGAGACGTGCAATGATGAGACCAATTTACCGTCTGTAAATAGCAGCGGCAGCCACTTCGGCACTCATCGCAACAAAGCTGCTACTGCTGAAGACGGCGCCTGCAAAGTCGAGTCGAGTACCGATGAGCTAGCTGCTCACTTACAGGAGGTCGAAGAATTCGACCAAAGGATGTCACCATTGTCTGGCGGCACTTCTGCAATGGAGATTATAGGGCACACCCAGGGTGACAGCCCTGATGATATGCAATACGAAGTACGATGGTCGGCGCCTGGCGAAGTTACTGAAGATTTTTGGTTCGAGCGCTGCGAGCTGCTGAGTGGCGGCCTCGGCGAGGCCCTTTCTGCTTACGATCAAGCTCATGGCTTGGGGACTTTTGGCCAAGAGCCCAAGATTTAGCCAAAGAGTAGTTCTCGTGAAGACCTGCTGCTTTTTTTCTCGTCAATAGGGCGCTTAAGAAACAGGCGTGGGTGATGGTTTGAACGACCAACTGCAATGGCGGAATCATCCTTTTCTTGCTGTACATGGGCCAATGCCCTTTGTCTGTCGCATATAAAGATATGTTCGATATTTCTTTTCTTAACTATTGTTATTTGTTAGGTGTAAGTTGGCCAACCGGGTCGAGCACAGATGCTGCTGCTTCTATATACAGTACTCCTTGAATTACTGCCTAGCTCAGCAATGCGGCTTGGAAGGGCCAGAGTGCCTAATTGGTGATAATGATAATCCTCTCTGCTCCCAGCTCTCAATTAAACCAAACTGAAATATAATACTGAATGAATACAGAGACAAACGTGAGGCATACGTGGGCCTCGAGAAGAGTGGAATGCAAGTGGAATGGCGTGTATCGTAAAGCAATTTCGCAAAAACATAAAAAACGTGGAACACGAAAATGGGGATATTGTTGAAAATAGAGCTCAGCTTGGTAGCGTTAATTGCACCCTTAGGAAGTAGGGAAAATGCGGACTGCAGGTGGAAAGGTAAGTTCGGCTTCAGCATTGCTACCGAGATTTCGACAGAGCTTCGTCATGGTGGATGCGAGCCACTTGAAGTCAGGATCATCTGCTTCTTTGATGCGAGACACTCGAAACTCTTTGATGCGTATTGGATGTGCCCAAACAATCGGAGAACATTGCGTTGTTGCTGAAACAGGTGGGAGTTCGTATTGGTAGATAAAACCGAGATCGTTGCGATAATCGGCATCGACTGCGTAATCATCTAAGAACGGCCCCGCACCGTATATAACGGGTTTACCATCAATAAATTCAACACCTTGAATGTGATGACTGCTATGGCCATGAAAGATTGACACACCACCTTCTTGCATTAAAGTTTTTGCCAGGCTTCGGATTGCTGGACGGACTGTCCAGCTCCAATTAGGTCCCACATGTGCCGAGACGACATTCAAAGTCGACCCTGCTTTAGCTGCACTTTCGCGTACAGTATGGGCAATATCTTTCCTATCGTTGCTGTTCAGTTTCTCGATATCCACGTACCAAATACCTGGACGCGTATCCGTTGCGGCCCAAACATCTTTACCTTCGCGAATAATATTGCTGCCATGATCTGCAAAGCTGATGACATTCATTCGGTGATCTACGGAAGGAAGTTCAACTACTGCAGCCTTCGAAGCCTCCTTGAGATCTTTTCCTGCCCCTGCAAACTTAATGTCAGTAGAATTCAGAGTTTTTAATGTATCCATCATGCCTGGGGTTTGATAATCGAGGACATGATTGTTTGCAAGGCAAGCAAAATGAATTGGAACATATGTGAGAGCTCCAATATTTGCGGGGTTTGTCCTGTAGTTGAAAGTTTTCGGAAATTTCTTATCCCACGTTGTAACGCAGCATTCAAGATTAATCATATTGCAGGCAGATTTCGTCAAGAGTTCAGTGGTATCACCCCACAAACGATTATAGTATTTCTCTTCCGAAAGATCCTGCTGTGTCAAGTATTTGCCACGGTATCGTTGACCGAGGTCGGTCATTGATCGATCACCCTCCCATTCTTCATCTACTGGATGAGGCAACACCGCAGCATCAATCAGTCTTCCCAGCATAACATCGCCAAGCATTAGAACCTGATCATGTCATCAAGAAGAGTGAGAAACTTGTTATTTGGAGAGTGGCTGTACCAAGAATTATCGCCTTAATTACGATGTATGATGTACCGAGCGCCCGAGCTTTCTTTGTGGTTCACTTGCAAGAGCTTCAGCGGCAAGCTTTTCCATCTCAGCAACAAACAGAATGCTCAAGACTACAAATTTGAGCATAATTTGTTGACATTCACTAATGATAGTTCGAGACAGTTCCATCTTCTTATTCATTTTTACAACATGATTGCACTTTCAATTTCAGCATTATCAAGTAAAGTATCTCATTACTCTACCCATAATCGTGTATGAGAAGAGTGAGATTCGAAAATGTTGGCGCAATAATTCACTAATTCATTCTATATCTATGTTTGAAGGCTATTTTATCGAGTAATTCGGCGTTGTTTCTTGTTTAAGTGCTTTTTATCCATATATTTGAATTTACTATCTCTTTATTTGGGTTTTTAATTTCAATCACATAGTTCGCAGCTCTGGCCAATCTGCTGTCTGCATAAACCTATCCCCAACCCTCACTCACCCCTTCTCCCTCCTCAGAGCACAGAGTACCCAAGCAAAGCAGCGTGCAACCATAATCACGCCATCATGTGGCTTTGTGCCTTCGAAAACTTTTTTAATTGACCTTGAATGTTACATTGAACGGCTGTGATCCCGGACAAGAAGTATTCATATTTCGCACTTTTGCGACTTGTGGCGACGTGGCAATAGCAATAGCAACAGAAATCGGATATAGTGCCTATAGCCTATAGCCTGTAGCCTGTAGTCTGTAGTCCGCAAATACGCCATTTTAGATTGAACGGAATATAATAGTTCTAGTCCTTTAGAGCACTTAATTATCACCCGAAAAGTTAAAAGTTACAGTGTGTACTTAATTATCACTATCACCCGCCACTTACTGTAGTACTTTAATTGAAGATACTACTGAATGCTGTTGCAGTTGCAGTTGTGTTGAAGTTAGAAGTTGCGGGTGTTTTAAGTTTTAAGTATTTTAGTTCCGGTCTTAGTCTTAGTCTTACAGTCTTGCGAGTTCCAGTTCCAGTTTTCAGTTCAAAATTTATAGGAAGGACTTTTTATTAGCCAGATCGTGGCTGGAGAGCAGAAACACACAGATATAAGGGGCCTGTAAGTAGGAGCTTCTCGGAATTCAAGTTCGGAGTTTATCATATATACGCGTTGTGTGCCATTTTTGTTATGGTTAGAAGTTAAATACAAAACAATACGCAAAACACGAACTTGGATAATCGCGAAGCCGAAGCCCACCTCACCGAATTCGACTGCCATCTACCATCATTGCGCTGCCTTTAAATTTAGAGCTGCGCTGTGGTAATGCCCATTGTTGGTGGCGCTGCTGAAGTAGTTGTGCTTGTTGACTGAGGCACCACTGCAGCGGCCAGCGCAGCCCCCGTCGCTGCTGCGGAGTCCATCAACGAATTTTCAGTGGTGGCTGGTGCCATTGGCAGGGGTGCAGGCAGGGGTGCTGGCAATGGTACAGGGGCTGGCACGGGTGCAGGCGCAGCTGTAGCTGTGGGTGATGCAGGTTGAGTCGCAGGCATGGCTTGGGGTACGGTCGAGGCTTGAGCTAAAGGTTGAGCTGGAGGCATTGCGGTTGCTGCCGGTGCTGCAGCAGGCACAGTATCCTCCACGCAATACCACGGCCGTTTTACGAACACTCCTCGAGCTGCTTTACCATCTGAGAGGTCGTGCTCACGCTAAATTCACCCAGGCATCCTGCACAAGTCCAGGTTTGCTTTTTGGTATCATTTGAAAGCCAAAACATACCGCCCACGCTGGGCACTGGGTCCGATTCATGGTGCATGGAGCTAGCATCGTGCTCAACAGCTATCGATTCTCATGCATTACGCCCCTACGGGGCTTGCTCGTTC
>Ga0307930_1002862_pt1 | contig 12961 bp, 17 predicted proteins | sample OrgLakmetageno46_FD_203161 | JGI IMG/M metagenome (GOLD analysis project Ga0307930, IMG submission 203161) | Saline water microbial communities from Organic Lake, Antarctica - #46 | ecosystem: Environmental > Aquatic > Non-marine Saline and Alkaline > Saline | place: Antarctica: Organic Lake... | reverse complement strand
TTATATGTTTACCTTTTCTCATCAGTCATCAGCGGGAGCGAATTGTGAGTGCCTCTGTGGGCACGTCTTGTTCTGCGGTGATCACTCGCCATGGGCGCTTGTACACCTGGGGTGACAATGCAGCAGGCCAGTTAGGGCGACGAGAAGATAATGCCGATGTTGGTACTGTTCCTGCTACTGCCAAGAGTAACCATCAGCCACCGACTCCAAAATTCCCAACGTCACCTCCAGTGTCGTCGCCATCTTCGCAGCGTCCCATGCAACAACAACAGCAGCAGCAGTCTCGATCTGTGTCTCCGGGAGCCTTGTACGTCGATGCCCATGCACCTCGCAACTTCAGCCCATCGTCCTGTGGATCAACTCGTGGCGCTATTGGTGATGTCGACGGTGATGCCATTGGTACGAGCCGTTTTCGCACCGCAGGAGGACAAGCTTTGGCTCTATTGATCAGTCAGTCCGAATTCAACGATGACGAGGACGATATCGGCGACAACCTTGGTGCCTTATTCCATGCCAGCCCCTGGCAAGCATTAACCGAAGGAATCGGAGAAGAAGGAAAAGGAAGGGGACAGTTGTTGGCGATGCCTGCCGCTAGATTTGAAAGAAAGTACAGCTCCTTAGCCCATCGCAGCAGCGGCGGCAGTCGACCACTTTTAGAAGATGACGACGACGATGACGATGACGAAGAGGATGCGAATCCTGCTCTTGATTTCATGGGCCACGATGGTGGTGGTGCCCCTTTGAGAGCATCCTTTGGACGGGTGAGCAATTGCTCGTGCATTGAAGGACTCCAGAAGCATATTTACTAAGAATGGAATGGTATGAAATGGAAGTATTAATGCGCGAGATCTACGATATAGCCGCACGGTGCAACATTCTTTGAGCATGCACCTCAGTAGTTCCTTACTCTGCCTTACGCTGAAATTTGTGTATTGGCGACTTTTCTACTTCCCAGGTGCTCTGCTCCCTAGGCCCTCATCAACGCGTAGTCATAGTAGCTTGCGGCGGCGCGCACACTCTCCTTGCGACTAGCCTTGGCCGACTCTACTCTTTCGGTACAAAATATATTGAGGCTTCATAATGAATAGGCATCAAATAATTTGAATTTAAGACCGACCCCCTTCTTGCACTCAAACACACGGCGTTTTTTCGTGGTGTTGATTATATACTTGCCTTCTTATTGAAGTATTAACATTCAAACCTCGCAGTATTAGCATTATTGTCTCATGAAAATCAAGGTTCCAACGTGCGAGGGCAGCTGGGTCTGGACGATCGTAATTTTAAGGGCAATTTCTACGAATCCAACAAGGACCGCGGCACTGCCTCCTCGCCTCAACTAGTGGTGGCTCTGCAGCACCAGTATGTGGTCTGGTGCGGCGCAGGGAGTGCGTTCAGTGCTTGCATTACGATCGAACCGGTAACGCAGGTTTAATGACGTACACAAACGCATTCTAGAACATAAAAATGGGGCTGTTCTATTTGACTACGATTTACCATAAATCCCTATTTGAAGTCATTTACTTTGCTTTTCTTTTGTCCTACGGCACTCCACATTACTCTCGAAATGTCGTTTCTTTTCTGTTGCTGTTCTTAATTTCTCTTTGCCCACTACTCTCTCCTTACAAATAGGTGGCCTCTGGCACGCCTGGCGTGGCCCTCAACACCTCGGCAGTCAGGCAGCAAATTCATACATGTGGCGCCAACGACCAAGGCCAGCTGGGGCTAGGGGGCACTTTCACCGAAGAAGTCACGCCGGCGCGGATGCTTAATAAACCTGCCACGGTGAGTAGCGACCTTGTGTTTTTGGATGCACGTTCGTGCACATTTTTATACATGCATCTGCGTTCACCCTTCGCTGTTCATGGCAATGATAGGTAGATTTTTCCCCTTTTATCCGGACCACTCTCATGAATATTTCTATTCAACTTGTATGTATTAGGGCGGCCTGGACCCCAACGGCTACGACACTACCAGGGGGAATACTTCAGTCGGTACTTTCCGACCCATCAACTTGCAACCCCCTGCCGTGGCCACCATGATGAAGGGTCTAAAACAGCGCAACGACCTCGCGAAATTGATGTCGATGCGTGCAGCGGCCGCCTCCAATGCCTCCATGTCCTCCTTTAAAGAGGGAGAAAAGAATGGCCAAGGTTCAGGCATAGATTTGCCCCCCTTTGAGGGAGGTGCAGAGCCGCGAACGATGAGCTGCGGCGCCGCTCACTGCGCGGTGAGTGTTACATGTGCAAAATTACCGAAGAAGTAGCAGTGTATGTATTCGGGGAGATGATACTTTCTTTGAATGGTTGGATAATCTGAAACCCACCTCGAGAAAGAGGAAATAACTGTGCATACTACTATACGAGATTCTCTTCTCTTCAGTTAACACTGCGGGCTCTCAGATTTCTCTTCACTCTTGCTTGCCTCCATTTCTACTACTTCAACTACATTAGGTCATCACGATGGACGGCCGCCTGATTACTTGGGGTGCCAATGAATTTGGACAGCTGGGGCGAGGCTTCTTTTCCCCCCATCACGGCACCACTCTATCCCCCACCAAGATGGCCGCGGAGCTGAAAGCAGCCGGGCGAGAGGGGCCTAGGGCCACGGCACTTGCAGCGGCGAGAGCGAACGACGATGACGGTGGCGCGCAGAGCATGGCAGCGGCACAAGTGGAGAAACGCCAATCCAAAGTACGCTGGTTTCTTTTTAAAAATCCCCCTGTATTTTTTGTATTCATTTTTTTCGCCAGCTCTCTTACCTTTTCTGTTCTTCCTCCTTTTCGTAGTCTTCTGAACCTTAAATTGTACTTCATGGCTAGAGTGCTCCGCAATTTTTGTCTGTTATTTTCCTATTGATTCTTCTTGTGCTTGCTTGCTCTCTTCGTGGCGCTTGTGCTATTCTATTTTTCCTGCAGATCGTGGCAACCTATCTCGAGAAGCAAGCAGAAGAAGCTCGACGACTGCTAGCCCAGGAAGAAGCCGAAAAAGCGAATCGGAGACGGGCCAGGGCAGCAGCTGGCGAAGGAGAAGAGGTAAATGAGAGTAAGGAAGGAAGAAGAGGCGTGGGTATTACATGTGCCTAGAGTACATACCTGCTTGTGAGTTTGTGTAGTTCCTTGTGAGTTTGTTGGACTCATCAAATCTAAAGTACACGAAGGTGAGTTAACTTCGAATCGCGTGACTTTTTACTTGATCATGAGTGACTGTTACCTTTGTGCCTTCCATACAACTGTTGGTAATGTAGATAATTTGTCTACTTTTTCATCCATTTCTCATCTATTTCTATTCTAGAGCGACGAGGACAGTGATGAAGAAGCGTTCAGGGCCAGCCTCAAGAAGAAATTGATTGGTGGAATTAAAAAGACCATGTTCGTGAGCGCATTTGGGGCGGAGGTGAGCGTGATATGAGTCTTAAAGTGCGCTACGAAGAAAAGTGTATCGAAGGTCTTTTCTTGATGTGAGTGCGAATGTCTGTGCTTCTTCTTTACTGTGATGCTCGTGATGCGTTCAGTCGTGGTCACTTTGCATACCAGTATGATAGGCACGTTGCTTCGAGAAAATCATTCAAGAATTGTCCGCAACCACTTGCATGTCACTTTACACACTAAATCCTGCTTGCGTATCATATTTTCATCGTACCACATTAGGCGAGAGCTGTCGACGCCGCCAACGCCAAAAAGTTAACGGCGTGGCAGAACACCAGCCGGCCGGCAGTGGTGGAGTTCCCTGACGTGGTAAAGAGATGAGAAGAGTTTGAAATGTTTTTGAAGGGTGGAGTCGAGATGAGAATTTCTTTCGAAATGAGAAGGGGCAGCACTCAATGACTCAATTGAAAGCAATATGAAATATTTGAACAAGAGATTGCAAACGCCATCTGCTCTTTTCCGTACACATTGAATTCTGCCTTTCTTTCGATTTTTGGCCGACACATGAAGACACCCTCTCTTGATTCGCTGTACTTGTTGTGTGTATTGTATTAGGTGCTCGCGCGCGATGGAGACTCATCTAAGGGAACGTCAGGAGGAGGCCAAGAAGCTGCGGCGAAAATGGTAAGAGAAGAAGGGGCAGTGCAGGCATTATTTATATGTGGTCCATTCTTACTCATGGGTACCCAATTCACCTATTCCCTGACAAATTTATGTGCGTGTATCAATCATCATTATATCATAATTGACTTCCTCATCACCAACACCACTACACAGGTCTGCGTATCAGTAGCGTGCGGCGGCGATCACACAATCATTGCGCGCGCCGACCGTTGTGTCTTGAGTACAGGGAGGAACCACAAAGGCCAACTGGGGCTCGGGCAGCTGTCACTAAGCGAATTGCGCGCCCTGGGAATCCCGAAAGAGCCAAAGGTCAGCATACCGAGCTAGCTATTGTAGGAAGATAATGCGAATTATCTGTGGGACGGTGAACTGATGAGGCTGTCCAATGAACAACCATATCTAGGAAGTGCGCGGCATTCTTTTTTCATCGAGGCGCCTTTCTACATCTCTTCTTTGAAACACTCAGTCTGAAACGGGTCGTGACGTGTGCGTGTGCGTGCATTTTGTGGCCCGTCTCAATAAACATGTGCTCATATCTCATACGTACGTATGCTTACATGTGCAAACACCGTACTTCCAACAGGTGGACCAAACCCACACCTTTCGCTTCGTGCCCGCTCTCAGGGGCATCGGGACGCGGCTCGTGGCGGCAGGCTTGCACCACTCCATGGCCATCACTGCCACCGAACACGTCTACGTGTGGGGGGGGTTAACCGCCAAGAAAGATCCGTTGAAAGTGTCGCACCGGCCCAGCGTAGTGCCACTCTTAAGTGGCCGACAGCCCCAGGTCTCTACTGGCAACGGCTGTGCCCATCACGCTCTTGTGACGACTTTTGACGTGCTGGGCCCTCTGTTGATTGTCTTCGACGAGCCTGCGTCAAGGGTAAGAGTGAATTATAGGATGGAAAGAAAGTGGGGCCAGTAATTTTTCACTGTCTCATTCTCTTCAACTCTCTTTGGTTAGCTTACTTATTCGGTCACTTTTGCGCACACCGCCTTCCTCATTTGTGCATTTTACACTCATTGGAACAGGAGCTGATTGTGCGCAAGAAAGTGTTCGACGCTGTTCTCAAAGAGGCTGAAAAAGCATCAACTTTGTTGGACCAAAACGACGACAGTCGCAACGACGACAAAGACAAGGATGGCAAAGACGATGGCGCTGAGAAGACTGGTGAAGAGATCAAAAAGGGCACTGGCAGCGTGGCAAGTTCCTCTTCATCGTCATCATCCTCATTTGCCAATCGTCTCAGCGGCGCGCCCCCGCCTCCTTTGCCCTTGGACAAACAGCACGCCCACTACTTGCTCGATTGGCGGTGGGCGTAGGGAGACAGCACTGGGCGAAAAATTCTCATAGTTACTGTACTTCTCTTTATCATTTCTCGCTATTTCTCTTTGTCTCTCACTAACACCCCCTTTCTCTCTCATATCAATTCACATTTCTGCTTCCTGCACATGACCATCATGCAGTTGGGTCGGCCGTGCCGTCGCCGATGGTCGTTGGTCGTCAAACGGCAGTCAACTGTGGAAAGATCCTGCGTGCTGGGACGCTACGCACAGACCACCTCCGAACGATCCGACGCTAGGAGTGCAGCACCAGCAACCAAAATACCGACCACAAGAAGATGCAGTGCCTCTTCCTTCTTCTTCGATCACACATCATGGAAATAAGAACAATAACTCTTCATTCGTCGACGATAACAACAACATAGACAATAACAATGACGACGAGGAAGATTTATTGAGTCCACTGAGCCCTCCTTTCACACCCAAGAATGGTGAGTCGACGACAAGAGGTGGCGCGGTTGCTGCCTCAAGTATGGAAGAGGCAGCAGCACTAGCCTACGATCGGAGGCTAGCCAGCAGTGGCAGCGTGCGATTGGTGTTTACAGCCGCGATGCAGACGCATATTTTGGCGCTGGTAAAGAATGAAAGAGGCGTTATATTTCCTTTCCACTCTGGTCCTTGTGTACTTTCATGGCTGAATCTGAAGTATTCGTCGTTCTGAACCTGTACTTCATTTATGCTTTTTTTTTTTGATTTTTTGACACTTGTGCTTCTCTCCTTCCTTCATAATTCCTTGCACTGCTTGGTTTTCTTCTTGTACTTCTGTCCTGCACAACCCTCATGTAAAGGTGAAAGCGCAACTAGCGGACCCGCGTCTGCATGATTTAGAGTCCACAGAGGAGCGCGCCAGTGATGCTTTACAGCGGGCACAAGCCAAGCCCCACAAACTCGAACAAGCTCAGAAAGTGGTGAGGAGAAAGATACATGTACGCGGGCTTCAACGCTAGGCTACGTAAATGAGAGAAAATTAGGAAATGGAATCAGTGAATTGACTTGAACAGGCACTTGATTGTGAGCATGCGGAGGTATATTTCCCAAGTGTCGAGTCTACCTTTGTATTTGTGTGTCTGCATGCCCTAACATTCACGCTTTTCTCGAACTGTCTTTTTCGTTTCTTTTCTCTTTTTATTCTATTCTATCCAATGCTAGATGGCCGCCCTAGCCCCTGCTCAGCGAGAGCGGAAACGTCTGCAGCGCACCGCAGAGTGTTTGAAAGATGGGTTCGTCTGGGACGGCCCCAAAATGCCCAAGACTCCCAAGTATGCTATGAGTTGTTGCTTGCTTGCTTGCTTCAGAAAATTTTAGAGTAGTTCTTCCGTTGAGTTTTATTACATTTTTACTAATATTACATTAGTAAATGATGATAGCTTTCTTGGATTTTTTCGTTTTATGTCAAATGTGCAAATGAATTATTCCTATATAGAAAGCTCTGTGACTGAAAATGCATTTACTTGATCCTTCTTCCCTTCTCCTCTCTTCTCCATCAGGTACGGCTTCTCCTCGTTCATGGACTCGCCTCTGGACCCTTCGCCTACATGTGCGGACGACGACCCGCGCGCATCTGCCCTCGGCCATTTCCAACGGATCAATACTCCGTCCACGCGCAACCACCCATCTAGTGCTGGCGGTGGCGGCGGTGGTGCTCGCGGCGGTAGAAACATGGGCACTTTTTCTTCGCCTTCTTCGTCTCGCCCTTCGTCTTCGCAACACGAACCTCTGTCGCCGCTCTCCCCCGATACGCTGTCATCCTCCTCTTCGTCTGCTGCTGGTGCTGCTTTTTCTTCAAAGGATTTTGCGCCAACCACCTCTCCATCCTCGAGATGGGCCGACGCAGTGCTCTCGAGCAACGACGAAGCGATGCATGATGCCGCGTTAAACGATGGCCGATTGCAAGCGTTTACCGAGGTGAGTCTTTTAGGTAACCTCACAATTTTAGACTATTTTGGCTTACTGAAGTGTCTTTCGTAATTAGAGACCTCGGAATACTTCTCTCACATCTCATTCTTAATGGAACAACAGCAGATCTACCTCCTGTGGGTACAGCTGTAGGGCTTGATGTGCTTCACGTATAAACTGTGCGCACGATTTTTTCTTCTCCTTCATCATCTTATCAGGCGGCCCTTGAAGTGCTCCGCAGCGCTGGCGTCAATGATCCTCGCTGGACCGCTGCCAATGTGAAGCCAAAGCAACGCCGTGCCTCGACCTCTTCGATTGCCTCTCCTCCTTCTACGCCGCCATCTCCGCTGTCTCCTCTTTCTCCAATGTCACCTCTGTCGCCTTCATCTGCCGACCTACGATCACCTACTTCTCCCTCCTTTGATGGTGGGGGTGCATTCAGAGCTTCAACGAGAGGCAGCATCGGCAATTCTTCGGCCCAAAAGCGAGCCCTAGAGAAGCAGGCTGCGGAAAACAAGAGAGCGCTAAGAACCGCCACTGCCGACGGTTCAGCGGTTCGTGTGTGTGTTTGGGGGGGTGATTCATGGCATTTACTGTTCAAAACTCGTTGCTCTTTTTGTTTTATTTCATTTCTTTTATTTCTTAGAGAGAAGAACACTCTCACAAATGCAATTCCTTTATGGGTTTCCACTTAACTATTTCCCGAAGGCATCATTCATATGTTGACATTACGCGTTTTTATAGACGAATTATTCTTTCCTCATCTGTTTTTGTGCCCTTCTTCGATTCCATTAATGGTTTCTTTCATCTTCAGGTGGGCGGCGCTCTCTTGTGGGCTTCATTGGCGCATGCTCCTCGCCGTGTCCTCATGGTCTCATCCTCTCCGCCTGACCCAGCGCTCACAGCGGCTGCTGCGGCTAACGGTACTACTGGTGCTGCCGCTGCCGCTGCCGCTGCTGCATCTCAAGAAGAAGACCAAGAAGAAGAAGACGACGAAGGTGCTCAGCGTGTAGCAGCCTACAAAAAGTTGGGCCTGGGCGCCTGCACTGTTTCTGATTTGGAGGTACTCCTACCCCGTATGGAACTTCATTCATTCTGCACTTTTAGTGTATATAGTACATGTGATTTAGACATGTGCGCTTAGAGAGAGTGAAAGGTAAATACGACTTTATCATCTTCCTGTTCTTCGCCGCTGATAAGTCGTACTTGTTCAATCTTTTTCAATCTCTTGCCCATCATTAAGACGGCGCTGGCGGCCATCATCGAAATCACACCCGGAGAGAAAGTGCCGGACGATGTTGAATTAGGGGACAATGATGACGTTGATGCTAATGGAGGTATGCCTTGGGGAGATACTAGCGCTCCTAATAACTGTAAATGCTTTTCATGTGCGCACTTCTTTCTTCTTCTTCTTTTTTTTATCATTTGCATCCTCAAAGTTTTTATCTCCTTTTCTGCCTATACTTCTTCTTTACCTCAAATCAACAGGGGGAAGCCCTGACAAGAAGACACCGAGCCGTCAGAATTCCATCTCTCCAAGCCGCCAAAACTCGATGTCTCCATCTCGCAACCGCCTGAGCCGAAACTCATCGTCTGCCATGATGGATCCATCTTCTTCCTCTTCACAGCGTCGCAACAGCCGAAGTCCTAGCCCCGGAGGCCTGCGTCGAGATCAGAGCCATCAGAGCAGCCGCGTGCTAGGTTCCAACGACAGGCACCACAGCACCAGTGGTGGTATTGGCGGCGGTGGTGGTGGTGGCAGTCGAGACGGCAGTCGCGGCGGCGGTGGCAGCGGCAGCAGCAGCATGAGGAGGAGGAGCAGCGGCGTGGGTGACTTGAAGCGAAGACCGAGCTCAACGACAATGGGAGTGATGGGCAACGGGCGAGGCTGGGAGCGAATGTCAAGGCAGGCCTCGCGCCCGTCCTTCAGTGTGGCGGGGTCGGAAACGGGAAGCACGGTAAGAGAGGAGAGATGGAGGATGAGAAGGGAAATGAATGGAAAGTACTGGGAAGGAAACTGGAATCATGTGGGATGTTGATACTGCGTACCTTCTTTCGTTTTTTTAAAAATATTTTTCAAAGTATGTCGTGCCTTGATAATTTTTGAATCTTACGTTTTTTCTTTTTACAGATTGGCAGTCCCTTAGTTGATCCAACGGTTGCTTTGTCTGAAGTGGCCATGATCTCATCGTCTGCTCTGAGGAAGCAGCTGGCACTGGTATCGATTCACTATCAAATTAGATTAGAGAGAGGGAAAACTGCATCAATTGTGTTCGATAGATGCATTCACTTTTAGCGTCTCTCTTCATGACTCATGTATTTATTATCTCTGCCGAAATTTCTTTGGCGGCTACCAGCGTATTACCAGTAATCTCTCCATCTCTTCGCCTCTTTCTGCTCTTTCCTCTTTCACCCTTCATCATCTCACCATCTCCCCCATTATCCCACTCTTCTTCATTCTCTCAGGTCGGAGCTTGGACGGGCGCTAACGGCCGTGCCTTGCCTCTGCCCCCACATTTACCCCCTGTACTCGCCAAAGCAACTGAGGGGTTGCGGCACCGTACTACAACTGGTGGTGGTGGTGTATCATCCTCCTCCTCCAGTGGTGATAGTGCTGGCAATGACGAAGGTGCTGGTGGTGAAGATGAAAGCAGCAGGGATAGGAAGGAGGATCGTGTCAGCAACCAAGAACTTCAAACTACCTCACCTGGAAGGGCAATCGTGAAAGCATCATCTTCTCCAAGCACGGTAAAAGATGTGCGTTTTAGTCTTTCTGCGCCGATCGATAGTCGTTAATTTTAATTTCTCATCTTCATCAAACACCCTCAGATTGACATGGCACTTTCTGCTGTTTCTTCTATCATTGCGATGTCATCTAGATCGACTTTTACTGTTCTTCTATTTTATGTCAGGCCATCGCGAGCAAAAGTGGCGACGCATCCAAAACCAAAGCGGAGCACTTGCCGATGCCATCACCACACGTAGGGTCGATCTTGCCATCCCTGATCAACGGCCAATCATGGTTCAACAAGGAAGAAGACGCAATCGCAGCGCTGAACGCAGTAACGCCCCAGGTGAGAGTGTTTGGAGGAAAGCACATGCTAGCTTAATATTGACCCTTGCTTTGATGTTTTGAACCATGATACATATTTGTTTATTAAAATATCAACCATCAAATCAATTCACATACACACGCCCATTATCTGCGCCTACTTACACATCAATAGGTGGAAGAATGGCGTAGCCGGCAGCACGAAGACGGCCTTCCGGTGCCTTCTCTGGTCGAAGAATTGGTTGAGAAAAATGGCCTTACTGCAGCCCTCAACTTCGGCTGGTAAAAAGAAAAAAAACGCCCTTGTTTACGCAATTCCATAACCACCAACTCGAACATACCCTTGTCTACTTATGTTCAACAGGTGGCATTTTGCGTCCGCGTTCTTGCTCTTGGTTGCTCCCGTGCCTCGCTGGCATGCGCTGGTGGCTTCGCAGGTAGGGTTATACAGTGTTTGTGGCACTCTATTGTAATGCTTCAACTAGGATCTACTAGCGTATACATGTCATATGCGTGCAAAGCAAGCATGCAGACTTTGTTCCGCATGCATGTGTTTTTTGTACGCTGAAGTGTGCTCGATTGTCTCAAATCTTGCATGCATTTGATCCTTCGTTTTTGCATGTCTCCCATGTATGCGCTATCCAGTTGGCAACTGCTCGTGTTCGCCTCCATCACGACCTATCACCTAGCAAAGTGACGAAAGGCTCGACAGGCAGCAAAAGCAAAGAAGCACCATTCAAAAGCAAAGACAGAGAATCTGCCACTAATATCCAGCAAACATCTCGAGCTGGCGGATTCCTGTGCCCACCAACAGCAGAACTTTCCGCACTGTTCAACCAAGGGTCTGCGACAGATGAACCGCACACCAACATCTATGATCACAGCCATCACCATGCTTTGGAAGCTTCGCCTCACAGAGACCTAGGAAAAAATAGAAGTCAAAGTAGAAGTGGCGGCATTGTGCCTAAGAGCAACATTGGCAGCGATGACAACGAATACAACAACAACGGCGTTGGCAATAACCCGGCGGAGATGCTAGGAGATGGGGCACTTACCTCAGGAGTTGCCTCTCCAGGCTGTTGCTGTGGCACCTGCACCAGTTGCACTTTGCTAAAAGCAAGGCGAGTGCCTCGGCAATTGATGGCAAAGGGCAACGATGCCTTAGGTGGCGTGGGGTCAAAACAATTGAACCAACTCGAACGTGACACGCAACGAGCGCAGGTAAATAACATGTGCAGCATTAGTCTAAGTCACATTGCATTCATTCTGTATCCTACATATATCGAATGTGTCCACTGCCTTTCTTACTAGAGTGTTATTGCTGAGTCCGCCTAAGGCAGCCGATTCAAGTACTTGCCTTATTGAGAAGGCATGTAATCATCACCCCATATTATCTTTTGTACGGTTGTGTCAGGATACTACACATTTCGCACTCGCTGCTGCTGAAGCTGCCAGTGTTATTCGGAAAGAAAATCCTCAATGGAGCGATGACAAGGTGATCGCAACAAGAAATGCCAGAGATGATTCCATCTCCCTGCCTTGCCTCCTCATTAGCCTGCCCTTCATCGTCAATTCTCTTCATTCAAACTTCAATGGAGCTCGATGCCACACTTTGATATCCTGAGACCTACTTCTCATCTCACTCTTCCTTCAATGTACCCAGGTGCGGCACGCGGTGCTTCAGAATGGCGGGCCGGAGCTGATGGCTTTCCATCGCCAAGACCCGCAAACTTTCTATGCTTTCACGGACCGCAAAGCGCAGCCACCGCCAAAGTAGAGGAATTTCCCTTAACTCGGGGCTATGCGTGCATCCAGCTGGGCGATGTTTTGTAGACTTCGCGTGTCCTGCCTTCCAGCGTTAGTGTCCGTTGACTTTTTAGCGCAAATTTTAGTAATTTATGAAAAGTTTATGTGTTATGTGTCGCAGAAACAAGCACAAAGCACAATCACAATAGCCCCCTTGGTAAAGAGCACAGTGCCTGGCCTAATTCGGATACGGGTTGGTCTTTTTTATAAGCCGCGGTGCTGATTTATGCGCTGTTTGGTTTGTACTATGCATCCGTGCTGCATTCCGAAATCCGGAAGTCCCTGTTCCTGTTCCTGCTTTTAGGGGGAATTCAAAAGGACTACAGGGACGGATTTGTGCTCAAACGAAAAAAATGAGCACGCCGACTTTGTAGTCAGAAAGTTGACTTCTTCAGATTGTTTGAAATTTATCTTCTTTGAGGTGCTCGGCCCAGACTCTTAGACGGGATGTAAGGACGCGCGCTCGGCCTAAAATAGATATTTCAATCTTACGAGAAGATCCTGAATGCCACATCCAGGTGCTCAATAGGATTTATAGTTTTGGACAAGTGTGCCAATCTCTGTAGCCGTGCAAAACGTTGGAAAATGTGTCTCGTCCACGACGCTACCTCCAATCGACTAGCCCGGAAACACACCGACTTCTCTTTAGCGGGTGCTCTAAGGGATGCGCATCAATGTTCTTCAAAAGAGCTTCACAGACGTGATAACGTGATTGTTTTGTCCTTAGGCTCAATGACCCTCTTGAGTACCGAAATTGTACCAGCCCCTTACTTCGGATTTTGTGTATATTGTCTTCGCGGTGTTTTTTTTTTGCG
>Ga0307930_1002860_pt1 | contig 12969 bp, 14 predicted proteins | sample OrgLakmetageno46_FD_203161 | JGI IMG/M metagenome (GOLD analysis project Ga0307930, IMG submission 203161) | Saline water microbial communities from Organic Lake, Antarctica - #46 | ecosystem: Environmental > Aquatic > Non-marine Saline and Alkaline > Saline | place: Antarctica: Organic Lake... | reverse complement strand
AGACTCATGTACGGAGTTAATTTAAACGTGTTAGCGGAAAGGCGTGCCGCGTTACACTTCAAGGCGACGCGACTACAAGCCCGTGCGGTGGATGCTGCGTCAAGAATTGCCCGTCGTGCAATTTTCACCTCTTCATCACGTTCGAGGCGTCAATTCTTGACGCCAACCCCCTTCCCTGAGGGATTATGCTAAGTGCTAAGGCTGAGGGTAGGCACTTCCCGCTATGAATCAAGTGGCTTTGCTCGTGTTATTCACCCCTCTCGAATCCCCACGGCTTGGTTATGCTCTTATATATCTGTATTGATATTTCGAGTTGATTTAAGTCCATGTTCATTGTGCACTAGTTTACTGTTTACTGTTACTGTACAGAACCAGAACCAACATTCGTCGGGGCTAGATCTAAATCTAAATCCCCCCCCCTTCTTAATTCTTAAAGTTCAAGTTTAAGGGAGAATGACTTAAGTGGCGGGAATGGACAAGCAAATGGAGATAGTGGCAGTGGCGGCTTTCGGCTTTGGCGAACTCTGGAACTCTGGGTCCAGCTTCTTGGATAATGGATAATTCTCATCTCGGCTCAGCGCCTAACTGCTAACTGCGGTTCCCCCCGTACCCGGCGCATCACTTTCCTACCTGTCTCATGCGGCCCATGCTGCTACTCCACCTGTTTAATAAAGGTCGTCGTTCCACACCTCGCTGCTTGCTGGCGTGATATACTTCGTCGCACTCAGCAACTGAAGAGCAACCGCAACCAGAAACGGACCAAACCAAACGAGCTCTCGACACTCGACACCCGACAACAGACAAAAAGTCCATCTGACCGTCTTTGCAACGGCTCTCTGCCATCCAATAACCAACCCGAAAGCTGAAAGTCGTGAACATTTGGCCCAGGAGGGCTTTGGGCGCAGTTATAAATGAAGGCTCAGTATGAAGCAGTTCCACTAGCAGAGGGCGAAGTGGCACCTTCGACAGCTGGTCTCTCACGATGGCCTCAGGCGGTGCTCGCGGTGCTTGCTTTAAGTGCCGTCGCAGCGGTCGCAGCGCATCGCACAGCGCCTGCCCCAACAAACGAGAAGGCTCCGAGTTCGATTCTTTTAAGCAACGGGGCGCTACAACAGAAAGACAGCACGAGCACTGATTATTCAGGCTGCATTGATGGCACGCTTGGTCCTGTCCTTGGCGGCGTCGATTTGGTATCATTCACTTGAGTAGACTGTGTGCACGCCCTTACACTACTGACCTGTAGCTTTCTAGAATGTCTGATCAGGATTTATTTAACTATACGCACTAGGTTCTATTCCTCTGCAATAACTTCGCCATCACCATGAATTTACTTTATGCTTTTATATTTGTATTGATTTAGGTGTCATATTTCTCGAGGGGTGACGGTCCCGGTGACAAGGTAGCGGGCTCCTCTTCCTACAGCACCACTTACGAAGGATACTCGTTTTACTTCAAGGATCAAACGTGAGGATATTACAAAAGATCCAAAGATTATTCCTGATTATTAAGTTTTAGTTGTTGATGCTATTTATGGGCAGCGAGAAAGGGCAGGCATTTACTTCTCCGCCTACGCTAGATGCGCGCGCAGTTTTCACCTCCGGACATTGCCACTGTTTTTTACTTATTTTGCCTTCCTCGTTCGCGTGAGTCTAGCTAATGGTATGTGCTTGTTCTGCTTAGAAATTTAAAACTCTTCGAGGCCTCTCCGACGTCGTACTTACCGCAAAACGGCGGGTTTTGCAGCTGGGGCATCGGGGAAGAAGCACAGTGGAGCGCGTCGAGCTTAGGGCCCTCAGCGGACCCGGACGTGTGGAAAGTGATCGACGGCAAGCTGTACTTTTTCATGTACGACGAGCCCATGGAGCGCTTTTTGGGCACTGCGTCGGACTACTCGGATTCCAAAACTTCCGATGCGCCAACGGTGCGTGTGTTTTTTTCCTGCGAATTTATGCTGTGATATTGGAAACCAAGGGTGTGTCGTTGTCCTCCAGCTCCCTCGCCCCTCATACAGCTCGTCAAACAATCACCCATTCATCCACATGCACTCACACGCGTCTGCATCCTCACTCTCGTGCATCTCTCCAACGCTTGTTTCCTCGGCGCAAAGGCCTACATTGCGGACGCTGAAAGCAAATGGAGCGAGTGGTTTGGAGACAGCGTGGTGCTGAACACGGGCTGCCTTTGGACCGATGCTACTTCCGACCAGGGCGCCAAGGAACTCGCAACTGCGCGAAACGCCTACTTTCAAACTTTACGAGGGAAAGAAACGAAGGACGCAAAGGCATAAGAAGGGCATAAATCATATATTATACCAAGCAAGGGCCGTTACATAGAACGGAAGCTCGCGTGCGTATTAACCCTATTTGTCAGAAATTTATCGCATAAGCACCAGCACTTCAAATACTATTACTACTTATACTTATACTATATTTACTATTTACGTAATATTTACGATAGTATGTATGCTATAGCTATAGATATAGATATCCGGGCCCTACCTAGGCTCTCTAGGCCGAAATCCAAGTCAGGGTCCACTTACGCCCAGGCGCCCAGGCACCGTAGGCCTTGCTTCTGTTGCTCGCTGCTTCACTGCTCCTCCGTCTTAAAATCCGGCCTACAGCCTAACGAAGTAATCCCATATAATACTTCCCGTTTAGTACCGTTCAAGTATAAGTATTAGGTACAAATTTGTTATCAGATAGTGGGTACTGGGTAATTATTGCAAATTATACGGATACTCCGCTTACCATTTATGCCATATGGCAAACTTTTTAGGTGCCACGTATCGTACATCGCGATACTTGTTGATTAGGTGGGAGCTTTGATAATTTTGGCAGCTGCTGTGCGCCTGCTGTCTATATATACATTCCTTTTTCGAGGAGCGTGCGTCCAACGCGAGTGCTTGGTCTAGTGGGTTTGCTTGCTCGCTGCGAGCAGCTGGCGTTGTCCACATGTTTGACAACAAATTCAGCACTTGTCCCGAAGCACGCATGTCGATCTTGGATTTCTTTTATGTACACGTCGCTTCATAATTAGTGCAGCGACTTATTTTGATATTTACACGACGCCCCGCAAATAGTGGCAAGCCGCAGCAACCGCCATGGCCGCGCCCATGCCACCGAAGCGCTCAACTATTGGCTGCAGGGCGCGCCCACAATTCGCTGCCCAGGTCAGTGGCGATGATACCACCGCTGTTGAGGAGGCATGTCTTGGAGTTTCGGATTTTGCCACTGTAATCGACTCTGACTGCGATGACTGGCGAAGTGCGCTACTGCTGCTGCTGCTGTGCTGCGTATTAATTGAAGCACGATTGCACGAAGACGAACCTTTCCCCTGTTCTTCCATCAAAAGGGCGGCATTCACAGCTTGCACTGCAGCTGGCAGTTCCGGCTGCGGAGACATGTTGCGCGAGCCACTTGAGAATGCGTTGTTTCCCCTGATGCTCCTGCTGGCAGGCCGGCCTCGTTGGTAATGCATCGTCGTCTTCTTGTTGTCGTTCTTGTTGTAGCGCGGCGTTGCAGCCGAGGCCGCCACAAGAGCACTACCACCCGTAGTCGCTGATGAGCCTTCTTCTGGTGATGAGTTGGTAGTTGTGGTAGCAGTGGCACGGTCATAGAGTGCTGCGATTTGCTGCGCTGCCAGAGGTCTGTCCCCGAGCAGGCGTTGAATGTCGTCCGCCAGCAGCACTTCTTTCGCCAAGAGGGCGTTGGCAAAGGCTTCGAGAATGGGTTGGTGTTGTTGCAGCAGGCGGCGGCAGGTGTTGTAGGCACGGCCCATGAGCGCACGCACTTCGGAATCCACCAGCTGAGCGGTGGCGTCGGAGACTTGAGCCCGCATCGACTGGCTTCCGCGCCGCTGGTCAAACCCCACCGATAGCAGGCCAACTTTCTTCGAGTAGCCCAATTTGCTGACCTGGAATGTTGTCACATATCGTGAGAATTGAAGAAGAATTCAGAGACAGCGACTTTATAGCGAGCATTTATTCTAGATCTCATTTTGGGTGCTCTCTCAAAGCGTTGCAGTAGTGCCTCAGCGAATATTTTCAAATCTTTTAGACGAATCCATAGACACGTGCAATACGCACCATTTCGTAGGCAAGTTCAGTAGCACGCTCGAGGTCGTTGGAAGCCCCTGTCGACGGGTCTCCCAGCACCAGCTCTTCGGCCACGCGCCCCGCCAAGAGCACCGCCAGGCGGTCCAAGAGCTCCGCTTCGCCCTGGTGCGACTTTTCCAGGTCTTGGGTTTGCGCGAACCCATTGGTGTGGCCCCGCGACACCACCGAAACTTTGATGGGGGCTGCGGCATGGGTGCTGTGCCACGCCACCAGCACGTGGCCTGCTTCGTGGACGGAAGTGCGGTGCAACTCTGGGCGAGGCACGAAATGCCCCGGCCGCTCTAAGCCGCCCACCTACCGGAATGGTGTTGTGGTGGTGTTTACAAGCGAAGAAGATTATTTCTAGCAAATTCTATGGCTGCACAAGGACATCTCCGCAATTATTTTATCATATCGCCTTGTATCCATCACCATTCGGTCGAGTGCGTCACTGAAGTGCTGTAGAGTCACTTGCACATTGGGGGCGAGATCCTCCTGGGGCTGTTGACTTCCGGATGCTGTTGGGCTCATTTCGCCATGGGATGTGTCAAGGGCTGCCCGGAGCGCTGCCTAAATGCAACAAGCACATGAAAGCAATTGCACAAGAATATCAATATAATGGGATATGTGGCAGATAAAACATGAAAAAATAGAAAAAATAATCTCCAAGTTGCTCAGCCGCTCACGCGAGGGCCTCAAAGGAATGTAATATTCACCTCGTATATGTATATATATTCACCTCGTTGCAAAGCGTAGCTGCCTGCGCGCCCGTAAACCCAGGCGTCATCTGGGCTACAGCCGTAGCAAAGCGAGCGCGGTTCTGGTTTGCAGCTTCTGTCGCGTTGGCTGCTGCTGTGCTGCCGGTGGTGCTGTCGCCGCTGGCGCTCCACTGGCCTGTGCCGTCGTGTTCGCCATTGCTCTTGTTGTCGTCAAATTTGGCCAAGGGCAAAGTCTGCATGTAGCGGTCAAAAAGCTGGGCGCGGCCATGCACGTCCGGCGGGTCGATGTTCACGACCCGGTCGAAGCGCCCCGCGCGCAGGAGGGCTGGGTCCAACATGTCGCGACGGTTCGTGCCAGCGAGCACCAAAATCCCGCTGCCACCCCTACCGCCGCTGCCTCTGCCGCTACCGCTGCTGCCACTCTTGCCCAGCCAGGTGCTGAATGAGCGGCGAGCAGGTTTTGAGGTGGACTTCTGGTCGAAGCCGTCCATCTCCACGAGGAGCTGGTTGAGCGTGGACTCGGAGTCCATGGCAAGCGCCGAGTCGCCGCCGCTGCGCCTCCGCCCCAGCGTGTCGATTTCGTCGATGAAAATAATGCACTTTTCATGTTTCCGCGCGGCCGCAAACAACCGCTTCACTTTGGCGGTGCCCACGCCGGCGTACTCTCCTTTGAAGTCGCTGCCTGAGAGCGAGATGAACGGCACGCCTGCTTCGCCGGCCACTGCTTTGGCGATTAAGGTCTTGCCGCAGCCCGGTGGCCCCACCAAGAGAATGCCCTTGGGAATGGTGGCGCCCAGGGCGGTGAACTTGTCCGGGTGGGCCACGAAATCAAGCACTTGCTCGAGCTCGCCTTTCGCTTCGTCGCAGCCGAGCACGTCGGAGAGCCGCACGCCACCAGCGCCACCGTGGGTCGTGGTTTCTTTGAACTCGCTGCTGCTGCCGCTGCCCTTGAGCGCGGCTCGCAAGTGGTTGACGGCCACCATGACCGCCTTCAAAAATAATGAAGAGCTTAGTGTGAGGCGATGGCGCGAAAAAAAAAATGAGGAAAAGGTTGCAAGTATTCTCAATCTTCTAAAACGATCTTTTCATCAGTTTAACGCATTTTCGAAGTAGGTCTTTTCACAAACAAGAAAAGCACACAATCAAGCAGCAGCCACCGTACCAGATCTTGAAGGGACTTCAGCAAAGCACCCTTTTCAGAATCTTTGGTTTTGCCGCCACTTCGCCCTGGAATCAAACCGCTGGTTTTGTCTACTGCTCGCGCTGCCATGCGGCTCAGCTTGCTCCACCCGACAGGCGAATCCGCGTGGGAAGACGCAAGCGCCACCCTTGAGGCTTCGCCAGCCAATGAAGCAACCAAAAGTGTTGATACTTTCACCATGGCCTGGGATGGAGTCGGCCTCGCAAGCTGGGATTTTTTTTCAGAACAACGGAGGGTGCGTCGATAGTGTCGACGTGTTAAAATTTATTGCAGAGAAAGAAAGCTGGTGAATTATTTGGGTGGATGATGTGGAACGACAGATTTCGGACATCCGAAGAAATGGAACATCTTTGCGACGAACTGAATCTGGTGAATCTGTGGAATGTCATGATGTTTCGAAGGTTTTTCCCTTATTATGGTTTCAAACGACGCCTCACGCCTCACGCATAGTAGCTATGCCAGCTAGCTAAGTAGCTAGCGTTGTTAGTCATTAGGACAATTTATCCTACTCTGTCCTACTAAGCTCACCTATCTTACTGTGCATTCTAGCGAGGATTTTGCTCACTGTCCTGATTAATCTGAGCTCGCAAGGAAATCAATTGGATGCGTTCATTTGCAGCCATAAAAAAAGTTCCCTAATTACAACAAGCAATCAGCCCCTACGCTATCATTTGACCAAGCATCACTCAGGCATCTCAATCTAGAAACATGTACCAATCTAATCTTAGGATGCGCCGCTGTCGCAGACCGTCTCTTCGTTGGTTTTTAAGGCTAGCATTGTTCGCAACTTGGTGTTTAGGCGCTGAACCCATGAGCCAACCTGATAACCCCTCGACTGCTGCCCAATTCAGTGACCGCTTTGTTTTTCTAACGGGAACTGGCGCAGAACAAGGCACACTAAAAGAAGTCTGTCCAGAGCACTTCTGGCCTGTCCCTTTTGTGACGGATGAAGTGGTTCATCGCCTCGAAATCGCCAGCCCCGAAAAGTAATCATTTCCTCAAATGGAAAACGATGCAAGAGTAGAATTATCTTCGTACAGACTAGCATCCTCAATTACTGCTACGTCTCAGAGCTTTTCATGCCATTCAAGCGTTTGAAGCAGCTTAAACGCGATCCTTTGTTGTCAGGCCCTTTCGGCTGAACGGATTACTAGTTGAGCTTTCGGTGGAGGGCACTCGTGCTGCGCAAGCACACATTGAAGATTTATTCGAGATCTCAGGCAAAAGCCCAACTAGCAATCACAGCGATGGACAGGTCAATTTGCGCGAATTATGATCCCATTTCTAGATGTTGCATTAATATTATTCCATCGTTGCTATTCATAATGGTGTTGATAATTTCTTTGTACACATGAATTGTCTCAAACTTCTACCCTCCAATTTTCTCTTCATTCCTTGGTAAACCTCTGGCGTGTGTGTTTATTTCTTTCAGGTATGCGGCGCAGCTTGCCGCGCGTGGTTCCCCGCCACTTTCACCGTGCTCACGGAGCATTGCGGGATGCGGGGCGATGCAGCCGTGGAAAAGGCATCGGTGCAGCTCGCGCGCCAGTTGGCGGGGGTTACGGAATCGAGGCGAGAAGCACTGCGCGACCGCTGCCGCGCGCATTTCGCGCACGGAGGGCAGGTATGGACTCCTACTGTGCAGCAGCACACACATTTGCTATCATCATTACTCATTACCACCATCATGCCACGAATAGGCTTCATTGCCGGATGAAACTTCGTGCATACCATTTTCGAGCGGGCACTGCCCGACGACTCTATATTTTTTATTTTTTAACCTTCTTCTTCTTCTTTTCTTCTTCGTTCGTGGCTTCGCGTGCATGGCGTTAACATTGCTTGTCCGTAGGGGCCATGGGCGGCGCGGGACGCAGCTAGCCTCGCGGCGGATCCGTGTTGCTATGAAGTGGCAGACGATTTGCTTGCTTTTTACATCGGCCCTGATTCCAGCACCCATGGTCAGAATGCTATGGCAAGCGGGTGGTGGTGATTTCTAGAAAATTGGGAACCTTCACTCAAGCACCCGGCGACTGCATCGGTTTTTATGAACTTCATTGGCGATATCGCCATTCCTTATTCTTTTTCTCGGTCTTTTGTCTTTTTTGTTTTTGATAAACTGCTAGAGGTAGAGAACGAGAACGAGAGGATCGAATTCCCTTTTGCGCATGCGCAAGTGTAAATATAGAAGTAATAGTAGTAGTTTATGTTAGTGCAATTACTTATTACAAGTAATTTAGAATCCAGCAATCCGCAATCCGCATCCAGGTGCCATTTCATATTTCATGGCTGCGACGCTGCGGCACTTTAGCGCTAGTAACTACTAACTAGTAATCTAGTATCCGCATTCCCCATTTCCAAGGAAATCCTGAAGTGATACAATTACACAATAGCCACTTGGGAGGGACCTGTTTCGCCTAGCAATCGTTCTTCTGATCCAGCTGAACTTAGTTCGCGCATTTGGCATTTAGCCGAACGAGATTTGGCTCGCGCCGCCCCCTGAGGTGAGGCCCCTTCGGCCTGACGGCATGGGCGCTGCGCCGCCTCCTGGGCGACTGCTGACAGGTGGGGCACCAAAGATCTGACCAGGACCACCACCACCTCGGTGGCTGTTCATCGAGGGTGCCCCGAACATTTGACCGGGACCACCGCCGACACCACCACCAGGATAGCCGTTGCCAGGCGGTGCCGCGCCGAACATTTGACCCGGGCCGCCCACAGCAGCACCGCCACCGCCGCGATGGCTATTGATAGGCGGAGCACCGAACATCTGACTGTGACCCCCACCGCCACCAGCACCGCCGCCGCTGTAAGCAATGGCCTGGCCCGTGTTGGCAGAGCGGCGGCCGCTGCTGGGGCGAGCTCCAGCCGCAGGAGACGGCAAGCCAAGGCCACTGTTGTTGTTGTTGTTGTTGCCAGCACCGCCAACACCCAGGTTTAAGTTTGCCATGCCCCCACTCACGTTGCCTAAGCCTAGCGGAGGCACCACTGGCCCATTGCTGTAATTCATGTTGTTACTAGGTGGGCCATTTCCGTCGAAAGCGCCATTGCCATAAGGCCCGTTGTCGCTCCCGTTGCGGCCGCTCCGCCTCGGAGGGCTCCCCCCAATGTACGTGCCACCGTTGTTGCTGTTGCTGCTGCTGTTGTCGTTGAAGATGCCTCCAACGCCACCACCACCGTTGCCGCTGCCGCCGCCGCCACTGCCGCCGTAGTTGCCGCGGCCCCCGGAGACGAGTTGAGCCAGCGGAGATGGGGGGCCCGACGCGGCCGCCAGCGCACTGTGGGAGAAGTTTCCTCCACCGGAAGGGGGTGGCTGCCCAAACGACGGCATGGCTTCGGGCCGAAAGCTCGGAGGCGGCTCATATGTGCTTGGCGGCGGCTGCTGCTGTTGGTATGGTTGTTGCTGCGGCGGCGGCTGTTGATACTGCTGTTGCTGTTGTGGAGGCGGCTGCTGCTGGTATTGCTGTTGCTGCTGCGGCGGCTGTTGATACTGCTGCTGCGGCGGAGGAGCACTACTGCTGCTACTAGAACTCTGTCGCTCGCGCTGCTTGGCCAGGAACTTTAGGCGCTTTTGCTCCCACACCTGTTGCAGTTGAAATCATCGACATAAGACACAAAAATGCACCAGCTACGACACATGCACAAACCCATGAGTGAGAAGTGGTGTATTGAAGTGACGAAAGGCTGGAAACGAAAACAAGCTCACTTGCCTCGTCGCGGCGGGTTACAGCACCGGACGAACCGCCACCTGCGGTAGCTCCGGGCCGCCCCGTCGCCAGAAACAGAGAAGGCTTGGCGCCAGCACCTACGGCTTGGTGTTCGCTACTACCTACACCTCCACCGCCACCACCGCCTCCAATTCCACCGTTGAAGCCACCGACCATGGGCACTCCACCGCGCTGGCTCGGCTGCGACGGCGCGTGCAACTGAAAGTTGTTGTTGGGCGGGTCGCGAAAGCTCGGCAGGGAGAACTGCTGCTGCTGCTGCTGCTGCTGTGGAGAGTTTCCATGCCGGGAAGACGGCATCGCACCACCTCCACCTGGGTAAATTGGCTGCTGTTGCTGTTGCTGTTGCAGATGCTGCGGCAATTGTTGTGGAGGTGGCGCGCCATAACCAGGGTCACGGCGACTCATGGGCGGCGGCACGTAACCAACTCGACCTGTGCCCTGAGCGAGGTCGTTTTCTTTTCCCGAAAACGTCGCGGCGTACCTGTGCGAGTGTGTGTTATGGGTCGTAGATTTATAAGAAAACCTCTTAACCAGTGGAGTGCGAGACCGCGTCAAGAGCATTGCTCTTCTTTTTTTTCACAGGGCGAAGTTGATGGCGCAAGAAACGCTGACAATCAAAACTAGATTTAATTTGATGTGACTTACGGGTTCGAGGACTGCTTTTCGTCAACATGGTACTCGCCCTCGCGCACAGGGCCGCCGAACGAAATGTTGGAGCCACCGCCTGGTGGACGCTGATGGAAGAAGAAGGGTGACTAGCAGCGATGAAGCATTAATGTAATGACTCGACTCATAGGAACATGCCGTAAAAACTATCATTAGATGGGCAGAAGTTGGTGCACTACCTGTCCCCGCCCTCCTCTGGCCGTGAAACCATCGTAGGTATTCCCCGGAAAGTCCATTTTTGCGTTTAGTTTCAACTGCCGTATTCACGTACAGGGAGGATCTACACATCTATACAGTACAGTGCAAGAGCTGGATACAGGGTAGTGGACAGTTTATCACTTTTCCATCAAGTAGTAGTCTCAAGTCTATGGTACTATGGTACTTAGGTACTTGGTGCTTAGATTGTAGGTCTAGGTTTGTGATCTATCTATGGATGTATCTGGCTAGCTTCCTGGGATATAGAGGGATGTCCAGCAGCCTGTTGCCTATGGCCAATGCAGAACCAAACGCCGCGCTGTCGCGCTTCTTTATAAAAAACTACCAGTAGCAGCAACCACTAGACATCAGATCTACGAGCTATTCACTATTCTAGAAAAGGAAATTCGCCACCAAACACCCGGGAGGTGACTGCTGAGCCGTTTAATTGCGTTTATCATACTCGACTGAAAATGTACAAATACCTTGGGGGTCTGGGGATGGGGAGTAGGGGAGTAGGAGTAGGAGTAGGGAGTAAGGAGTAGAATAAAATGTAAATGCCATGGACTATGATGACTATGGCTATGACCCGGACACCTCAAGGTAGTAGATGGTATCTTCCAAAACCAAATATTATTGTTTTCCTTATCAAACCAGTAATAATTTTATTCGAGGCAGAGACAGGTGACAGGGAAGCGCAGAAGCAGGCTTAGGCCTACTTCGGTCCTCCCGGAATAATAGATAACAGCTATATTCTATCTACAATTGGATCAGGCTTCCAGAAGGCCCATTTCAGCCATACGTCTACCGATAGAATAAATCAAAAATAGGACCAGATTTGCGGCGTCGCTACAGCAAAATATAGATAAATAGAATCATACTTAGAGCTAACGTTCGCTATGATACGGGCACCTTAAAGACTTTGCTTTCGTTGCCAGCGCCCCGCAGGAGAGCAAGAATTTCCGAGTCCTGTTTGCTTGGGCTCGTTCCAACCAAAGTCTCGGCCAAATCAACCTTAAACGAGAACACATGAGGATAGGAATAGGTGAAGCACAAGTGAAAGATGGAGCTTAGTAGTAATAATCAGGACTTAATGATGGAAAAAGCGTTATGATGGCATGATGGAGCTATACGTGCTCTGATCTGTTAAGTGTCGTCTTGAGACCCAGCGCTTCCACTTTCTGGCCTTCGATATCAAAAAATGTGTGAAAGCATAGCATGGTATCCATAGATTACTCACCGGAGTGCGGCCGTTGAAGTCAGCGCGCCGAGGGTCAGCGCCGGCCTCCAAAAGCGCCGTCACAAGGGATGCCGACTTGAGGTTGGCCGCGGCAAAGAGCGGGGTGGAGCCTTCGAGGTCGGCAGCGTTGGGATCGGCCCCTACTGCCGCGAGTGCTTTCACCTGCGAAAATAAATCGAAAATGAATGAATCAAGAAAGGACAGGGAGTGTGGCACCATTACGGTGTGATTAATATATGAGATTAGGATGGTTTGAAACGAAAGGAAGGCTTTAAAAAATCGAGACTCTCTATTCTCTCAAGATACAGAGATACATGTGCGCGTGCGCAAAGGAGTACCGTGGCGACGGCTTCGGATTCGGGCTTGGCAAACGCAGCGAAGTGCAAGGGTGAGCTGCCGCGGTTGTTCGCGACTTGCACTGACTCTCCGGCACCGTGCGCTAGCAAGAGTGCCACGCATGCGGAAGCTTGCTGCGGGGCTCGAGCAGCCATGTGCAAACAAGTGCTGCCAAAACTGTTCGCGTCCGTGGCAGTCGCACCTTTCGCCAAGAGGAGTGCCATCACCTCCTGTAGTACAATCAAAGAATATTATTAGCCCGTTTACCTGTGCCTCTCGCTATGCATAATTGTGGTGAATGCTATCGATTTCGTGTGAAAACAGGATGACTACCTTCGCGCCAGCGCCAGATGCAGCAGCAAGAAGAGTCGTTTGATTCGCGTCGGTGCGCGCGTTCAAAAAGTCGGACACGGCCGTAGCCTCGTCATCATCTCCTCCTGCAGCCTTTACATCAGCAACGTAAGATGCCATCAATAATTCAACAAGACCAGGCGCATTTGCTTCGCACGCTGAGTGGGCTGCTGTGCTTCCCTCAAAATAGCCCAAGGCCTTGGCACCCTGCTTGAGTGCCGCCTCGGCACCTGACTTGTTGCCTTGCGATGCGCTCTCAAAGAGGCTAGCATTAGCCGGAACGTTGGTCTGATAGCTCCCCGTCCGATAAAGAGGCACCCGCGGACCTGGAGCACTCGCATACAATGCCATGTTCCTTTGACTTTTCTGCTTGCCACCTGTTGACTTATCCTAGCACCGTTAGAAATGTGAAACAAACAACCTTCGATGGCACAGAAGTACAT
>Ga0307930_1002857_pt1 | contig 12980 bp, 12 predicted proteins | sample OrgLakmetageno46_FD_203161 | JGI IMG/M metagenome (GOLD analysis project Ga0307930, IMG submission 203161) | Saline water microbial communities from Organic Lake, Antarctica - #46 | ecosystem: Environmental > Aquatic > Non-marine Saline and Alkaline > Saline | place: Antarctica: Organic Lake... | reverse complement strand
GCGCTGCGTGCAAGGTGTGCCGTGCCCGATTGAAGACGTCACCATGCCCAGGGTCCCCAAGGGCACGGAACTCGTGGGGATGTCGTCGCTGTTTCGCACCGCCGACGCGCTACGGCTCCTGGCCCCGGGGGGCTTGCCGCATTTTCCGAGGCCGTCGCTGGCCGAACTCCAGAAGGCTGCGGCCAACTTCTGCGCCCTGCCGTGGACCCCCCAGCGGTGGACCGACGACACCCACGCACACAGCAACTCCAAGGAAGAGCTGCCGCGGGTGTGCTTGCACGCGGTGTACGTGTTCACCCTCCTGCGCGACGCCTACGGCCTCGACTTGGCGAGCCGGGACTTGACCTTTGCGCACACCCTGGGGGGGTCGGAACTGTCGTGGGTGCTGGGCGCGGCCGTGAGCCAGTTTGCGAGTTTTCGACGCACGGAAGCGGCGCGGGCGTCGGCGACCGCCACGGCGCAGCACCTGCAGCAGGGGAGCCATTTGAGGCCCGCTGCAGGTAGTGGCGCCGCTGCGAAAGCCGCGGCATTGGCGGCGACTCACCGCTCCGACTTGGAGAGGTTTGCTTTCCAACGCCCACCTGAAGGCGCGCCTCAAGAGCTCGCGTCGACCTTAGAAGACAGCATGCACGCTGGAGGCAGCAGCAGCACTAGCAGCAGCAGTGGCGGTAGTCATAGCAGCAGTAGTGGTGCAAATAGCAACTGGGGAGCGAACTGGAACAACACTGGCAACAGCGGCAGCAATTCAATTTTCGGGCACGTGCTTGCAATGGTAGCCAGCAGCACACTCTCGTGGTGCATATTTTTCATCCTTCTAGGTCTTACCGTAGCTTTCTGCGCTCGTCGGCGTTATTGTGCTGCTCGTCGGCCGAAACCTTCGTCTCCTTATGTGGATTCAGCGTACAGCCAAAGTTCATCGTCGATGGGCGGTGCGTGCGCCAGAGGTATCCCCGCAGGTGCAAGCGCAATAGCTGCCTTGTGCACGTGCAGCAGCTGCTGTTCTTCAAAGCGCCGTGCTATGGCCATTGCTGGAGGCCTCAGCCGCGCTGGCTCTTGGTCGCTGGGTGCACCACCAAAGCGATCGCGCAGCGGCGACGAAAGCGAGATGCTGCACGCCTTATAGCAGCTCCCTGAACTGCACATACTTCTTGCGTGCTCATCTGGCCCCCAGGAGCACTACTTTTGCTGGGCCTTAAAGCAGCAGAAAAGGCCCTTTTCGATTATTCCAATACAAAAGGCGCTGCTATGGCATATGCCATGGCGTTTTTAATCCATTGCGCATTGTTCCTTCCCTAAGTGCGTCCAAGATTACCTCTTAATTCGATGTTCTAATGTTTTTGTGGCGCGTGGCGACGCCTGCGACCCCAATTAAATTATCAAGTTAGATTAGATTGGGCTATACATCATACACCGCAACGATTTTAAAGAAACAACAGAAAGTTGCATAAATGCTCCGTTTGGATGGATCCTCCAGAACAAGTCTGACCTTTCTGGGTGCCCTTTTGCGTAATGCAATGTCCGATGTCCAATGGGCTATAAATACTACTATCTGACTAAAGCAAATGAAATCAAAGTGCACCTATGAATCAGATGCCGCATGCCCATCCGCGGAAGCAGTGCTCTCGTCAGCAACAGAAACAGGAATAGCGGGGTTCGTAAGGGCCTTAGCATCGATGCGGCTCTCGTTGTTCGCCATGGCAGATTCGCTGGGTAAGTTGGTGCCATCTTCAGCACCAGGAACGCACGAATCTTCTTTAAGCTTCACCTGACGCTCTTCTTCCTTCTTTTGGGCATTGCGCTTCCGCTGTGTTCCTTTAGAGTTTCCACCACCACCACCACCACCACCACCGCCCCTGGCGCTATTGCTAGGTCCAGAGGACTTTTCAGGCCTAGGTTGTGGCAAGCAGGCTAGCATTTCATTTACAGAAGTCACGTCGGAGTGCCCCAAAAGGCAAGCAGGGTCTGCATCTAACGGGGCCGAGTGAGCGGTCTGCAAAGCAAGCAACTCACTCACGGAATACGCAACAATTCCTCGGGCCCGTGCAGACTCCACGGCATTGTCAAGTGTAGCCGTGGCTGCTGCAGTACCTGCTTCGCTCCTTGCTGCTCCGTCTTCTGTAGCAACTGCAGTTGAGTCAAAATCGCTGTTGTCGTAGGCAACCCAGCATGGCACGCAGTAATAAGTGCCAGGGCTATCTATGTCTGCTTCTAATTCTTGGGCTGACCCGCATGCTGCACAAGTGTCGCCATATTGCGAAATTTGCGACAATGAAGGTCCCGATGAAGTCGAAACTGGCGAAACGACCACGTCGCCAGATGTACTGCCAGCCTTACTGCTTGAAAATTCTGCCGAGAAGATCTCGGAAGCAGTCGCGAGCTGCTGCTCCCAGTACGCGAGTTCAGGGTCAAAGAGAACGTCGGTTTTAGCATTGAGGGAAGCGAGGCACTTCGCGAGGGCTGATGCTGTCGCCACCAGTGGCGTGAGGGACGTGGTGCCTGCCTTGCCATTTTCACGCTCTGACGGAATATCCACTGCTACGGCTCCAAGCGCTTCTGAAGCTAGGGAGAGCGCAGAACGCAAATGGTGGCGGGCTGCTGCAGCATCAGCATCGGCTCCCTCAGCTAGCTTGAAATGGTAGAGAGCGCTTTGGCGATGGTGAAGGAAGGCCGCGGCACTCATACTGGCTTATTTAGATTGAAAATTGGCCTCGAGAACTGCGAGATCTATATACAATACTTTTACAAATAGAAGGGCACTTACACACAGTCGGTAGGACAGCTAGCAAAGACTCGAGCACGTTAGACTCAACTCGTAGGTCGTTAGTAGGTGGTACTATAGTGTTTTTGTCTGCTTTCTAAGTTAGTTACCCTATCTAGGACTAGGCTAAAGGAGAGTAAAGCGCTAGAGGCATAGCGATGGCGATGGAGAGTGGAGAGATGGGCGACAGTGCGACATTTTCAACCTGATGATGCGAGACATACAGGCCGCTTGAGCCGTGAGGCGTGAGAGTGTGAGAGCGTGAGAGCTCATAAGTACAGTACATAAGGGGCACAGTCGAAACTTCGGAACGAAAGCAGACCAGAAACAAACATGGTTTTTGCGCCGGTTTTGTTTCTCCGAAACAAACTTCGTCCTGCGTACGGGCGTTTCCCCGTTTCGCGAAACGAAACGAAGGTAAAGATGGCTTGGTTTGTCTAATGTTTTCTGCCAAATTCGTGTTTTTGTATCGCCCCATGGGCCCCCTGCGGTAAGGCTTTTTTAAGAGGCGGGGTTGTCCTGCGTAGCTTTAAATGGCCAGCTCGAAAACTGGTCAACTCTTGATGTAAATCAGCCCTCAAAATATCCTTCTTGATCTCATTTGAAATCCCTTTGAGGGTTTTGAAATGTTTTCTAGTGGATTTACTGAACTCTCCCCGAGGGGGTATCGAATGAAGTCCGTTTCGTTTCGGCTTGCTGTACAGAAACATGATAAATATGTTGCGTTTGTTTCACCATCTCTCGGTGTGTTTCATTTCGGAACTACTACTGTAGAAGAGCAGAGCCTCTAAAGAAGGGGGTTTAGTTTCATCTCACTTTTTTGGTTTTGACCGTTCCCGTTGTGAGAGCTTGAGAGCATGAGGAATTCTCCCTGTAGCCGCCAACACCGCCCCCCAGGAGCTCCTTCCTCCCTGTTCTTGTGTAGTGAAACTAACGAAGTCGTTGCTTGACTGATCGATGTCAAGTGAACTTCGATTTATGGGGACTAATTGAGAAATGAGATAGAGAAGCGAAATCGCTCTCATTGCGCACCTATCTTCTCTTCTTGATGTCATCTTGATTGCAGGCAGCTCGTCTGTGGGCACAAGAGAACAGGAGGCGAATATAGACACAACGAAAAAGGTTCTACTGGCAATTTCGATCAACCCGGCGCTGATTGGCCCTGGAGAAAACCATACGTCCAATTCAACGGACAAAGACGCTTAGCTCAACATTTTTTTTTCCAGAGCACCATTTTCAGATATTCCTCTATAACCGGGGCTTTTGGGAATTTAATTTCGCTGGCTTTGCCAACTCCACATAAATGGCCCATTCAGAACCTCCATTTGACATTGGTACTTCGCATCTCCCTTGGAGGAGATCTGGGTGTAGCGCCCAAGGGAGTTGGTTTGGTGGCATCAGCGGAGTCCCTCAAGCCAGATAAAGCCTACGCCTACACCCATGCACCCATGCACTAATTATATAGGTATGTGTATTTCTCCAAACTGCATTTACCATTCGAGATGAAATTATCAAACGCAAATTACAGTTGTCTAAGATAGATAGGCGCCTCACTAAAATTGGTGTTATGAATGTAAGACAGCAACACAAAATAACACCCAGGGTTGTGGGTTGGAATTGCTAAAAATCAAAGGTAGCATTGACGTATGATTAAATTTAGCTATGAATATTTGCATGCATTTCAGCAGGTTCCCGTTTTACTTTAAAAGTGACCGCGTAGTACAACATTACACCGCACACAGGCAAATTCAGATATATGTAGTAAATGTATTACGAATGATTCATTTAAGTATACCACGATATCAATGTGTGTAGAATGTTGAATAGTGTTACGAATAATTCATTTAAATATACCATGATATCAATGTGTGTATTGGTTCACCCACTTTCCTACAAACTCAAAGTAATAACCCGAATTTCGCTTTGACCTCAGAGAAAGTTGCTCCGTTTTTTATTCAACTATCAATACGTGCTTATCAATTTCATCGTAGTAAGCTCGGAGTTCAGCGAGCACCGCTTCTTGACTGTGTTGAGATGAATACCAAATGATGGAATTTTAACCGAAGAATAACGAATGTATGACATGAAAATATAATTGAATTACCTTTCGCTGATGGCCTCCATTGATTTCCGCCGTCGTATAATTGATTTTTCCAAAGTTTTGTTACTTGATGTTGTCGAAATTCTACCTAAGACTATGTTGATCGGTGCGGAGTTGTCTCCATAAGATTGACGTCGTTCATGCGTTTTACATTTTGAGACTTCCTCGTCGAATGTTGACTGGCCGTGAGCATCATTGTCTTCAATCCAATTTGAGACATCGTTGTCGTCTATGACGGGATCATCTTCGCAGTCACTGGACGCAGTAACATCATCTGGATTTAGTGTAACATCCTGAGTGTAATCCGTGTCCTCTAATTCTTGTTCCAAATCAAGTTGAAATAGTCCGTCTTGTGACACGGTTCCAGCTTCTGAATTGTTTTTTTCTCCAATGGTACTCTTTTTGGAAGACATAAGTCGGCTTTCTTTGAAACTTTTACCATCGCGTCGCCCTTGAAATGTTTTCATAGCAAACGGAGACTTGCTTGGTGGCTTCAGTTCTTTTCCGTGTTGGGTTGCTTCGATGGGTACAGCTTTATTATTTACATCCTCTTGATCCATTGCAACCTGGAGCCGGCTCACTAGAGTTGCCTTAAGTCTCCTAGTATCCAAATTTCGCGCAGTTAGGGCCTCGCGTAATTGGACAACTGTTAGGCTTGCCATTGTTTGTCGCCGTTAGATGAATTATTCGTCAGCGATTATAAATGCCACTCTGCCAGTACTGTGCTTTATGGAGTATCATTACATGTGGAAATCGTAGAAGTAAAGATTTTGGGTCACAATCAGATCATTAAGAGAATGTACAAATGCTTCGTTCGAGATAATTTTGACTTCAAGTGGATGTATTTGTTCAATTGATTCAGGTTAGAGGTCATGTCTGCGTTGTATACGCATCATATACAATCATTCATAAGGTTTGACTACCTTCGCACTTGAAGTAACGCACCCGGTCTGTAGTTGACACAAATGTTCCGACAGGCGCAACTCAATATCAATAACAAATTGCTGCTGTGTTTTGATATCAATATCTACCACGCGAAGATTTGTATCTCACTAATTATTGCAATTCTGCAAGTCCTTCAAATTTACTAGCATTTCTAATTGGAAGGGCCTCAAAAGTAATCATAAACTTTGATATATACGAACTTTTTGCGCTGAACCATCAATTCCATTACACCCGACCAATTTAGTTGGCCTTATTTATGTGTCTGTAGCGAGATATCGGCTTAAGCCTCTCCATAAATCAGGAATTTGCATTATACCTTATAAGTCATTTTGCTTGAAAATAACAATGAACTTATAAGTAGGATCACAGCTGCTTTCGTTATCGGACTCTTCGTTGGGTTAGCCATGCCGCGCGTATGCCCATGAGCCAGGGCGCCACTGCAGTTGCTTATTAGGATGTAGGACAACGTTCTTAAAAATAAGGAATTTCCAATAAGTTTGTTGATCGATGATTGGGTCGCCATCATTGTCAAGGACATGCCGAAGTAGAGAGACAGCAGGCACATTTTATTGCCACACCTCCTGGTGTCTGATTGCTGAAAAAAAAACACGAGAGTAAATGATTACGATTGCTTTCAGGCAACAGGAGGGGGCTGGAAGTATTATGCTTCCTGCTGCACTCTAAACTCTTTGCGATTTTGACTTGCGTGTAACGCACCCTTGTACACCTCTGCCCGCGGCATCGGCTTCTGTATCATGTATCATCTGGGTTTTTGCACTCAGCCCAGCAGCAGCTCAGTTAGACTTGTTCTTAAGTCTATACTTTCTACTTTCTGTTGCTTTATGTTATGTGTTATGTGCTATACTTATAGCAACAGGAATCTCTTTTTGTATTCGAGGTTTAAATTGGATTAAGGATTAGACAAGGCGATCAGGCCCTTATCTCGCAATTACGTAGAGAGCAATATATGATTAAAAAATGGTTCCTACCTAACAACAGGGAATCGCCAATTCGCTATATTCTATATTGGCCTTGGTTTCTGTGTCATTTGGGTTTGTATTAGTTCGAGTTCGAGTTCCACGAACCTCGGATGGGAACCTTAGTGACCAGAAGAAGTTAAGCGAGTTGTTAATTCCGTTTGTACAATAAGCCGGTATTGAGACGGCGGTATCATAAAAGCGTTATCCAGTATTGTCTAAAGTTCTCGGGCATCGTTAGCATCAGGCCGGGTGGGATCCATGAGGAGCCGCTGTTTATGGTGCGACTTCTCCATGGTCCATTCTTGCAATGCATTGCCTTGATCACCAGCACGCTCAGGCACTGCAATGAAGGTGTGGCCAGTATGCGTTCCGAGTGCCATTTCTTCCCCCGCAGCCAATTCACCCTGGATCAGGCGCACGCCTCCCTCTTGGAGCCAAAACAAGTGCACTGGCTCGCCGAAGTTGTTCGCGAAAGTAACTTCGATGCCCGAGGCATTGCCCGTGCCATCACCATCGCTGCTAAGGGCATCAACTTCACCAGTGCTGCTGATGCTGCTGCTGCTCAGATCGCTGCGAGGCAAGCCTTCGGCCCAATAAGGTGGAATCGCATACCGAGCTTCTTCGCGGGACCTGGACCATCCTTTGGGGCGGTAATGCATGAAAATAGACGCGTAGTGGCGCCCCTGCATTGGCTCTTTGCGCTGGTGGTAGCATTTCGCCGACTCGTAAAACATCAGGTCGCCTGGCTTGAGGTCAGCAGAGCGCAAAACCCCAGACGCATCCTCAATCTGAATGGGGAATGGTGCGTCGAGATCGCTGTCGATGTGTAAAATTCCGCTGATCACATGCGTTTCCAACACGTCCAAGTGGTCGCGAAGAGTGGATCCATTCTGTGCCAAGAGAGAAGGATAAGTGCTATGACGTCACAAGTTTTCGAGCGGATAACTCGTTTGATGATTTGACACGCAGTTCCATATGATTTTTTTTTTACCTGATAAACACGCACACCGTAGACTGAAGTAGGCTCGAGTTCTACGCCAGCCCATTCGCTGAAAAGGTCCGTCAATTCGTGCAATACTTCATAGTTCAACTCTTCCTGTGGGAAGAACATTGCATGGTTGGGGCCTTCCACTCCAGAGAGGCCAGGTCCCATGCCTTCGAGTTGGACCTGAGCACATTGAGGCGACAAGTTCAGGTGCCACATGCCAAAAGATCTTTCACCTTACTGCAGATTTTGCTCTGACAAGTGAAGGCACGCACTCACAGCAGTACATTCAAGGATAAAGTATAACCTTGGGCAACATTTCATGGTAACGACTCAGAAGCTTATCGTGGATCGCTTTAGGCGCTTTGACGACGTCGTATTGTCTTTCCGTAAACGTGGGCATCAGGCGAGCCTAAGAGACGGCCACAAGACGTGAAGATGGACAAATCAAACATAAAAAAGTTTAATGTGATTGTACTCTAAATTCAGTGACGCAGTAGGGGCGCCTAGAAAAAAAGGCATTCGTGCATTCTAGCGTCTAAGTAGGGCGAATATGAAACCTGAGCGAGGAACATCCACTCGTCCCATCGTTGTTGCGAATCCTGCGTAGCCATCGCAGCTGCACTCCGTTCCTCCATGCGGGCTTGGTAGCCTGGGGGTTCGTGCTCGAGCCATTTTGGATCCGGCCAGCTGCCGTGCCTTTCCTCAAAGATTTCCCGCCGCATGGACTCATCGACGACACTTTTCGTGTCCCAGATTGCATCCCCGTGAATTTTATTCTCGTGTAAAGCGCCAAAGGCAGGAGCGGAGAGAGTGAAGAATAATGCAATGCGAAACATCTCTAGAATGTTGGATACGTCGACTGGTGCGAAATGAAAGCAGGGAACTATGAAAATGGAAAAGAATCTTAAGCTCGCATATTATTAGGCGTCGACTTGTCTCTTGTCTCACTTCATCTTATCAGTGCGCTGCTCTCTCGGCTCCTCCTAATGACGATATCTACGTATATTTACGTATTTCTCACCATATCTTTTCTTGACATTTACGTTTTTACGTTGCTTTCTTCGGGTAAAAATCAACAAAAAATGCAACCATCAAGCGTAGCATAATAACAACGACCCATCATACGAGCACTCACTTTCGCCTTTGAAGATAAATTTGAAGGTTAAGTCCTTTAGGAAAGACACCTACTACTAGGCAAGATTCTTTCTTTATTCTTTGTGGTTAACGCTCTTACACGAGCCCGACCACTCTCGCAAGCAGTCTCGAAACAGCTTTTGCCAAACCGTCCAATGGCAGCTGAGCCACCAACGAAAACCGATCGCGAAATTGCGACGGTGTGGCCACGGGGCACTCTTGAGCTGCGCGAACAATCGATAGCTTTCGTCCCAACCGCAAATAAAGTGCCGATCGAATGGCGTTTTGAAGAAATCCTTAGGTATGTGGCATTTCCGAGAAGATATGCAAGATCTCAAGGAACCCCTTGATCTGCAAAATGTATCTGCTTTCCTTCTTAGCAGCAGTTGTGTGATGGCTGTAAAAATGTTGCTACCTTGTCTCGTTACGTTTTTTTTTCTCGCCTACTCGCTTCCACGTCATGTCTGGTACAGCGTGGAATGTGACGCGGAGGGTACTGTGACGATGCTTGAGTGCTCGCACTTCGACAGCCGGCGTGCAGAGCCTGCGTTTGCTTCTACGCCGCATGCTGCTATACCCCCGTCAAAGCGCTCGGTAATTTTGGTTCAGGCCTATGTCTTATGCGTCTAACGCTTCTTTTCTTGTTGCCCTCCTTGAAAAGCCATTTTCATAAGACAACTGTCCAATACCTTTCTTGAATTACAGTATCTTCCTTTTCTTGACAACTACCTGACTAGGAAACTTTTATTGAACCCTACAAAGGTGCGCGTGGCTACTAGTCATGCCTTCGCAACTGCTTCCAGTGCTCTCAAAACCCCGAGGGCTTGGACTCAGAACCAAGCAATGTGCTACGGCTGCGTGAAACCCTTTGACTTCTTTCGCCGCCAGCACCACTGCCGCCAGTGTGGGCAAGCGTTCTGCGGCGATTGCTGCAGCAAAAAATACGCCACCGCTATTAGCAATGGTGGCAGCGGTGGTGGTGGTGGCAGCACCAGCTCCCTTGAGAAGACTTGCTTGCCTTGCGCTGATGCGGTGGCGTCTGCCGCTGCTGCTGCCCTAGCTCAAGCCTCCGTTGCTCCTGAGGACGAGGAAGGAGATGAGGGAAGTACTTCATTGACAGCGGCAGCTACTCAATTTGCGTCTGCTGCTGAGAAAGCACTAGCGATGGGAGCTCCATCATCCAGCAATTTGACAGCGGGGGCGCCAGAAGCCAAGGATAGCAAAAAGAAGAAAGTTCTGGTGCTTATCAACCCGTTCAGTGGCAAAAAGCGCGCGCCTCAAGCGTGGGCCAAAGTGGCTCCCCTCCTGAAAGGGTGCTCTCGGCTCGACGTGGAAGTGCTTTCCACCACCCATGCGGGCCACGCGACTCAACTCTTGCATGAGATGCCGCAAGACCAACTGCCGAGCGTGCTGGTACGAGATATGAGTGTTGCACGCGCATGCTGCTGTTTGTTCAAATCCATGTTGTTACAAAGCCCTTTCCTTGGCTGAACACAAGTATTCATCAAGCTCACCCTGTTCAAGCCTATCTTTCCTTGCGGCATAAAAAGATAGCTCTGATATGAAATGTTCCGAAACTCCCGCGGATTCGCTGCGGCTGCGCTGCGCCACAGGTGTTGTGCTCTGGCGATGGCCTGGTCTTTGAAGCTGTGAACGGCTTGTTGAGCCGAAAGGACGTCGCGAAGTGCCCCAGCATTGCTCACCAGGTGAATGCACCACATCAGTACGAAGTTACCCTCATTATCATTGTATCTTCCCTGTTTTTCCCTCTGTGTATGCCTCGCCCATGAAACAGACAACATGGCCACGTGTGTGTAGACGCGCGCAATGCTCGGCAGTTGTTTTCTTCGTATTCGCAACCAAGTAAAAACGTGTTTCTGTTCCGCGTGGTTGCTTCATCAGGTGTCGATGTTGCATTTGCCCGGGGGCACGTCCAACGGTCTCGCGTGCAGCGTGGGCACCGAAGACCCGGTTTCGGCCGCCTTAGCGATTGCGAAGCACTTGGCAGTGCCCTGGGACGCGGTGGCAGTGAATGTGGGCTACGGCCAATGGACCGGTGATAACGCATGTATACATGTAGAAGTAGTAGGAAAGAGAGAGAAAGTGGAGAGACGAGGGTTTGCAGAAACACCCAGAGGAAGATTAAAACGATCACCAGTTTTTCTTTGATTCTCTGTTTTCGTGCTTCTTTATTTTTACCTTCCCTATTTTTTCCTTTTGTGCTCTCACGCTGCGACAAATCCGCCTTATAATATATTCACTCTGTCTCTCGAATTCTCTCAATCTATCACCCACACTTTATCTCCCACATAGGCTACGCGTTCAGTTCCATGGCGTGGGCGGTGATTGCTGACGTGGACCTAGGCACTGAAGACCTGCGGTGGATGGGCAACGCGAGGATGGACGTCGGCGCGGCGATGCGCTTGTGCGCTGGCAAGAAGTACGCGGGCAAATTGGCCTATACTTGTGACCCCATCTCGGATGACACTGTACACGATGAGGAGAAGGTTGTTGCTGCTGCTGATAGTGCTGGTCTTGGTGGCGGTGGTAGCGCTTCTACTGTTGCCACGACTGCTGAAGCTCCCGTTGGGGCCGCTGACGTCGCACAATTTGCTGCTAGTGATGCTGCAACAGATGCCCCAGCCAACGATGCAGCAACGGCGCCAACAGCTGCAACGGCACCTGCGCAGTCGGAGACAACAGTAACAGGACCAGCAGCACTTGAAACCACAACGACATTTGCACAGGACCCACCACAATCCGAGTTGTTAGGTGCAGCTGCGTTGTCTCGCTTGGATGCGCGCGATCTCACCCCGGTGCCTTCGCCAGACTACTTCTTGTGGCAAGCATGTCAGCTCAGTGTGCTCGACCCTGGCCTGTTGATTACGCCAGCGGCACGAGGGTGGTCGGGAAACCTGCAGATGGCTTGGGTAAGAAATTATATGATAAGAGGGTTCGAGAAATTGAGCAGAGGAGCGGCGTTTTTGACCCCCTCCCCCCCTAGCTAGTGCTCTAATTGGTATTGTTTTATTCACAATGAACAAGTTCTTGTGTGTTTGAAACATCCTCGTGCCCTTTTCTGCTTCTTCGACTTTATCTTTCCTTTTTTTAAATATCTACACAGGTCACCGGCGCCGACTTCACTCGCATGGCGGCGATCAAAACCATGGGCTTGATGGAAACCGGCCACCATTTAAAGGAGCCGGTGTTCAATTTGGTGGAAGTGACGGGCTTCGTGCTGGACCCTGACCCGCGGGCCAAGTACATGTCGGTGGACGGCGAAGCGGTAAGAAAAGAAGAAGAAAAAATAAAGGTCAATTACTGGAGTGAGAAGATATACATGGCGATGAAGGATACTTTGGGTGTAGCGCCGTTTCGTGCTTCGCTGAGTGGATTACATTTTTCAATATTTTGACCAATGAAGCGTAGTCTTGACACTGAAGCTGTTCTCTGCGTTGATTCTCCTCAATGAATGGTAGGTCCCTAACGGCCGAATGGCTGCTGCTGTCTTGCCGGGTGCGCTGCGAGTGCTCGTGGCACCGCAAGTAGCGGCCGAATACCAAAAAAGTCTTTAAAGGATGCTTCAAGCAAGTTACAAAATAGAGAGGAATCGGTTGATGGGTGAGTGGAAGTAATTCAGAGATCAGAGCACATCACAAAGGGGGAAATCTTTGTTTGCTCTTTAATCTTTAATTGATGATTGATGACAAGGAAGTTATCCATACGCGTGTTGTATTTGAAAAATCGTGGCCAACCAATTTTTTTAAATGTGATATAGGCACATGCCGAGAGCTATAACTATTATAGAGCCGGTCGGCGATGGTAATATTTCGCTGTGGATTTTTTAGATGCGGCTCCTTTCTTTTGCGCTTTGGTCGAGGTCTAGTCGTATCACGAAGAAGGTTTAATGCAGTAAGAGCAAGCAGTATCGTAGTTGAGATCGCACCGGCAAGAAAGAGGACAGGCGATGCTGAGATCGGCTGGCGCCCGACGCCTGAGAAAAACACTGAAACGATGCCCTGCTGGGGCAAAAATAGCCCAGAGAATTGCCTCGTGGACCTGAAACGTGACACA
>Ga0307930_1002853_pt1 | contig 12995 bp, 13 predicted proteins | sample OrgLakmetageno46_FD_203161 | JGI IMG/M metagenome (GOLD analysis project Ga0307930, IMG submission 203161) | Saline water microbial communities from Organic Lake, Antarctica - #46 | ecosystem: Environmental > Aquatic > Non-marine Saline and Alkaline > Saline | place: Antarctica: Organic Lake... | reverse complement strand
AATGTAGAAATGAAAAATGCTAAAATGAAATTCATTTTAGCATTTTTCATTTTACCCGACGACAAAAAACGACCTTACCCGACGACAAAAAACGACCTTAGACAGACACAGTGTCAGCAGTGGCAATTTGTGCCAATCCAACACTTTAAACCCCCTGTAAAAACTGCAGCGGCGCGGGTCCGCCGCACCGCGATCAACGTAGTTGATGTCAGTGAAAACGACTGGACTCCGTGGATTCTGGCTGGGAGTGTGGGAGTGGGAGTCATCTTCAGATCTTCAGTCACTGCCCGCCCGTGATATTCGACGCGCTGCCCTTACTACAACAGAAGCTCGTTGTTGCCTTTCAAAGGGCAGAAGGGATCAACTTAGTGGAAGCGTCCTAAATCCAATTTATCTAGCCTAGAGGTGCTGTAAGCTCGAACACCTTTTCCACGAATAACTATACCTAGCGTTTACCCGAAAGAATGTTTTTGCTGAGGCGTGCCCGAGCGACTTTTCCTCATATTGTAGCGTCTACGGCGCGCTTCTCAAGCCAGTGCAGTGCTGCTTCGGAAAGTGCAAACGTGGTGGCAGTTTGTTTGGATGGGCGGCGCGGTGTCCTTGAGCTCAAAGGTCGAGACGTAGCGAAGCTCCTTCAAAACGTGGGCACGAATGACTTCTCGAACGCACAGCTAGAAGCGCTAGCGAAGACAGCCGCCGCACCGGACGCTGCAGGCGCGTGTCAATATTCTTGCTTTCTCACGAACAAAGGGCGCGTTCATGTTGGCGACGCTCTTGTCTTCGTGCCTCCTCCTAATGACACCGCTAGTAGCGCCGACCAAGATAAACCCGACGAACCAATCGTCTTGGTTGATGTTGCTTTGAACCTCTTACCAACCTTGCAGCAGCATTTGAAAGCCTACAAGTTGCGTGCGAAAGTAGCGATACGTGACGCTACGAGCGATTATGCGGCATGGGCTCTCTTTGCGCGCCATTCCGAGGCAGGAGTGGCATCAGGAGACGGTGGTGCCGTCCTTCGTCAGACCTGTGCAGGGTTGCGCGCGTCTACAGAAGAGGGGCTAGGAGGTGGGGCAGCAGCTTTGGACCCTCGTACTTCGGCACTAGGGGCGCGAGCTATTCTTCCACGTCGCACTTTTCCGTGTCTTAACTCAGGCGACAGCAACAATAGTAGTTCAAGCACGGCGTGGGCTGCTTTAGGATGCAGCACCGATGCAGCAGCATGGCTTGGTGCAGATGAACGTACTAGTGGCGATGTTACCATCGAAGATAACCATGCCAGCGGGTTGGCCCTCTACGATTGGGTGCGGCTCAGCCAGGGTTTGCCAGAAGGCAACGAATGGGCGGGGCAGGTGCCCTTGGAGCTCAACCTGGAGCGGTTGAACGGGGTCAGCTTCACGAAAGGCTGCTACATGGGGCAGGAGCTCACGGCGCGCACCCACTTCCAGGGACTGGTGCGCAAGCGGGCGCTGCCGGTGATGCTTGCGCCGCTGCCGCCTCTGGGTCCTGTGCCGCAGTGGAGTGAGTTGGCAGCGCCGCCTGGGAGTCCTATTGGCGCCGTGGGGGCTTGGATCAAAGCAGCAGCGACAGCAACATTCCCGCAGGAAGGAAGCAGCGAGCGTAGCCGCGTAGCAGTGGGCGACAACGTAGTGGGCGAGGAGAGCGGCAAAGTCGTTGGCTCCATTGTATCCGTGGCGCCTGGCAGCAAGAGTGGCTGCCCTGTCGCAGTCGCTAAGCTCCGCCTCGATTCAGTCGGCCTCGGCTCAAAGGGCGGGGCTTCTCATGAGAACCTCATTGTGGTGCGCCCACCGGCAGCCGCGCCTTCCGGAAGTGATGGCGGAGCATCTGCCGACGGTGGTGGTGGTGGTGGTGGTGGAGCGGGAGGAGGCACCGCCATTGCGGCAGCGACGCCTTACTTGCCTGCGTGGTGGCCCAGTGAAACAGAGCGGGAATGAAGTGCCAGTTGAATGGTTTACGTGGTTGGCGGGCTGTAAAAGTCGGGGCGAATCCGAAGAGTTCCATGAAAGGGCCCATTGGCATGCGGTATGTTGGGGGCCAGCTCCCTAGCTGCTAACCACTTGACATCTAAAGTGGATTCAAAATGAAATCCGATATAGATATAGTTCTTTGTTTTTTGCGGTATTGCGATTAGCCGATTTGCTGCGGGCATTTAAGGAAAAGGCCAGCCACGAACTTGGTTCTAGTCGACTTTTAATCGCGCAGACATGAAAACGCGAGACATGGGCTGGACCGGAGGTAGAGGCCAAAGAGTAACAGAGCAAAGATTCCGAGGGATTTTTCAAGTTTCAAGGATATTCCCGTATGCACCCTCTTGGTATTCCGTATACCACCCATTTTCGAAAAAAAATGTTCGGATGAAAGAATGTCTACAGTTTTGACCTTCTTGACCCCTTGATGGCTTCCATGGACACCACTAGGTCGATGATGTCTATAGAAAGAAAAGCAAACAAATTCAGCCTACAAAAGTTGACTGCCAGGAAGCTAGCGGTCATTACTTGTCTGAAGGAGTCCTCATTTGGTTTTCAACCTTCCGTGCGCTTGCGGCGACTTTTGACCGATTGACACGGTTGTCATAATAGCTTACGCTCATGTATAGCAGTCACGAGGCGCCGCAGCAAGAAGACTCGATGCCCATGCAAGAAGGCGCGTCTGATCGAAGAACGGTGATCTCATCTTTGGCTCTTTTCTTTTTCTCTGTGATTCGAGGGATCTTTGCAAGGAGTAAATGGATACACTATGGCAGTTCTGCGAGACTTAAACTTTTTGTGCTCCCAATTGCACTCAGTTAGTTTTAAAAGTGTTATGGGTACATTGCATGTGTATACCCGTATGTTGCCTTTGGATTCACACTTTCCCCTCTTTTCGAGGTCACGGTCATTCGCAACGACTGCGGCGAGAAAATGATGCGGGACGCGGCGCGTAAAGCCTGCATTGCGCTCGATTGTTCCGACGAAAACGACCCAGATCGAAAACAAGACATGGCCACGAGCCTCAAGGTATGTATATTTTGTTCTTAAGTAAGTTGCAATTATTGTTGGTGCTATCGCCGCCGCTGCTGCTGCTGTCGTACGTCCCGACGGGATATGGGAGTTGCACTGATAATATGAGCTCATTTCCTTCCACTTAACTTCGGACGCGATGTTTATTGTGCAGGCGAACTTCGATAGAGACTACGAAGGCACCTGGAATGTAGTGGTAAGTCAATTAATGTTCGAAGTAGTGACTTATGGTTTGCACGCATTTCATCGAATACACTATAGTTTTTGGAAATATTCACGACTTGCACTTTCCCCGTGCAGGTGGGGAGCGATTTTGGGGCCAGCATTACCCACGAGCTGTCGCGAATAATCTTTTTCGCCATTGAGTCTGAATTCTCTACAGAAAGGCAGAGCATTTATATTTTGCTGTTTCAGCAGACTGAGAGCAGCGTGGCGGCCGCCGATGACGAAAGCGGTTCAGTGGCGCCCAATTACCAACAGGCGCCCAGCGGCCCCCGCGGCTCAGCCCCACCGCCGTCTTCTTCGTCAGAGGGCCCACCGATGCAGCGCCCGGGGATGCCCCCGCAGATGCAGCGCGGCCCGCCCCAGGAGCGCAGCTCCGACCGACCGCCCGACGGGATCCACAGCGAATTCTGAGAACCGGCACACGAGAACCGGCACACGCACAGTCCTCTTTGGGAAGTAGAGAGGAAGCTCCCTCTCTCGCATAGGCGTCTGGACTTCAAACAACGCAAAATTCGTGAAGTTCAAGGGGCAGCAGTCAAGTCTCTTAAGACAATTTCTACCTATCTCGCCAGCAGAGCAACATTTTTGTACAAACACCAGATCACTGATCATTGATTTTAAGCACTCCAACTGGCACCTGAAGTCCTGAAGAGGAAGAGATCGAACTTATGAGATTTCTCCCTTGAGTGGGCAGACAAGTAAAACACGAGCACTATACCCTAATTATAACCCTTTATTCCAAACACACCAAGGAAATGATGGCACGAAATATCTAGTTAACGGAATCCTTATCCTCTATCCTCTTTGCTTTAGAGCTACAGATCGCATTCTGTGTCGAAATCGATTTAAACTCGCACTGCAGTGCAGTTGCAAGAAAGCTTTACTGCCAATGCCAGAATAACGCATTTGTGAAAAATTGAAGTAAAGCTCAGGTATGGCCAGTATACAGGACTATTCTTCAGCCCTAAGTTCAAAAAGTAACGTGCGTTTTTTGGGGGTTCGCCGAAGTAGCGCAACAGCGCAACATTCCCGTATTTTCGGAAAGTAACCTCACGCCCTTGCCCTCTAGCTACCAGCTGCCAATTTGCCAGCTCACTGTTCGCTTTAAGATTTGTAATGATTTTTTTGTTTACCCAAATTGCCTCAGGATAATTAAATGCATGTCGAGTTGAGGTATGCTTTACGTCAAAGAGTACCCTTCCAGTAAATTCAAGCCCGCCAACAGCTAAAACACAGGCCAGTTGCCACAGATATCAGGAAATGGGGATGGGGAGTAAATGATTAACTAATGATTTCAAAGCAGTAGCCAAATCCTTCTTCGGCCTTCATCATGAATTTACATATCCTTCGGCGAACGCACAAGTTGATTAAAAGCCGGAAACTTTGCGGTTTTCTTGTTGGTTTCTCTTACCACTTACCCACGCCCCACACCGCAGCAAACTTTTTATCCTTAGTAGTAGTAGCGAAATGGCAACCTATCCCATTTCCAGCGCAAAAGAGCGGCTGCGTGGATACAGCTTTCCCAATCGGCCATCTATTTATTATTGAAGTGGTGCTGCCGTTGCTCTATCTGCGTATCTGCGTATCAAAAGCAGGCTAGGCAAAGGCTAGGGCTAGTAAATAAGCATTTGCGTCATGGCGATAGGCAGAGTGAGTAGATTGAGTGGCATCTCACTCAAGAAATTTTATATATCGAAGTCGTTTCTTTCTAATTAACAAATTGCTTAATCTGCCTCTGCTGCAGCTGCCATGGCGGCTTCTTCTTCTTCTCGGCGTGCCTGCAGAGCTGCTTTCACATTCGCCTCAATGGCCGCCTTTTTCTCGCGCCGTTTGAGCTGTTCAAAAACAAAAATGTGCGAATCAAGAAGCAAATGATATATTTCGGCGCTACGGTCAATAAGTAAAATGGTGTGATCAATTAAGCCAAAAAGTTATGAAAATGGGTTTATGGGGTGTAATATTATAGATAACATCATTTACCGCTTTCTTTTCTTCGCGCTCTCGCGGCGTCAAGATGCCTAGCTCAGCCTCTTGCGCTGCGGTAGTGTTCCCAAAACCCGCTTCTTTCGCTAGCGTAGCCATGCTCCGAAGAATCGCGTGCGCGTGCGGCCTTGTCACAGCAGCTGGCTCCTCACTTTCGCCCTCGGCTGGGGCGGGGCGGTACGGGTGGCCAAAGCGATTTTCAAAGCCACGGCCCGAGCTCTTGTCGTACGCTTTCTCAAGCGGCGTTAAGAGCTTGCCCCACATGGGTTCCGCGTCAGCGCCTGTTTTCTCAATGAGGCACATGGCAAGCAAGCTTTCCTTATAAGGACACCACGCCGCCTCTTTGAGCAGAAAATGAGCAATGCTAAACAGTTCTTCTTCCTTGGCAGTCGCAGCGTCGTCAGCATCCTCTGCCACACACCTCATGCCATTCACACAAGTATAGTGGCTGAAATCTACGAGCTCGTTGTATTGTTTTTCTCGAGTCTCTTCGCGGTGGTCCCGTTCACCGTTTAGTGCAGCCATTGAGAAATATTTTAATTTCGAGTACCTGAATTATGTTATAGAATGGGTGGCAGGAAGCCATAGCTTTGACTTGTTAGAAGCACGTATGGGTTCAGTTACTGTTACGATGAACTAGTGATCGGTATCCGTTTAGATAATAGGTTCATGAAGACAATGTCGGTAAGACAGGGAGGTTACGAGCTGTGCTGTGCTACTGTAAAATGCCATGAAACGGCTGCCAGTTGACAGTCGCCCAAGTTATACGAAAGAGTCAATGATAATAGTATATGTAAGTATTACCTATAGATTGGTCGACAATGGCGTGAATTTGTTCGACAGCTATCGCACTGGCGGCCTATGTAGAGCTTCTTAAGTAAAGCGCACTTATCAGCTCTATAATCCAGCTACAGATACCAGCTACAATTACTACAGACTTAGCTTCTGTAGCCATCCTACCATCCTACAGTAGCCAGACCAGCCAGAATTCCCGGAGTGTGAAAATTTCCTCGAATTCTCATCATCATCAAATATTTTCAGGAAAGTTCAAGTTCTTCCTCTGCGACTGTCGGTAGGGCGTGCGGCGTGACTGAGGCGGCTAAAGGAGTGGCACTACGAGATGCTGGCAATTTTCTTTCTTCTCTTTGTATTGCTGCCTCAGTCGGTGCTAGCCAGTAATTCATGGACGCTGAAAGGTCGAAAAGCTTTAGTCACTGGAGGGAGCAAGGTATGAATGAAGCTCAGGGATGTACTGGAGCATCATCTGAGATCATCAAAGTGACCATTGAGAGTTTCTAGAATTGTTTCATTCGCCAATTATGCACCATCAATTGTTAGGGCATTGGCCGCGGAATCGTCGAGGAATTTCTAGAGCAAGGTTGCACGGTCCTGACTTGCGCTCGAGACCCATCAGTGTTGGCTGATCTTGAAGCACAGTACTGCGGTCTCCTCAAGGTAATTATTACCTGGCAACGTGATTGGATAATTTGAAGTAAATTGAGCTAAGAAAATGAGATTTTTTTGTGTTCAGTCTATCAAAGCCGACGTGTCAACGGTTGAAGGCCGGAAAGCACTGCTAGATGTAGTCGAGTCCGACTTCATGCACGGTCGCCTCGACATCCTCGTCAACAACGTTGGCACTAACCTCCGCAAAGGCTCAGAAGAATATACCGATGAAGAGTACGCTTGGCTCATGCGTACAAATCAAGACAGCGTCTTCCATTTGTCCCGAGCCTGCCTGCCGTTCTTGTCAGCCGGAGGCTGTCATGATACTTCAGACGGTGGTCAAGAAGGGAGTAGTGGTCGGCCGATTGGTGGGTGCGTCGTGAATGTAGGGTCCATCAGCGGCCAAACCGTCGACAACACAGGTTGCCCTTACCACATGGCAAAAGCCTCAATGGAGCACATGACCCGCTATATGGCCTGTGAGTGGGGTCCTACGAAGGGCATTCGCGTCAACTGCGTCGCTCCATGGTTCATTCTCACACCACTAACGAAGCCCATCCTCAAAGACGCTGCCTTCGCGGCTGCTGTCACCGCCGAAACTCCGCTCCGCCGCGTGGGCACTACGAAAGAGGTGGCTAGCGTGGTTGCGTTTCTGTGTATGCCTGCTTCGAGCTACGTGACAGGACAGGTGATAGCCGTGGACGGTGCGTTCACCTGCGATGGCTTTCGTTTCGTGCGTGAATGAAAGCGAGTTCCTAGCGTTGCTTGTTGATCGGCCTCATTTTAATCGCAGCACTCAAGCCCGGCTGATATCCAAAGAAGTTCTCATAATCGATAAATGGAGCTCTGCGAATTCACGTGTAACGTGTCGCTGCCCTCGTACTGTAGACTATGCAGTAGATAGTAGTAGGAAAAAAGAAAAAACAGCACCAGAAAGCAAGAAGCCGCGTTGGAAGAGGTGCTCCAATCCTCATGTGAAGTGAGCGAATTTGCACGCCCCCACGACGACAGAACACCACTGACCGCCAGCCAGGGCAAACCCTTAAACTCAAAACAAGCACCAACTACCAACCACGCCCATCATACATCATACATCATACAGTACCCAGCCTTGAGCCTTCTGGGGAAGGAAATACGGGTACAGCCATACATACTTATTAGCAAACGAAAACAACGAACATAATGAAATGAAAGCACGAAAAGAAAAACTCGTCATGGCGTTGAGCCGCTAATGAAACAGCCGCCGTCTCCTCAAGCTTGACAGCAGGATACCTACTGAAGATCTAGAGTTCATTCCATGGCACTTCCTGAATACGCGCGCGCACGGATTATTATACCTACGTAATCGAGGTGTATACTCTGCAGCATGAGCGCATCGCCGTCATCCGCACAGTCCAAAGGCAACCGCTCCAACAAGTTTGAGCTATCCATCGACGCGAAGGAACGATTCGAGGAAGAAGAAGCACGCCGGGCTCGCAACCGCACTGCCGACGCGAAGAAAGGCATAGCACCAGAGAAATGGGTGGAGGTAGACTACAAGAAAAAGGCACTAGACGCCAAGCACATTCGAGCTCTAGCCGATCTCATGGCCTACCTTTTCTTCCTCGTTTTCATCTTTTGCGTCGTCTTCCTCAACCCAGCTGAAATGCACGCTAACAAGGTGCGTTCTTGCGTTAGTATATGGATTGCGCATGTTATGGCAACATTTCTAGGCAACGAATGTAACCTGGGTAGCATCTAAAGGTTCAAGCGCATTGGAGAATGAGGAGCTTTTCGTTTCCCTCTTATTTCTTCTCGCATTCTATGATCCTTAGGTTATATCCGCGCTCGATAGCCAACTGAGTTTAACTACAGTAACTTCTGTAGCGGACCTCTGGGAATTCCTAGCACTCGTCACGCCTCAAGCGCACCAAACACAAACGTACAACGGCGAGCCGTACGTGAATGCCTCGTCGGGGGAGTACCAGCCTTATTACTTTGGGCCCGGTAACATGGCTCTCGGGAAGATTCGGCTGCGGCAGTTGCGGCTGCAAGAGTCTACATGTACAGTCGCAGAAGCGTTTGCAGACCACATTGAATCATGCAACGCGCCTATGACCACAGCTGCTTTGCAGCGCAGCGGCACTTATGCGGTAACACACCAATACCATGCTGTCATACTCGTGCTTTTCTACGGAATGTGCAAACTTGGCCTTGTGTTTGGCTCCTATCGTATATCGTTAAGGGCCTCCAACTCAAATATATGCATCTTGCTCTTGTCCATTAATTTCTTCTCGTGCGTCCATAAATGTTAGGTTTCTGGCGTGTTCAACTGCGACTATGAAGTCCACGGCGACGGGTACAGCTGGTACAGCGGCACCACCAAAGTGCTGTACCCCTCCGAAGGCTTCGTAGTGGAGCTCCCTCTCAAAGGTGTAGACGCTGCAAACTACTTGACCAAATTAGAAGCCAACGATTGGATCGACGCGCGCACCCGAGCGGTGTTTGTGGAGTTCAGCGTCTATAACGTTCACATCGACCATTTTGCAGCGGTAAATAAAAGCATAGTCTACGTGTGTGCATTCAGCGGTTGTGCTTTTGTTTTTTGTGCATGATGTGGTGTCAAATTATGGGCTTGTTTTGATCTCGATACTTATTCTGAATTGTTTGCTTCATTTTTGCTCTCGTAAGTGCTTCCTCGGATTCTCACAGCTCCTTTTTTATTTGATGTCTGCAACTTCTTGTTCTCTGCTTTTTCATTTCCTTTTTTCTCAATTTGGTGCAACGTGGTGCACTTTATGGTCCGCCGTGACATGTCAGGTGCGTTACGCCTTTGAGTTGCTTCCATCGGGCCTTGTCGTCGGCGAACGAGTGCTCGACTCGGTGCCTCTCCTCAGCGACGTGCGAGTCTTCATGAACGATGGCTACCCTACGCAAGCGGTAAGGAAAATAATAAAGAATAGCGAAGCGAATAATTATAAAGATAAACCTTATTCGTTGCAGAATATTTTGCAGAATATTAAGCATATTCTCCTTCTGTCAATGTATTTATGTACTACCTCGAATTGAATGTTTGTCTCGCTGCCCACTTTGATCGTTTCATATAGTTGGTGCTGGTGATCTTCGAGTTCTTGCTCTACGCGATGGTGCTCTTTTATTTGACCAAAGTAGCGGACATTGCTGCGAAGTTCGCAAATTTGAAGACCTTCATGTCGGATGCCTGGAACTTTCTTGACGTGCTCAATTTGGTACGCAAAGGAAGAAATAGCGTGTCAACGGAATATATCGACATGTTTTGAGAGCGGCCTTGCATTATTTATTTTACCTCATGAAATTTCGCCTGAGCGGAAGCAAAGATATTGTGGCTTGCTCGCAGATTTAGGTTTTCCTAACCCCATATGCTCCATTTTAGGCCAGTTTCATGGGCCTCGTCATGACGCGCGCTGCATACATGCTGAGGTCAGCTGCCCTCTCCTATGACGTCTACCATTTGGCCGACGATGACCGGAATTTACCGGTAAATGTATATTAGGTTATGCTGTGCGTTGTGCATTATTACTCTTTTCAAAGCATTCGATATGGAAGTAACGAAAGTCTATAGCATCTTATATATCATCTTCTTTTTAGTTACAAACCTCATCTTACATGTGGGGCGAGCGACGCACGTTTGAATTTTCTCTACTAAAGGACAAATATGTATTCCTCGAATAGGTCGACATCGACGACAAAACTGCGGATTATTCGTCGTACTTTCGCGTACGGCAAACCATCGAAATGTGGCGGGTGGGGCGGAACCTGTTGGCCATTGGCGTGTTCGTGAACTTTGCCCGAGCCTTCAAGTTCGTGCGTGCTTCCAAGAAGTTGAGCTCGGTGTCAGAAACCCTCGCCGAGACCATGCCCGAGGTCTCCAACCTCTTGTTCATTTTCTTGGTACTCTTTTGCGGCTTTGCCCTCGCGTTTCGCTTACTGGTAGCGACTTCGGTGGCCGGCTATGCCGACTTCATTGATTCGTGCTTCTCATTAATGGGGATTGTGCTCGGGGATTTCGGGCAATTTCATGCCTTGTTAGCGGCATCACCTTTCCTGTTCCCCGTGGTGCTGGTGCTGCTGATTGTGAGCTGCAATTTCGTGATGCTCACTTTACTTCTCAAGTCGGTGGATTCCGCTTACCAGACGGTGCAAGAAAGGCAGAAATTCGAAACTGACCAGTACGTATGCCACATGTAGACCTAAGCATATACCTTACTCCTCGCACGTTTCCTACTTTGCATTCATTGAGGACGCATGTACGTACTGTTGGATCATGCCTATCGCTCTTTGCTCTTTTCTTATCTTTCGCTGCCGTTGTTGACTTGCCAATGCTATCTTTTGCGCGCACACTCACGACTGCAGTTTTGTGGAAGAGCTCCGTGAAGCCGCCCTCCTGCTCGCCCGAGAAACTTACTGGCGAATCACGGCCCCCTACCAGCTGTACCGCGCTCAGAAGCACATCCAAGCGCGGATGAAAGATGGGCGGTCCAAGGCTCGCCTGGAGGCCAAACAAGCCGCTCTAGCGTCGCCTGGCAGCGGTCGCATGAAGAGTCCTGGCGAGGGCAATGAAGTCGGAGGCAGAGGTGGGCGCTTTTCAGGGGCAGCTGCTTTGGCCGGCGGAGCCGCTCTGGCCAGCGCTGCTGGAGATACGGTCGGCGCGGCGTCTCAAGCGGGCAAAGCTGCTACGGTTGCTCTCACCGCCGTGGGAAGCCCTACGAGTGGGAAGTTCAACGGAAGCGACATTGCCCCTTCGGAGATGGAACGGTTGAATACCGTGAAGTCGAAAATTGCGTCTGGGAGGTAATACAGAGGTTTTGTCACTTGCATAGGATGTATTGTATACTTGGTAGTCACTTACAGAGATTGCGCTGTCGCGCGTCGTGTTGGTTTCGCTCTGGTTCATTGCATTACTCTGTTTTAAGTGACGATCCCTGTATATAATTGAACACGCACTTTTAACCAACAGGTTCGTAGGCGAAGACGAAGTAAAAGCAAACGACATCGCCGAAACGGTGGCCTATCTAGCCCACCGCCAAGGCGTGCTCCTCAAGCGCCTTCAGGTAAATTTTCCTCTTGTTTCTGCCTTCTCTTCTATTTCTTTTTCTTTCTCGAAAAGATGCCGACTTTGACGCTCTGCAATATTGACTTCCTTTTGCAAGTCTCTAAGCGCTTACAATGTTGTCCGCCGCGTTAACTTTATATTTTTGAGTTCGTCGCCGTAACTCAGCATTAACACTCACGTGTACACTCCTCCAAACGGTGAATAGGCACTTTCAGCGTATATCGATGGCGCTACTCCGCCCGACCCTGGAGAAGTCCCTGATTCAGACGACGAAGATACGTTAGACCCTACGGCTGACTTCACCGCAGCGAGTGGGTATGCAGCAGCTGTTGGAACTGCTAGTGGTGGCAGTGGAGAAGGAAGCGGTACGAGTGGCCGTTCGAGTGTGGCGCCTCAGTTAGTTGCCCGCCCGAACCCAGCTGTAGTGGCAGAGGCTGGACCTACTCCTGCTCTTGATCCTCCGACTGCTGCTCCGGGTGCTGTTGAGAACGAGGCTGCTGCTGCTGCTCCTGCTGGTGAGGCTGCCGTCGCTCCTACAGCTAAAGTCGATGATACTGCAGCAGCTGCTGCTGTTTCTGATGGCGCTGGTGACGCTGCTGGAGCTGGAGTTGCTAAAACAGACGCCAGCAGTGTCGCGGCCCAAGCGGGTGGCGCGCTTCCGTTGCCCGAAGTAGAAGCAGGAAGTCCAAGTGGGGAAGCAGAAAGAAAAGTAGACGACGAAGCCGAGTTCATTTGAAATAGCTGGGTGCTGGGTGCGATTCGCAGCGACCGCTACTTGCTCTTAGGTGGCTCTAGATGCCCTGGTGTGCTCTGCGTCTCGCGTCTCGTCTAGGGTGCCTATAGAAAAAAATGTATGATTTATGGGCCGGCCAGTGGGATGTAACGTATTTAATTATGTAACGCGTGACTTATTCCGAATTCAGAAAGATACAGATGGCAGGATAGAAACTGACTTCCGGGTTATGGACGTCTTCTCTAGGTTCGGAACAACAGCACCCGTCGTAACTGGGTTTAAACTGGGTTTTAGACCTAAACCCAGTTCCAAACCCAGCTATAAGACTAGGTTTAAACTCGGTTTTATTAAACCCGGTCTCAAACCTAGTATCAGAATCTAGTTTATACCCAGTTATTGTTAATCGAGTTGAAACCCGATCCGACTGAACTGGGTTTAAATTCGGTTTAGAAATAATGCGGTTTCAAACCAAGTTTTCAGACTAGATATAAATCGAGTTGTAATAAACCCAGTTTCAAAC
>Ga0307930_1002844_pt1 | contig 13023 bp, 16 predicted proteins | sample OrgLakmetageno46_FD_203161 | JGI IMG/M metagenome (GOLD analysis project Ga0307930, IMG submission 203161) | Saline water microbial communities from Organic Lake, Antarctica - #46 | ecosystem: Environmental > Aquatic > Non-marine Saline and Alkaline > Saline | place: Antarctica: Organic Lake... | reverse complement strand
GGGACTGAGTGCTCGTTCGTGTGTCACGTCCCAGGTCCACGAGGCAATTCTCTGGGCTATTTTTTTGCCCCAGCAGGGCATCGTCTCAATGTTTTTCTCAGGCGTCGGGCGCCAGCCGATCTCAGCCGTCGACTGTGCATCTTGCTTGTATGCACTGATCCCTTATCCGCGTTAGCACCGAAACTTCTAGAAGGGCACTCGCCACTCTCCACTCTCCACTCGCCATCGTTCGTATATTGTTCGTAAATCTGCGCTCGTACGAGGCTATTCTTTGGCACGCTCGCCGCATTCTGCATTCAGCACAACAGTTTAAGAAGTAACAACTGGGTCTGGACCAGCGAAATAAATTTCCGGGAAATTCACCCGAAAATTTGAGATGTTTGCGCACTTATTTGTTCACTTGTTCGCCCGTTCGTCCTGTTGTCGTGTTTGAGTGGTTGACAGGTTGATTGATACCTCAGTTTGCAACTGCTGTAATTTTTTTGAGTTGTCGCTGAGACCTCGGGCAATATGCAAACTTTGGGACTTGGAAACAATGAAGAAAATCTGCTCGGCGGTAATTCGTTAGCCTGGAGGAGCGTGCGCCATGATGGTGGTGTTGGTGAGTGCATATTTGTTTCAGGGAACTAACTAGTCTCACATTCGTAAGATCGCACTTTGCCGCATTAGAAAGCCTTTGCCACGGAAGATAAAAGCGCTGTTCATCTAGAATATTTCTAATGCTACTCATGAAAGTCGAAATCAATCATGCCTGAGTATGCTACTTATGCTGCATTCGTGCCACTCTTGCTCTTACTTCACAGCGTTGGATAATAAGTTGGGCAAGCTATCGGAACGCTTCACGTTCAAAGAAGGATCGGGCGAAAAGCTTGGCACCATCAAGGGCGTCTTCATTCCCACCTTACAAAATATTCTTGGCATTATTCTCTTCGTGCGCTTGCCATGGATTACTGGACAGGTATTTTTTTTAAATGACTAAAGAGTGTGCTTTTTAGGCTGAGAAGGATGCATAAGAGTACTTTAGATGGTGTTGCAAGGAGGACGATGCGAGCGAGACAAAGTTGAAAAGACTATGAATAGAACTATGGTATTTCATTTGCATGTGTACTCTTTTTTTCCTTTGGTTGGAAAACTTTAGGCGGGTATCAGTGGCGGCATCGCCATTGTGCTCCTCGGGTGCTCGGCGTCCTTCCTCACTGCCCTCTCCATCTCCGCCATCTCCACCAACGGCATTCCTAAGGTTCGAGTCGCAATATTTCCTAAGATATCGTGGCCGTACATCGGCTTTTGGCCTATATCTTGCCTATGATGTGTGACAAACAAAAAAAAACGACCCCTGCATCTTCGTATACGGACCCAAGTCTTTCCCAATTCAATTGAGCGAAAATTCTCGTCAATACACACACCCTTTCGCTGCTTGCTTTCGGTTCATGATATACAATACTTCCTATCTTCTAAGGCTTCTCTGTTGAACTCCCTCAATTTTTCTCCCTTTCTGTGAACACTTTACAGGGCGGTGGCGCGTTCAGCGTGATCAAAGAGTCGATCGGGCCCGAATTTGGCGGCACGGTGGGCACTTTGCTCTTCCTGTCCAACTGCTTTGGAATTGCCATGTACGTGCTGGCGTGCGTAGAAATCTTTCAGATTTGGCCGCTGACGGAGCCTGCTTTGGGCGGTATGTCGATTCGCGTGCTGGGGGCCATCATTTTGTTCAGCCTCTTTGCCGTGGTTTTCGTGGGCATTTCGTACATCTCCAAGTTCAGCATGCTCTTCATGGTAGATGTTTTTCTCAGTTCAACCAACTTATTGAGTCCAACTAGCAACCTTTAGTCACCCCAATCTCGAGTCAAGTTACTGTTTTGAGTGCAGTAGCTCTCTTTGATTCTTCATTCTTTTATCACAATTCTTCTGTCCATGCAAACACAACCAATCGTTCATTTTTGGCCCTATGCACTCTCCTCATTCCACTTCACCAATGTCTCCCTTTTCATTCCAGGCCGGCGTGATGCTGGCGATTTTGAGCATTGACGCGGGAGTGATCAAGCACGCGGTGGTGCCGGACGAGGATGCCGGCATCGTGGGGTTCAGCGCAAGCCAAGTGGGCGAGAACTGGGGCGCGGGCTACAGCGAAGCGTACAACTTTGCCGCCATGCTCGCGATCTTCTTCCCTGCGGTACAACGATGAAAGAGAGAAAAGGCTTGTTTGTTGGGATATATGCAGCGCTTCGTTTTCTAATCACAACCCTCAATTCCAAGTCCTCTTTCTTCTCTCATCTTTCTCTCTTCCTCTGTTCTCCTTTCTCGCGTGAATGTGGTTCTACTCTGTAAAACTTCAACTCTAAACACAGGTGACCGACCCCCTTGCCGGCTCCAACCTATCGGGCGACCTCAAAGACCCACAAGGCTCCATCCCGCCGGGCACCGTGGGCGCCGTCATTGTCACCACGTTCATCTTCCTCGGACAGGTATATGGGTGGTTGTATTGGTGTGTTCAAAAGATTTCGAATTGCCCCTTTTACCGAGAAGTGCCATGCGTGTCGTCATGCTCTTACGCTCGCCCTCTTTCTGCCCTCTTCTCCTACCTATGGTCGACCCCTACACCGGCTTTCGTACGCCAATTCCTCGGAACAAGGTCCTCTTCACCGGTGGCTCCTGCACCCGGGACACCCTCATTGCCGACGCGGGTGGGGAGCTGGTCACCACGCTGGCGTGGCCCTTTCAGGAAGTGGTGTGGGTGGGGATGCTCATGTCGACCCTGGGGGCGGGGTTGCAGTCGCTCGCGGGGGCGCCGCGCCTGCTGGCCGCCATTGGCCGAGAGGGCTTGATCCCCGAGTTCCGGGCGTTTGCTCCCGCAGAGGGGGAAGAGCCGCGGCTGGCGGTGGCATTCTGCGCCACTCTGAGCTTGGGCGCGGTCATGCTCGGAGACCTGAACGCGGTGGCGCCGTTCATTACCATGTGGTTCTTGACCTGCTACGGTGAGATGGGTGAAGGAAAACAGAAGACAAAAGCAAATGCGGGTTTGAGCTCCTGATTAGCCTGCGGTCTCCTTGATTTAAGGCTGTTATGTCGACGTCACGAATCTACTGCTTATTCATACCTATAGCCCTCCCTTTACCACAAAATATTCTTTCTTGTCTTCTGTTGTCTTCTCACTCGTCTTCTTCGTTTTTCCTATCGACCAGGCATCATCAACGGCGCCTGCGCTTACCTGGCCTACGAGCGCATCCTGTCGTTTCGCCCCACCTTCAAGTACTTCGACTGGCGGCTGTCGTTGCTGGGGGCGGTGCAGTGCTTCGGCATGATGTTTTTCTGCGCGCCCACCTGGTACCATGCCGTCCTGGCCTGCTGCGTGGCGGTCTTCATTTACAAGTACGTCCAGCGCACTCTGGGTTTGCAAGCTACTCGTGGGCCTGAAGCGCCGGGCTGCCTCACCGGCCTGTGCTGCCCGGGCAGCTCTGGTGGCAATGCCGACGACGACGACGAAGAAGGCGGCGGTAACGGTAACGGCAACGAAGATGCCAACGGTGGTGGGGGGCAAGGGGGCACGGACTGGCGGGCGGGGCGCCGTTTCACGTCTGCGCGCGAGTCGCTCCTGTCGCTGCAGGTATGATGACGATGGGCGAAGGAGGGTTGCTGTACTGACTAAATGTTTTCAAGGAAGAGGATTTGGAAATGCGCAGTAGTGGTTAAAGTAATTGTTTGACGAATGTTCTAATTTCGAAACAAATTTCTGGCTTGCGTGCTGAGCGACTCACCATCTTTCCTTTTTCTCTTCCCTTCCTCATCATTATTTAGCCCGAAGACATGGAGTTCAAGTACTGGCGGCCCTTCATTCTGTTCCTGGCCAAGACCTCGATGGAAGACGGCCAGTACGTGCCCCAGGACGGGATGATTCACTTGGTGCACCAGCTCATGAAGCGGGGCCAAGGCCTGAGCCTGTTTGCGGGGGTCATCGAAGGCAACTTTGAGGTGAGGGTTGCGTACTTCCTGGCATATTCCACACGTGCACGCTACGCACTAGCATCCGAATCATACTGAATTCTTCTACCACCTCTTTCTCGTTCTCTTTGCTTATCTTCACTCGTCAGTGCCCTTTCTCCTTACCTCCCACTTGTCTCTTACACTTCTCTATTCTATTCTATTTCCTCTCCAGGACAAGAACGAGCTGTGCGACAAAGCCCTTGGCCAGCTGCGCAGCGCGATGCAAGTCCGGGGCATCGAAGGCTTTCCCGAAATGATTTGCGCGCCCACCACTTACGAAGGCTACAAGACGCTGGTCACTGCGAAAGGGCTCGGGGCTTTGCGCCCGAACACCGTGATGCTGGGGTGGCACGCGGCGGGCAGCACCGACAGCGCCCAAGAAGAAGAGTACTGCTCCCTGCTCCACTACGTGGCCCTGGCCAAGAAGACCTTGCTCATTTGCAAAGGCGGAGCCGGCTTTCCTGCCTCGAATCCGGGAGCGGTGAGATAGAGCAACATGCTGTGAAAGGCGAGCTCTGAAGAGTTCGTCTATTCAATTGCAACCTCCCCTTTGGTCCAACTCGACAGAGCTCATCATGGGTCTTGCATTCTTACCTTTGTCGAACGCAACTTCACGCCATTATTACGGGTTCCTGTCGTTAGTCCCTCTCAAGCTCACTCTCTTGGACTCATACAACTCCTTCTTTCTGAATGCTGCCTCACCCCTCCTCGTTAGGTGGGCGACGCAGTGAGCGGCGCCTCCGCGGGTGTCGACGAGCGGATGAAAGGCTTCATGGACGTGTGGTGGCTCTTCGACCTGTTCCCCAGCAACGGCCTCATGCTCCTCTTGCCCTACTTGCTCCAGAAGCACCGGGCCTGGTCCCGGTGCGCCACTCGGCTCTTCGTGGTGGCGACGCCCACCACCGACTTGGCCAAGCTCAAGCGGCTCATTCAGACCCTGATTGCGGCCGGCGGAATTGTGGTCCAGGTGTGCAAGTTAGTTGCTCTAATTTTTCTTTCTGCGGCTTTGAATCTATTTAGTTATTATTTGGTGGCGTCTTTGTTTCTTGTATAAAGACAATTCTCTTTCTTCAATCACGCAATCACTTTGGTATCACTGCTCATTCGGCTTTTTCCAATTTCTTTCCTTTTCTCAAACCACAGGTGGAATGCTTCCACATGGATCCCGAAGAAGCGCCGCGCTTTCAGTCCAACACCGAAGCTCGCGCAGCTCCTACGGGCCACGCTCTCGCGGGCCTGCAACTCAACGCGCCGCTGCTTGAGCCGACCATCAGCGGCGGCGGCGGTGCTGGCGGTGAAGGCGTGGAATTGTCGCCCAAAGCATCGACAGCCGCCGCCGCCGCTGACGACGGTGCGACGAAGAAGGCCACGCGCAAAGGTCCTGCGCCGAGTGCCCTCGCGGGCCTGCTGGCCACCCACTCCAGCGACTCGGCGCTGTGCGTGATCACTTTGCCCAAGAAGCGCGACGACCAAGCGGCGGGGGCCTGGCTGAAAGCGACCGAGGAACTGGTGGCGGCCTTGCAGCGGGTGATATTTGTGCAGGAATCGGGTCACGAGCGCATTCAATTCATGCGGGACTAAAGAAGTTACGAAGGGAGATAACATGGAGAGGAACAGAATCGATGATCGAATTGCACGAGGTCATATCGTCTATGTCCTATTCCTTCACAAGAAATCGACGCGAGGAAACAAACGAAAGAAGAAGAAACAATAAACAGAAGGTCCGTGGCAGATCGCACGGCAAGACTTGAGTTGGAGCTCAGTTGCGGTGGGAAATCGGGTTTTATAAATTAATTCGGATCGCCGTCCTCATCATAGCGCTAAGAGGCATTATTAGATGTTGCTGGCTGGACTTGAAGTCATGAAGTCTGAGTTAATATAGTACAAAGGCGGTCGGCATCTCGAGAAATTTGCGTTATATAGCAGTGGGGTTGATTTCAAGAACAAGAGACAAGAAGAACAATATTAGCTTTTGGCTTTTTGTGTTAGTTTAATGTCTATATCTATACCCAATTCCCAGTCGTAAACGGATTGAATCTGACATCTAGTTCACATTACCAGAAACTCAGATCTGAATGCAGAGTGCACAGGGAGATATCCTTGAGAACTCGGTGCCTATCTGTCTCATGCGCGAATTCATTTCCACTACAGAGTTTAATATACATAAGAAGCGGCCATTCCATCAACAGGAAGATATCTCAATCGAATGGTCCAAGGGGAGCAAAGACAAAAAAGCTCAAAAGAGAGGTAAGGGCGATTTCACAGTGGCCGCTCATTTAATCTTTTCGCCGTTGGGAAAATGGCCAAAGTCGCTGCGGTTCATGAGAATAGGCACGAAAGGAGTCTTGGCACGGAGCTCGCCCAGCGCCAAGAAGTCGGTGTCTTGAAACCACTCGTGCTCTTGCACGTCCAGCGATCCACCCGCCTGCGGAGTGCACGTGCGATGGAGAAGGAGAAGATTAGAGACCACCGCATAAAGCATGCATTAACGTGGAGAGGGCGAAAAATGAGAATAGGAAAAAGAAGACAGAAGGAAAAGAATGTAGAAGACAGGGAGAGGACAAGACAAAACGCAGAAGAGGAAGTAGAGACAGGGCCCTCATCGAGCGTAGAAAATTACTGCCCCATTGTAGAAGCATTGAGCATGTTCTTACCTGAGAGCCGAGGCGTTTCGAGGGGTGCGGCGTCAAAAGCCTTTCCAGCAAATCCGGGCTGTATTCTGGCAAATCGTTCGGCAATACATAGGCGCCCCGGACGATGTTGCGCATGACTACATCGTTGCGCTTCAAGGGTAAGTCTTCGAACGGGGTGTGGCCGGTTAGCATTTCGAAGATGAGCACCCCCAGGGCCCACCAGTCGACGCCTTCGCGGTGGCCCTTGCCCAGGAGCATCTCAGGGGCCAAGTACGACGCGCAGCCGCACAACGTGTGCGTGTGCTCCCCGGAAGGCACTGCTTTGGCGGTTTCGAAATCCACCAGCCGAATGAAACCCTCGGCGTCCAGCAAAATGTTCTCCGGGCAGCAGTTGCGCCACACTACTCCGCGAGAGTGCATGAACCCCAGGGCGAGGCACACCGACGCGGCGTAAAACTGGGCGGAGGCTTCCGGCAGTGGGTGGGTGCCCGACTCGCCCGCGCTGGAGGCCCCACTCATGGCGGGCTTGTGCAGGCGGTGGTATAAGGACCCGCCGGGCACGTACTCCACGAGCATGTAGCTGGTGTGGTTGGTTGGATATCCAAAATGATCGTGGTCATGGCAAACGCACAGCAAACATCGGTGAAAGACATAAAAGAGGGAACATGAGAGGAAGAGAAGAAAACTACTTCATGCTAAAATTAATAGAAATGAACAAAATCAGAAACTCGAAAAACGTACAGTTTCTTCGGGTTTTTGTAAGTGTTGATGAGGGTTGAAATGAAGGGATGGCTGCCCACAACGCTGAGAGCCGCTTTCTCGCGCATGGGCAGAGCCTCCGCTTTGAAGAGTTTGAGCTGCGGCCGCGAATACGATTTGAGGCCGTACACCGACCCAATGGGCTTGTGGACCTAACGTGGTACAGAGAGGAGAAATAACAGGAGAAGTGAGAAACGTCGATTGGTTGGCGCGAGTAAAGGGGACCTCTGCAAGTAGCAGTTAGAAAATAAACATCGAAAAACTCAAAAGCCGTAAAACGCCACCACGCGTGCATGCTGAAATGACATGCGAGAGAGGGCCCAGAAATTGAAGTGCCGTGTCGTAGGATCGACTACAAATCATTCATGTATAATTCTGACCACAAGCCTCAAGTCGCTGAAGGTGCCAGGCCTCAAGAGCGCCACCGCTCTGAGCTCTTCGAACACCACTTCGGGCTGGTCCCGCAGAGTCCATTTCTGCTTCTCCGCCAAAGGGCGCAAGTCCCCGTCGAACTCATCCACCTAGAACAGAACAGAACGGAATCGAAAAAGTACAGGGGCCAATATGAGCACGTGGGGAATGATAAGGTGAAGCAGAGGCATGCCTACTGAGAGCGTCAATCAGATTTGCTTTCATGCATAAAGGCATACTTTTCCACTGACAATAAACAGTGCTAGCGCTACCATCTTTCTGTGTTAGCTGCTCATCATTCAACAATAGCCCAAACCTCGTTGGGTTGAGGCTCCAGTTCTTCGCGTTGAATGATGAGACGGTGCAACGGCCCCAACAGCGCCGTCACGTCGTGCCGGCTCAGCGTTAAGACGTCGACAGCCTCCGGGCCCGCCGTGACCGTATACCCTACGGTTTCTTCGCTGAGTAACGCCATCTGCCCGAAGAAGTCCCCCGCTTCCAGCACTTTGCGGTGCGGGTCAAAGGGCTCGTTCATAGCCACGTAACTGTATTGGGGGCGCGCGCGCAGACACATACACACGGGAAAGTGAAATGAGTTGATTATGCACAGAGATGCTTCACGTTCAGATGTGAGAAGTTTAAAGCCAAGGAAAGACAAGTATAAGAGAACCACAAGAAAAAAGCCTCCGCAGTGAAACTGCCAAAAAACTCATGCATTCATTCACTTTCACTTTCATTCATTCGACCATCACAATAGTACTCACGGATCTCGCGTGTCTTTGCCTGCCGCATTCGGGCCTTCCAGCACGCAAGTGCCCCCCACTAAAAACACGAGTTTGTTCAAGACTTCGCCTTTGGACACGAGCGTAGTCAGAGGCTGGTGCCGCTCCGGGGCTAGCACTGCATTCAACCGTTTCAACTCCACTGCGGTGAGTTTCGCCAACGAGGGGACCTGTAGTGAAGGTCAAAGAACGAAGAAAGGAGAAGAACACCGGCACGATGATGACCTAGTATTGGCATTTTTTTAGAAACTGAATATTTCGACAATTACACTATCCCATACTGTGGTGAGATATAGAAGAAGAATGGAAAATATCATGTTATCACCTGCGCGAGGACAGCACAATTGTAATGGGCTTCCAGTAGCCGCATGTAAGGCCCTAGCGCGGATTCAAAAGCTTTAATGTCGATGGCCAGGAGCACGGTGGCGTTGACCGCAATCACGTCCGACTCGGCCGCGTGGCCCCCTAAGAGGGCCATTTCTCCAATGAATTCGCCTTCGATGTGCTCCGCCCCGTTGGGCACTTCCCGGACTTTCCCACTGTCCACCATGTAAAACGTGGTGAGCAAGTCGTCTTTCTTGAAGACCCGCTGCCCCGCGCTAAACTTGACCCGCCGCACCCCATCGACCAGGGACATGAGCTCCGCCTGTGGGTGGTCACAAGAAATGATTCACGTGAGATGGAAAGTGATTCAAGTTAAAAAAGTGAGCACAGAGTTAACACGAAAGCAGAAAGGAAGAAGAAGAGAAACAAGTCTTTCGGTATACCTTTTTGAGCTTGGCAAGGAGAGGCACCGCGTTAAACCGTTGCACCATGTTTTCGCGCAAACTTTGGTGGTGGACCGCGAGAGCCGTTCGAAAACTCGCCCGGTCAATGACCCACACTGCGCACGGATCTTCCACCGCAATTACCGACATGTCACGAAGCGTGCCGTGCAGCAAACTCAGCTCCCCGAAGAAGTCGCCCGGCTTGTATTCCCCCACCTAGCAGTAGAAGTAGGCGCGCAGCGAAAATATGATTCATTACATTCGCTGCAATCGGGTACTAGCACTGTTAAGGTGACGCTATATCCTACTGCTGCACTGCTTCCAACAACAGCACAACGCAACTCTTCTTGAACCATACGGACCACACCCTTTCTCCTCACCTCAACACCGTCGTAGGAGTAGCGGAACTGGCCTTCGAGCACAACGAAGAAATGTTCCCCTGCCTCGCCTTGCTTCACAACTGTCTCACGGGCAGGCACTCCCTGCATGTGGGAACAAAAGAAGGTATTAAATTGGTTCAGGTTAATGATTTACAAGACCAATCAATGCGATGCTTCCAAAAGATAGAGCCAATAATAATCGCTTCCACCTTCCGCATATTTCAAAACGCACCTTTTTCTTGAAAGCATCCACTACTGCATTGAGCTCGCCGTCGGTCATAGACTCAAACAAGAAGCAATGCCGCAAGGTGGCCGTCAACGACTTTCGATGCGCCACGCTCTTGGTCACAGTCCGCACCTTTTGAGTGCCGTGCGCCCCCACTAAGCCATGCCCATCGAACAAAGTGGCGGAGGAATCGCGTACGATCCCTTTCTTGGCAGCCCGGCTGTGAGCCAATAGCAACATTGCGCACAAGAGCACAACCGAGATACACGAGAAGGATCACCGAGAGAAAAACATGTAAGTTGACTTAGCTAGGATATGGATGCGAACGAGCCCGAGCCTTCCGTGAAGGCCAACTTGATGGTTTGGCTATGTTCTATACGCTTCTCGGCAACACAACCAAACTTCGAACTTCACCCACACCAAGAAGTCATTATGACTAGGCCTAACCCGTTCGTTAAGCTGGCCAAAAAAGCATTGTCTCCAGCTCCACTAGAGTCGCCGCCCAGGCCGGAGAGTTCATTGCCCATTTTCCACTTTTCCACAAGTCCACCAATTCCACCAATCGCATTCAACAACCATGAATTCACCGCGGGCAACTCCAAGCTAAATAAGTAGAATAAAACACAAAAATTGGGCTGACCTCAATGCACCCCACTCTGACCACTTGGAGTTCGCTTCTCATTACCACACAAACCCTGAGCCCGGCCTACGAGCTAGGCTTAGTGGCTCTTGTGCTGTCGCCTAAACGGCACTCTTCCCTGTATAGTTCCTAATACCAGTCCCCCCCTCGGGGGAGGCGCGAAAAATTGGGCTAAGAGAAGAGGCGAGGGCGGAAGTACAGAGGATAAAGGCGCGCTCCCGAGAACCGAGAACACCCCCCCTTGAGAAAAAGGCATCTTCGGTTTAGTTTACGCTGCTTTGCTTTTCTTCTATACCTGGTAGCCTTATAATTCCGGCCCTTCGGGGCCTGTCTCAAAAAGACAATTGGATGTGATACCATCTTGAATGTTAACGGTGGCTTCATTGATTAGATTAGATTAGATAATACTCCCCAATTGCAAAGCAACAACAACAAGCGGCATAAAGCTGCGTTTTGATGAATCCTCCAATCGGCTGGTGCCCGGCGCCTGAGGAAAACATTGCGACGATACCCTGCTGGGGCAAAAAAATAGCCCAGAGAATTGCCTCGTGGACCTGGGACGTGACACACGAACGAGCACTCAGTCCCGCCGACTTGTTCGGAGGAAAGGCGCCAGTTGGAGCCTGAATTGGTCTTCTGGAGCGAATTTTCTAGAGCATATGCAGCTCAAGTGCACTTTTTATGTGCCTCTGTGACTGCTGTGTACTTGCCTTTCTTTGTTTTTGGGAGAGTATTAACTAGACTAGACTAGACTAGACTAGAACAAGTCTGACTGGGCTGAGTGTCCTTCATTGATGTACCATGAAGGGGTAGTTAAAATTAGGTCTTACAGTCGGCATTTGGATTTGGGGGTCCTCATTCCTTTTCTTTCAGGCTTTAATCCCGGTGAATTCCGGTTGGAAGGTTTTATTGGCGATTGGTTTACGCCCCCTTTTCGCGGCTCTCAAGGCCGCTGTGGGAGTTCTTCTTAAGGGTGCTTAAGGCACAAACTTGTTGAATTCCTTTGCGCTAGCCTTCTAATTCCGGCCCTTCGGGGCCTGTGTCACTATTAGATCTTGCGAAGTACATTGATCTGTGCATGAGTACATGGGCCTCTTAGTATAGGAACGGGACTGAGCAACGGCGTGCTCTCTTCAATGCCGAAACAGACGCAGAAACGACTTAAGTCTGGCTTCAAAATGATTTCATGAAAAGTTTCCACTTTATAATTTTGACTTGCGCGTAACATTGGGACGATACCCTGCTGGGGCAAAAAAATAGCCCAGAGAATTGCCTCGTGGACCTGGGACGTGACACACCAACGAGAACTCAGTCCCGCCGACTTGTTCGGAGGAAAGGCGCCAGTTGGAGCCTGAATTGGCCTTCTGGAGCAAATTTGCCAGCGCATTTGCAGCTCAAGTGCACTTTTTATGTGCCTCTGTGACTGCTGTGTACTTGCCTTTCTTTGTTCTTGGGAGAGTATTAACTAGACTAGACTAGACTTGCGCGCAACGCACGCGCGTACACTCCTGCCCACAGCATTGGCTTCTGTGTCATTTGGGTTTGTATTCGTTCGAGTTCGAGTTCACGAACACCGAGACCCGAGCCAAGCCGTTAGTCCAGTCCAGTGCCAAGTGTGCTCTCCAAATGCCACCCAGATGGCTTTGAAGTAAAAAAATTGCTATATACACACCCCTCGTGCGTTTCAGATAAAAAAACAAACAAGGAACAAGAAGAAACCTGGCTCAGCGAAGTGATGGAGCGCAAAGCGACTCCGGGCTCCCTTCCGTTATGAATTTGCAGCACCGCTTGGTACTTGAATTATCCGTGGGACTCTCGTTTGATCAAAGGCAACTCGAACTCGAACTAATACAAACCCAAATGGCACAGAAGCCAATGCTGCGGGCAGAAGTGGGAATGCGCGTGCGTTGCGCAAACAAAGCAAGTGCGGAATGATTCAGGAGGGAGAGGGGCATTGGCCAAATTCCTTGAAAAATTTGCAAAAAGCGAGGAATTTGTGGGTGTTGCGCACTCCGCAGAACAATAAAGAGGAAGGCGCGCGAGCAAATAAGCTCGTGACATGCGGAACACGAGGTCCACTCGGCAGAGGTCAAAGTGTGCCTTTCAGCGCGCAAGGCGCCTATTGCTCTGCCCCTGAGCCATCAATGCTTTGACGGGACAGGAACTCCTTCCTCGTTCGCGGAGTGGCAGTGAATAGAAAAGCCCCCCCTCAAAAATGCAAACAACAACATGCAAGCGGGCCGCTTGCTAGGTTAAGATTCACGCACGTAATTACGCGGGAATCACGCGGAAAGTGAAATTTGCGCCAATCAGACGCGATTTCCGTCACGGGAATCGGCTCAGAATAGAGTGACGTCACCATGGAACATGGAATATACTCGAAATCTTCAGTAACATTTCGCACTTGTCTGTATGCGCAAAACCATGGTCCATGGCGATGAACA
>Ga0307930_1002839_pt1 | contig 13036 bp, 16 predicted proteins | sample OrgLakmetageno46_FD_203161 | JGI IMG/M metagenome (GOLD analysis project Ga0307930, IMG submission 203161) | Saline water microbial communities from Organic Lake, Antarctica - #46 | ecosystem: Environmental > Aquatic > Non-marine Saline and Alkaline > Saline | place: Antarctica: Organic Lake... | reverse complement strand
GCGGGACATTCGAAGCGACAAGGCGACTCCCACCCAGAGCGCAATTGAGGCCATCAACAGGAACAAGGTCGCAGCCACGTAGACCGCCAAAGTTTCGGCCTACAAGAGAGAGAAGAGAGGCGCAGAGAGCAGGAACGGGTCAAGTGCTAAGAGATGAGGGGAACGCTCAACGTAACAGAGAAACGGCCATATGGAAACAGCAACACTCCAATACTTAGGAATGCCAAAGTAGAGGTGCTGGTCGTAAATAGTTCACAATACAGTAAATGAGCTGCTCTTGTTTACATTTCACAAGTCATGTTATTTACCGGGCCAACAGGCAGAGGTCGCAGGAGCACGTTTCCCGTCGCGTTTACGGTTACAAACACCGCCGTTTCCGTTGCAACCTCTGCACTGCTCTTACATGTGCTCGAAGAAGGAGAAGTGGAGGAGACGCTGCTGCCACCGCTACATGTAACCATATCTAACGATCCTTTACTCGGTGATGGCAAAAAGGCCTGATTGTGAGCACTGTGATTGCTATTGCCAACTGAAAGAACGGTCTCGTTACGATCAGGAATCTCGTTTTTGTCGTCATGGTGCTTGCTTTCCGTGACTGCGCTTCCGAGCTCTTTCAAAAGGAACAAGCCGGTCTCGTAGGCCACGAAAATCTAAAATTGTGATGTAACATTCGTGCGTCATCACAAGCATACACAAGAATAGGTTGAAAAAACTCGTCAGAACAGCTATACCGGGGGGGGGGGTATTGGTGGAGAGGTCAGAAGGTCGTGATTCGTGGTGAACGAGTACAACGTCTCATAAGGGTTAATACAGAGAGGCCGAGAAGAAACGCCTACCGACGGGATGTCGATATGTTGGACGGCGATGGTGTTGTCCGCGGTCATGATCACTCCCCACCGCTGCCCGCCTCGAGGTTGATCATCGTACACAATCACGCCCGACTATGGCGAGTAGATTTCAAAAAAACACATAGATTGTGCAGACACACAAATGAGGTGAAGAAGACAAAAAGCCGGCAATTGTGCGCCTGGGAAGGTAGGGAGAATAGAACTATAGGCGAAAAAGGGCATACTGTGTGCATCTCACCGCGTTCATGTGCTGTGCCCACGCAATCTTTTCAGTGAAGTTGCAACCTCCGCGCTGAAGAAGCAGAATGGATCCTGTTTTTGTTTTTTAGAGGGAGGGAAGCGTGAAGACGATAGAGGCAAAAGGCGCACCGGTTGTGGTGTATGCCCATGGGTTTGAGGAGGAATATGCAGTAGAGCGCAGAGTAGAAGGGTGGGCAAATTTCATTCATCTTTGATCATCAGTGTAGACAGGGAGAATTCAGCAGGCGATACCTGGAGACAATTGCAAGGGCTTCCCCTCAAATGCACAGCCATTGAGTGGAGAGACGGATATAAGAGGCTGTGACACGAGCGTCGTTGGTGCTTGAGAATCACGCCCGAAGCCAAAGGCTGCTGGAACGTGCTCGAACACCTGAAGTTGAAAAGCCGTCGTGGGCAGTCGGTTTGTAAGGAATTACGCCATTGGAAAGTTCTGTTTCGTCAAGGTGAGCCTAGTTCACAATTTAATAGACTGAAAGTGCTGATGGTTGTAGCCTTTCAATAGCTGGTATTTCATCAGCGTGCGCTCTCTAATCCAGTCCCAAGCAAATTCCGCTCATTGTCACGTGAGATTCGGGTGAGAAGGTGTCAACAAACCTGTCCATTGTGCCCATCGAGAACTAGAGCATGCGCAGTGTGAATGGCTAAAAAGCTGATGCAACAACGAAAAAATTGCATCTCGCGCATAGTTACACAGAACTCTAAAGCTTTGATGGCACTCTAGGCCTCTTATCGACTGGGCATGACCGGTTCTCCAGCAAAGATATTGATTCTATCCCGTTTTCCTCTGTCCTTCGGTTTTTCCCTGTTGCTTTTGCGAGCTGGTGTGGAGCTCTAATTTGGTACACGTACGGCAATATTTTGGATTGGCGCACATGAAAAAAAGTAAAAAAGTGGGAGGGAGGGGGAGGGAGGAGGTGGACGATAGGATTCATCGAGAGGAAAGGCAAGCAATAGGAGGCCAACACAGGCCCCTTGCTTGTGAATGCATCGGAAAAAGATGATGAGCACGGCGTCGTCTCTAGCCGCCGACGAGAGTGAAGCAGTCTCTTTGGTAACGGATGCGCATTTTAATGAGGCAAAAGATGCATAAAAACATCTCAAGCTAGACTTCTCGCGAGACATTTTTGAAGCACAACGTTGGATTATTGCTTTCGCTACTCTTCATTAGTTTGCCATTAATATCAATTTAATCTCTGGTCGCAGAACTCTGACTCTGACGGCGATATTGAAGCTGGCTCCGATAAGGACGGCCTCATTCCGCACGATAGTCTTCAGAAGTCTGCTAGGATTGGTGAGATGAAATTACCGTGGGCTATGTACATTGTGGATTGAATAGAACTCTTAAGTATTTTGTTGCGTGTATGTGATGATAAATCATACAGAATATCATGTATGTAATGTACTCTATACTGAACAATTTCTAGACCTGCACGAGGCCTCGCCAGATGACTCGGATGACGATTCTTCCTCCAACGGCGGGAAAGCATTTGAGATGGAAGGAGGCTCCGACGCGATTTACTTGAACGATGAATTTGCAGTGCCCTTAAGTGCAGCCAAGACTTGGGCGGCGGAGTTCAAAGGCGATTCTATTTGCGAGTCCGTGTGTTTGTCCGTAGACGATGAAGACCCAACCACAGGCTGCAACCATTTGACGGCCTGCATTTGCGGCGCCTGCCTCAAGGTCCTTGAAACAAAATGATACATATTCATAATTGAGTTTACACTCTTTTTGGCGCAGTGATGTGGGCACTATGTTTGTTGATGCGTCATGTGACCTCGTCGTTTTGCTCTCAAGTGCAAAGGGTCCTCGTTGATGTGTTTTGTGTGTTTTTGAGGAGTCTTCGTGCTCCCAGACTCATGGTATCGAAAGTGTTGAGATGTTTCGATCGGGCTCCAGTGCTGCTGCTGCTCTTCTTCATTTACTTATTTCTTTGTGTCATGCTTCCAGGCCGATCGTGTGGGGAACATGCCGGTGCTGTTGTCCAAGAAACGGTCGGGAAAACCTACGGAAATATTATGCATGCTCGGCCCTTTCTGGCCGTGCTTGCTCGGAATCACATATCCTCTCATCCTCGGAGTGTCTATCTTCTCGGTATAGTGGCCACAGCCTCTGCTTTTAATTCTTTTCTTTTGCAAAGACAGTCCATCTTGATATCCTCCTGTATGTTTTTGCCACGTGATACTCCTGACGTTTTCTGATGAAATTTTCATGATTTATTTTGTTTCGTTGTTCTTATACTTCAAATATGTTTCATCACTTCTTGACGCACACAACCATCGAACGCTCAACTTACGCTTCCTGTTGCTGGTCTTCCTGCCCAGGCCATCTTTTTCCTGCCCGCGTGCCCCGCCTGGGCAGTGGTTCTATGGTTAATATGCACCCTGACGCTGCTCGTGTCCCTGGGACTGACTGGCTGCACCAACCCTGGGATCGTGCGACGGCACAGAGAAGCACCGCCCTCCAACTCGGTAAATGACGAAGAGACCAATATAAATGCACACAGAAGCTTCCGCAGAGAAATGCAAATCGCGGATATATTTCGTGAATTTGAGCAGGCGACTCGTGCTTTATTCAAGGCACCCAAAGCATGTGCCCTAACATGTTTGTGCTTGCTTTTCCTCCTTAGACGGGCTGGCGATGGTCGGATCAGGCACAAACCTACCGACCTCCAAGGTCTACTTACGACCGCGACTGCGGCCTCGTGATCGAAGAATTCGACCACACCTGCCCGTGGACGGTAAGCTTGAAGCTAGGGATGCAAAGATGGGAGAGGGGAAGATGAGTGGTGGATTAGATCAGATTATACTCCCCAATTGCAAAGAAACACCACCAAACAGCACGAACCTACGTATTGATGACTCCTCCAGAACAAGTCTGACGAGGCTGATTGTCCATGACTTGAAGTATATTGCCTTGCTTCTTCAGTGTTTACGTGCAGTACGGTTTTTTCTCTCTCTCATACCCACAACTGCCAATGCTTTATATGCCCAGGGCACCGGCATCGGGAAGGCTAACATGCCGTACTTCTCCACTTTCGTGGGCTGCGTCTGCATTTGCCTCATCTTCAACATCATGCTGATGATTGGCATTTTTGACCCCGAGGCGGCCTACGCTCATGAAGCTCATGGCGGCGCTACTGGGCCCAAGTAAAGAGTGAGAATGATGCTGGAACGGAGCTCTCAAGCGCACCAAGGCACATATAACTGGTTGCGTTGGTGAGCTTTCAGTTTTCTTTGATCAGGAGCTCAGAAATGTCAGCACCATCGCACCTTCCTTCTGAAGCCAGGCGCCTTTGCCTGTCCGAGTCAATTATTTCCGTCGTGTGGACAGACAACAACTGGGCGGGCTAAGGCCATCTTAGAGTCCAGCTGATATTCCTGGCGGGCCACTTCGTTGTGGTTGGGGAGAAACCCGATTAGGAAATATATGGGGACTAAAGCAGGAATTGAGGTGTTCCGCATTCAACAAACAAATAGGAAGTAGAACCGCATATCCCGCCGCTAACCAAGCTAAGAAGCCAAGCAATATGGGGCAATCAGCAAGTCCGGTTTCAAAATTATTTCACGAACAGTTTCCACTTTAGAGGGGGGTGGAAGTATTATGCTTCCTGCCCTCTGCACACTATCCTCTTTACGATTTCGACTTGCGCGCAACGCACGCGCGTACACTTCTGCCCGCAGCATTGGCTTCTGTGTCATTTGGGTTTGTATTAGTTCGAGTTCGAGTTCAGCAAGGACAAAATTTCCCGCTAATCGGATGATGGTGCTAAGGGATATCAATTCTCTTGGCTCTATGATATCCGACTGAGTTAAGAGTTAATATCTAAATTTCTAGGAGTTAGGAGTTTTGAGCTTTTGAAGAGGACAACAAGAAATAAATCCAATCCCGTACAGGGATGGTGTCAATTCCTTGCTGCGAGTTTTGTGCTTGTTGTTTTTGTTGAGCTTCAAGCAGTTCAGTATACTCCCCGGCTTCAACTCATACGCGCATTAAAGAAACGGACTCGCTGAAGGACACTAGCACATTAGCCTAGACAAGCATGAAGCTCTATGTTGCACTTCTAGTGGGGCAGCTCGTAGGAAACGCATTCGGGTTTGCACCAGCTACCCATCGCCCGCGCCTTGTTCAAGTAAGTTCGAGCATCTCTTCATGTTAGCTGGTTTTCTACAAATGAAAGAACACAGATGCTTCGTGTTTCGAAACTTTGAACTGGTTCAAGTTTAATTCAGAGTCTCAATCTATTCTGTGACGTCTAGGTCAAGCCTGAGGCTTCTCCGAAATCGTTGCCATTATCGGTAGCGACTAGCACACCTTCGTTGTCGAGTGTGCGGCTGCTAGCTGCGAACTCGAACTCGGCAGCACTGCAGCCTCCCAGCGGTGGAAGATCTTTCGTGCGTGTTCTGCGACGAGCAAAAACAGCTGCTGCCACTCAATTGATGAAGCGCTTATCACTCGTGCAGTCTGCGTTAGCGGCCTTTGCGCGGCAGCATCGGTTGAGGGCTCGCACTTGCACCTTCCTTGCTGGCTGTGTCTTTGCCTTCGCTGCCTCTGCCCCAATGCCGGCCCATGCTATGGACGCTCCACTTCCCATCACGCCAGGTCTCCCCATTCAAGAGAAGATTGCACGGCAACATGAGGCGTGGGTGGTACGTGTTGCTTAGGCTTGAAGGCATCTCTCCGTGTATCGCCTTGAAGTCCACTTGTGCTTGGGGGAAGTGCTTTGAAGACTAGAAATTGCTACATGAAGTCAAAGCCCGCGCTTATTCATTCATTGCTTGCTCCATTCTCACTTGTCTTTATTATAAGGGAATTATCCTGTATAGATTTCTGTTTCTCCAGCTAATAGCTCTCCTAAATTTCTTTTTTCGTCGTCTCATTTTAATGACAGTACAAGCAGCAGATGGCTGTGAGGGACAAAATGGTGAAATTTGCCATGTTTACCCCGGTCCTGGTCGTTGTCAGCGTGCAAGTGGCCAAAGTGTTGATCAAGTACTCGGAATAGTAAGTGGCTCAACGATTGTGGCCGTGATTGTGCGTGGCGTCGGGATAAAATATCTATCGACGGTGTTGTCTGGTCCAATCTTCCGAATCACTGTCTTTTAACCATTTTTCTTGTCCGTACTAGCTGCACCTTCGACTTAACTCGTTATTCTCCGTACATGTGTGTGGATTTTCATTGTTGTCCTACAGCCAGGACAACAGTGTGATGGAAGACGATATTGCTCTTTACGGCGAGTACATTGCTCCTGACGCCACTGCAGCCGAGGTACTCAACAGGATATTTCAGTACTGGTGCCCGCAGTGCTGGCTAGCTATTGATGTTTTTACATGTTCTCAACAACACTATTTTGGGCATTCATTGCGTGCACTCAGTGTTTATACTTTGAGGAGTGCATCGTTTTCGAATAAGGTACTTTCATTTATCCGTGCTTTACAGGACGAGGAAGAGGGAGAAGAGGGTGCAACAGACGAGGCGTCAGTGGAAGGGGCAGAAGGAGGCGAGGGCTCAAAGGAGGACGAAGACGCTGATGATGAAAGCCCTCCGTCGAGGTCGAAGAAGGACGGCGATTTGCTGTAAAAAAAAATCGGTTCTAGACATATCAATTTAAAATGAAGAGGGAAAAGCAACAAAAATATACAACAGTTTTTTTAATCTTTGTGTTGTATGGCCTTCTTGCAACTGCAAATACTTACTCCTGTAGATGCCAATCAGATCCTCCCTGATCAATTGCTGCACACCCATACCATCCACTAGTATAACAACTATCTTCATGAAGGTGAAATATAGGTGGATCGTGGCTAAGTCCGGCTCCGGTGGCCAAAGATTCAAATTGCTTAAAAATTAATAACCTTCCTGGTGCCCGGTGCCCATTGGCGATGGCCTGATGGCCCTGATGCCTAATCCACGGCGCAATTAAACACCGCAAATGTAAATGGAATCTCCGTGTACTTTCTCCTTGCCTTGTCTTTTGTTCTTAATTCGATATTTGATCTTCCCGTAAACTAAAAATGATATCGTGATCAGGATTCATGCTCGCAGGTGCTCCATATTGGCAAAAATTATGTTTGAATTCCATCTTTATAGAATTTATATGATATCATTGCATTATATGTAACCTGTAATTGCCAACACGCATACACAGTTTGACTATATCAAAGAAATTCGCATTCCCCTTCGCAGCCCTTTATTGCTATTCGAATGATACAACACGGGCAGAATAGTTTGGATTAAGATAACAGTTCAAGATTTTGAAAGAAAATCACGGACACCAGGTACCAGGTACCTATCGTGATGCACTTCGAAGAAAGCAGGATGTTCTTGGTATTTGTAGTGTTTGAAATTTGATAATCCTTGTTTGCTTCTTGACATAGCATGTAGTTTTTGAGTTTTTTTTTACATTCTCGATTGAATGGATTAACCTAGAATGGTCTGGTGCTGGCACTTGGTACCGAAATAGCCTGTGAAGCATTGGCAAAGACCTGCTGAATAGTCACAAATACCACGGCCCGAGCAGTCCCGCCCCTTCTCGTTACCATCGCCCATGAGAATATCTGGGCCAGACGGACATTCTTCGAGTGAGCAATCTGGACCACGGTAGCCCTTGTCGCAAACACATCCAGCACTTTTTAAGGCATCCCAGGGGGTGACGTACGTCTTGCCAGCCTCAGAGGCAAGTTGCTTCTCCGTGTAACATACACCACGGCCGGAACAATCATTCGGACATGAGGTGCGCTCACAAGCAATGCCTTCGTAATTTCCGAAACAGTTGCACTCGCCAGTCTTACGATTACACGTACCCTTGTTCGAGCACTCTGTCTCCGGATGTGCCTCGTTGGCTCCTGTCGCCGCAGCGACCCAGGCAGGTGCCCTGTAGTCATAAAGCGGTGAAATATGGTAACAAGAGGCAAAATCTTTTTCGCAACTCAGCCGCAGGCGATGAAGCAATCCGTAAACTTCACAATCAACACATTGAACTTACTTGGGGCATGTGCGTGAGGAGCAATCGTTCTCAGTCCAAGCAGGTTCACCGTTCGGACGATGGTAACAAGCGCATTTATCGTTCGCAGAGCATGAACCATGCCCTGAACAGCCGTTCGGACAATAGCCGTGCGCGACATGATAAAGAGCGCACACGAAGGTTGCCAAGATGGATGCGAAGCGAGGCATACTACACCGGGAGTGTTGGGTGCAGTCCAGAGATGTTTTCTCAAGAATAACTTCTAACGCACTTCAATGAATGCAAGAAGCTCTATTGAGATAAGCGTTAATTATTGAGATTTTACATGTGGTACTGCATCTGCTAATTCTAAATAATTTTTTGAAGTTGTGAAGATGCTTTATGAAAATAATTGCATAATAAAGATGTGGAGCAAGAAAAAGGTAAAAGACATGCGTTTATGAAAATAATCGTAAAATAAAGATGTAGAGCAAGAAAATGGTGAAAGACGTAGTCTTCCACAGAGATAACATGAATGATTTCCATTATATCTCAGTGTTGCTCCAGGCAATGGTTTACATTCATACACACTCCTTTCAAAAGTATAAATGCTTCTGCTTGTGAGTCGTTCAAAAAACAATGTTAGACGTTTGCTCACCAAATAATTATCAATTAATTTTTGAATGTGTAGGCAGATGCATTTAGGTTGTACGTTATGAGCAGACGGCTGCAGGATGCGACTCTACACACTTTCCTCTTGACGACTTTAAGTCGCGCGCAAAGCACACGCGTACACTTCTGCCCGCAGCATTGGCTTCTGTGTTATTTGGTTTCGTATCTCTTCGAGTTCGAGTACTCTGCAGGTGCCATTCACCAAACAATGGGGCGGCCGGCGTGTATATTATATTTTATGTTATTGTGTTGTTTCACGATTTTGCTGCAATTGAGCTCGCAAATACTCAATCTAGGGCCATGCATACTTATTTTTCTACAAAGAAAGACACTCGGAAGATCAATTGATAATCTTCAGTTATGGTAGAAATCACGGCGAAGATATAAGAATGAATCAAACAATGATTTGTGCATATGAAACATATCATTCTTTGTATGCCCCGAGTAAATTAATTGTACCTTTACTCTTCCTCATTACCATTTGCCCGAGGGGCCTTTGAATATCCTCTCCGGTCAATGCACCGCACTGCAATGATTTGAAACAGCCATGATACTCGATACCCCTCGGATGAATGTTGTGCGCTGTACTCCAGTTCAAATCCACAAGTGACGTGGGTGCAAAACAGAAAAATTAGATAGGCGCGTGTGGTGTGCTTGCTAGGGTGAAAGCGTAGTACTCGAACTCGAACTACTTAACACAAACCCAAATGACACAGAAGCCAATGCTGCGGGCAACGAGGTGCTATGCGCCTCGAACTCCTTCATTATTACATGTCTCGTGTATTGAAATGGAACGATGTTTCGCGCCGCGTTTCGTATCTCGAGCTCGCCAATTCTTAATTCCCTGGTCTGTGTGTCTGCCTGTCTGTCTGAATGTGCTGCATTGGCGTGCGCATGCGCATGTCGCTAATGGTGTTTTTGTTGAAAACCCACTTATCTTTCCATCTTGAAATCAAGGTTTTCCAAAGGGTTATGACCCGGAAGATCAGAGGAAATTATTCCAACTTACTCTTTACTTGGTGCTTGTAGCGCGGGAATTTCAATAAAAAACGAACACCATGCGCAATTCCAAGGAGCTTTTCGTTCTAAAACTCTCTCTTATTCCTTCTCGTTTAGATGTCGTCTTTCTCTGCCGATTCAGCCAGGAGGTCATCATCCATGAGAGGGTTTAAGTCGTCTAGAGTGGCGGTGTTAAACTCCCGGTACACCACGTCACAAGTCGGCTCGCCACGGTCGCGTTCTCGGGCCATCACTGCAATCGCATCTTCCACCACCGAGCATGCTTCACCCGCCACCGACATGATGCGAGCGCCCTAGGTTCAAGCAAAGAGGACGAAGATGGCGGAATGAGAGATGTAAGATTTGGATTAGTTTCATGCTGGTAAATAAATGTGCGCATTGCTGTCAAAGCAGAGGCTGACAAACGCCTGTAGAAAAGAAGGAGAACAGTAGTAGAATCCCACTTGATTTTTCAAGTGCATTTACCAGTGGCACTTGTGCTTCTTCCGCTTGACCGCCAGGTGAGACCCCGAGCACAACCAAAGTGTCATCGTCCAGACGCAGGCCCATGGGCTTCGAGAGGTCCATGGTGAAGCAGGCTTCGTCGCCGGTAGACTTGGCGTCGAATTCTGCCACTGCCGCGGCAACTTTGTCGTAGTGCTTGAGGGCAACACCGAGCGAGGCCAGAGCTTCAGAATCCACCAGACCGTCGGACACCTTTTGCGCCAGCTCCGGGTCACTGTCAAGCTTGTCGGGGGAAACGTCCTCAGGCAAGAGGCCCATCAGCAGCAGCCGCTCCACCGTCTATGGGAAGAATCAAGGTCAGGAAGGACGATACAAACATAGGGAGCACCGTTGAGAAAGCGCAATCAGCGTATCATTCTACCAAGAGTTCACGCAATGCCTAGACCTCTAATTCTAAAGCACGAGACAGTAGAGAACTCATGCATGGTGTAACTCCTAAGTCAATGACCTGGTAATAATTGGCGGCCGTGCCGTCGCTGTTGGCGTGTCCTCGCAGGAATCCGAGCGCTTTCTCGCCCTTGAAGAACTTCATCACCGCCCGCCGCAGCCGCCGCGCGTCCTGGATCGAGCAACCGGTGTCAATCGCCAGATCCTCGTCCAAGGAGGAGCCCGGAGGTGGGGGCGGCGAGGGCTCGCCCGATGCTTTCGCAGCGGCCACCTGAGCCACGTATGCTGCTGCTGCGTCGTCCTGAGGATGGAAGTGGGTGAGGAAGGAAATAAAGTACGTTGCTTACGATATCGAGAACATAATTTTACACGAAAATTTTACCATCCCACCGAATGCCATTGGCATCTCTCTGTTGTATTATCATCGCTCACCTTGGCAGCATCTGTGGATGGGTCGTCGTAATCATCGCCGAAAGTTTTGCATTCGTCGGTGGCGAGTTCGTGCAGGTCCTGCAAGGTGATCCCAAACTTGAGCAACTTGTCCACGATCTCAATGAGGCCCAGCCCCTTGGAGTACACGTGCAGGTACACCGTTTGCCACTCGCGCCGCCGCTGCCCCACCAACGCCATCAATTCGTGGTGGGCTTGCCCGCCTCCGCCATTGGGAGCCGAGCTGGGGGTCTCCATGTAGCGAAGGGTTTCTTGCATGTTCCGCGCGTAGGCAATGGCGTCGGTGTGGGCTTCTGAAGATGATTTCCCCGTGACCTTGGTAATAATTTACCCAAAGTAGGCAAAGGGGGAGTACTGAGCGGGGAGATGTTGTCAGAATATTTTTTGACAGTCGGAGCATCGTGGAGTGAAAAAAAATGGCAGTCAGAAGCCAAGCCCAAGGCACACCGCCGGGCGTGGCAATCTAGTTCCTGGTGTATCTTAGCTTGTGTACGGGCATCACGACCAGTGCTACAGTAGGACAGAAAGATGGAAAGAGTCAAAAGTTGAACAGGCGAAGAGAAGAGCCCCAACACACCGTTTTCCGAACGCGCGACGCCATTTTACGAACGCCTCGAAAGGCGACTAATTCCCCACCGCTGCCCTCGGAGAAAATCACGCGGCCGATACTCCCCGACCGAGGATCCCGCAAATTGCCGTCGGTGTCGACTAGGCCCAGGGCGCGGCCTAAAAAACAAAGGCAATTATTCATACCCGAAGAACTGAAAGTGAAAATGTTCCTGCTTACGATGCAGAATGAGGAAGAAAATCTATAAAAAGCCCTTGTTACATACCGAGGGATGAGCCACGAGGTCGGTCAACATCTTCAGCCGTAGACTTGGAGCTAAGGCCTAGTGCGCTCATCATGCGGCGTGCCATCGAGACAGTAGGCGGGCGTGCTTCTTTGTCATCAGCGGACCAGCCCATGTTCATGCGAGGCGCGTCATCGTCGCTGTCATCACCCGCTGCCGCTGCCGCTGCTTCAGCCTTCGCCTTGGCTATGAAGTGCGATGAAATGAAACGAAAATTAGGCCAGCAGTCTTGAGAAAAGGGACCAGGAGGGCTTTCATAATAAGTAAAGAAAGTTTTGTTGCTTACCAGCAGCAAGGTTAGCGATCGATTCCTTTTGCGAGTTAATTTGCGCTTGCTGCGTCGCCAGTTGAGCTCGCAGCTGTTGCAACTCTTCTTCCTTGAAATCAGCCATGCCGGTACTTGATGTTCCGTGCGACGTGCGAGTAGTGACGCCTTCCTCAAACACGTTACCTTATCGATCTCGCACGTAAAACCAGAGCCTTCTCGACAAACGATTTCCACGCAAGCTCCATCATCAGAATCCGCACAAAGGATTGGGTTCGACATACCACCTCTTCATTCCGGTTCCGTGTTCCGTGTTCGTTCAACTTGACTTTTTTTTCTTTCCCGTCACACATTTTAATTTCAGCCTTCAGGCCGCGCCTCAAGCTAGAACACGCTAAATTGCTATGATGAACAAGGCTGTGCTTGTACTCGCCCTCTTCGCCAGCGTTGATGGGGCTAACTTGCGGCGCAATGTGCTCGAGATGAGCCTCGCGAGTGAAGAACTCCCCTCACAAACTGCTGCAGCCGCTCCACCCGCTGCCCCTGCTGCCCCTGCGGCTGCTGTCGGTCTTGCCGAGCCCTTGCCTTCCCAGACTGCCCCAGCGGTAGCAGCAGCCCCTGCTGCGGCGGCTCCCGCAGCGGCGGCGCCAGTGGCAGCTGAAGCGGCAGCGGCCCCTGCCGCGGCGGTAACAGCTCCTGCTGTGGCGGCGGCAGCTCCGCAGTCGGAGAATCAAGTTTGGGCTGCTGGCGTGGCTAAGAAGACCACGGACGAAGCGCTTCTAACACTCTTCGATGTTGCCGCTCAGCTCAAAACGGTAATTTGCTAGTGCTTATGCAGG